>Ga0102832_1000931_pt1 | contig 21522 bp, 23 predicted proteins | sample EBPBio282013_DNA_FD_88942 | JGI IMG/M metagenome (GOLD analysis project Ga0102832, IMG submission 88942) | Wastewater treatment Type I Accumulibacter community from EBPR Bioreactor in Madison, WI, USA - Reactor 2_5/28/2013_ DNA (Illumina Assembly) | ecosystem: Engineered > Bioreactor > EBPR >...
GATCCTTCGCGGTCACACCCGCGCCAAGCTGACCATCGATGGTCACACGCATGTTGCGTGCCTTCTTCATGCGCAGGGTCTGGGTCGCCAGCACATGTTCAACTTCAGATGTCCCGATCCCGAACGCGAGCGCGCCGAACGCGCCATGGGTCGAGGTATGCGAGTCGCCGCAGACGATGGTTTTGCCGGGCTGTGTCAAGCCTTGCTCCGGCCCGACGACATGGACGATTCCGTGACGCTCGTCGGTCAGTGGAAAGTAGCCGATCGCGAAATCGCGGGCGTTCTCATCCAGCGCGGCGAGCTGTGCGCGGCTCTCCGGATCGGCCACATGCGCCTCGCGGTCATGGGTGGTCGGCACGTTGTGATCGGCGACAGCCCAGGTCATATCCGGGCGGCGCACTTTGCGTCTGGCGGTGCGCAACCCTTCAAAAGCTTGGGGCGAGGTGACCTCGTGGACGAGATGCAGGTCGATGTAGACCACCGAGAGGCCGTCATTGTCGGCCGTGACCACATGACTGTCCCAGATTTTGTCGTAGAGGGTTCGGGCGTAAGTCATCTCAGCGGTCTCCTTGTTCGGCCGCGCGATAGGCGCGGTTGACCGCGCTGGTGACGGCGTGCAGCGACGCCAGCAGCACATCCTCGTGGATACCTGCGCCGTGGAAGCGCTGATTGCCGGTGGTCTGGATTTGGACGTAGGTGGCCGCATCGCTCCCGGTGCCGCCACTACGCGACTTCTGCTGCAGGTCGACAATATCGAAGGTCAGATCGACGATATTCCTGATGGCATTGCAGTATGCTTCGACCGGGCCAGCTCCGATGCCGTCGACGGCATGTATTGTTCCGCGTACGGAAACAGTCGCGCTCAGCGAGACTTTGAACGGATTGAGGTGGCGGCAGGTGTACTGCCGGAACAGAAGAACGTCGTCGGCGCGCAGGAATTCAGCTTCGAATAATTCCCAGATATCGCCGGGGCGCAACTCGGCGCCTTGTTCCGAATGCGCCTGAACGGCCTTGGCGAATTCAACCTGCATGTCCGGTGGTAGCACCAGCCCGTATTCCTGCTCGAGCACGAAGGCCACGCCGCCTTTGCCCGATTGGCTGTTGATGCGGATGACGGCTTCATATCGTCGCCCGACATCGGCGGGATCGATGGGCAGATAAGGCACCTCCCACAAACCAGAGTTGCTTTCACTTTGGGCGGCGAGGCCTTTTTTGATGGCATCCTGGTGCGAGCCCGAGAAGGCCGCAAACACCAGCTCCCCGGCGTAAGGATGGCGCGGGTGTACGCGGATTTTCGTGCAATGCTCGGCCACCTCGACAAACCGCTTGATGTCGGAGAAATCGAGGCCGGGATCGACGCCTTGCGTGAACATATTGAGCGCGAGGGTGACGAGATCGACGTTCCCCGTTCGCTCGCCGTTGCCGAATAACGTGCCTTCGATGCGGTCCGCTCCCGCCATCAGGGACAACTCTGCGGCGGCCACAGCCGTGCCGCGGTCGTTGTGGGGATGAACCGAGACGACGACCGAATCACGCCCGTTGATGTTCTCCGAGAACCACTCGATTTGGTCGGCGTAAACGTTGGGTGTGGCAAGTTCGACCGTCGCCGGCAGATTGAAGATGATCTTCCGCTCCGGTGTGGGGCGCACGACGTCCATTACCGCCTCACAGATCTCTTGCGAGAAGTCGAGTTCGGTGCCGGAGAAACTCTCGGGCGTATATTCGACGGTGATTTCTGTATCGCTATTGGCGGCCAGTGCAGCGATGTGACGTGCGGCATCCACCGCCAGCGTCCGTATGCCCTTACGGTCCGACTTGAAGACCACGCGACGCTGCAAGGTCGACGTGGAATTGTAGAGATGAATGATCGCACGGCGGCAGCCTCGCAAACTTTCGAACGTGCGCTCGATGTACGGCATGCGCGCCGGTGTCAGGACCTGGATCGCAACGTCATCGGGGATCAGCTTGTTGTCGATCAAGTGGCGAATGAAATCGAACTCGGTTTGCGATGCCGAGGGAAAGCCAACTTCTATTTCCTTGAAACCGGCGGTGACCAAGGCGTCGAACATGACTTGTTTGCGTTCGAGTCCCATCGGATCGGCGAGGGCTTGGTTGCCATCGCGCAAGTCGACGCTGCACCAGACCGGCGGTTTGGTAATGACGCGGCTCGGCCATTGCCGCGTGTGGAGGGCAACCGGTTCAAAGGCTTGATACTTCGTCGCGGGATTCGCGCGCATGAATGCTCCTTGGCCGTTCAGCAGAGGGCTGCTGAACGCACCTGAAAAAGAAAGTCTGAGTTAGGGAATCAGAGTCCGGCTGAGATGAGCCGCCAACGCGCCGTTACGCTTGGTGGCTGGATCTAAGTCGAATGATAAGGAGCGCGGGAATAATCACCGCAAGAAGGCCGCTCGCCACTGCGGACGAAGTCCGGGCGAAATCAAATACAACAGCGGTATTAGCGGGGGATTTCATGACAGCTGGCATCCACGACGTACGACAAAGAGAACAGGGGAACTCTTCCCAGCGCTATTAGAGCGCTGGGCCTGTAATGCTAAGTCGAAGTCGTGTGCCGAAATTGGTCATGAGGCGTCTGTATCGCGGTCTCTGTATGTCGTCAAGCACATCTATGCAGAAAGAAATAAAGATGCGCTTAGTTTATGCGTCTACTGCTGGTGTCCCAGATTTACATGCGCCGTCCGGCGAAGGCGCCGGCACACCTGCTCGGCGTGATCGGGTGAGCGGAACAGACGCTGTTCGAGGCGTGCGTAGGTCCGGTCGGACGCGAAGAAGCGGTAACGGTTCTTATCTTGAATGACCAGGCCGGCGGCGACGCCGCCAAGCTCGATCACATAGCGCAATGGCTGCGACATGATGTCCGTCTCTCGATGTGCGGAAAGTGGGGATGCCGCGGGGGAGTTCGACAGGCGGAAGGCAAGATCCGCTCAAAAGCGGGAAAAACTTGCCCCCGTGGCACGTTTCGTGTGAGCCCGGGAAGGCTACATCAATGCTTACATCGATGCGCGCCATGCGCGCCGATGGACACGTCGATGAACGAAATCATGTGAACCGCAATCATGGCTCTCTCCTTGCGAGAGGTATGTTCCACGGCGCTGGCGCGCGTGCGAGCGTCCTGGCCGCGGCTTCGCAAGAAAAGAGGAATGGGAAAAAGATCGTTCTCCGGCACTCCGGCGCCGGAGAACGCTCACCTCTACGGCGTTTCTTCCTTGGTAGCTTACCTCAGCGACGCCAGTGTCTTTTGCGCGAGCGGCCGTTGTTTCTCGATCAAAGCGGCGCAGGCTTTGATGCGCTCCAAGGTTTGCGCCAGGCTGCGCGGCGCGCCGCGCATGTCCTCGGCTTTCGGTGTCATGAATTTCTCGTAGTCCGCCGCTTCGCTCGCCGTGCAGAAGTAGCCACCGACACCCACGAGCGCTTCGCGGTTGTTGGGCGGTGTGCGCTGCTTCACGGCTTCGAAGTTATCCTTGAACCACGTCCACGCCGCCGCGCGGTTGGTGGGTTCCGACATCATTCCAAAGATGATCGTCGGGATTTCATTGGTGCGTAGATCCTCTGACAATGCCAGCGTGCGTACTTGCGCGGCGATGGCCGGGTCTGTCGAGCGGGTGAGGGCGGACAACAGGCGCTGCCGGACAATGCCGCTGCGCTCGGTCTTGAGGTGCGCGAGCACATCTTTGACAAACGGCGCCCCACGATCTTGCACCGCGACTTGCAAGGCCTTGTCGACCAGGTCCGGATCGATCGCGTTCGCATGCACCGCGCCGTCGCCGGGCGCGCCGAGATACGCGACCGCGCGCTTGGCCAATTCCGCGCGCACTTGCGTCGAGCGGGCCTGGAAAGCCATCGCGCTCACAACCGGCGACCGCATCAAGGTCGCTTGGTTCGGCGCGGTCTTGTCCAGCTCCGAGGTCTTGTCGAGGCCGAGACGCGTATAGAGTGGGCCGTACATCTCGCCGACGATACGGGCCATCTGCGGACGCGAGGTTTCAGGCAAGAGCACATGATCGAACCACGATAGGCGTTCGCCCACGGCTTCGGTCATGTCCCAGGTAAGACCCGGTCCCCGCTGCTGGCGGATCGCAACGACGGTGCGCAAGCGCGCGAGGTATTGGTCGAAGTTCATACGGCCCGCCATGAACGAAGCGTCCATGCTATCGAGAAGGGACAGGACTTCCTTGTCTGTCAGCGCCGCGGTGTTCTCCACCAGCGCTGTCCAGCCCGCGTCATCGAGATCGAAGCGGAAGTAACCCGCGCCGTCGGCATTCGGCATCACCCAGCTTGGGCAGCCGCCGGTTTCGAGCGCGATGCGCGTTTCCGGTTCCTTGACGATCACGCACATCTGGTCGCGTTGCGGGCCGCGGCCAAAGGCAACGCATGTCGGGATGCGCCACTGTTGTTTGCGGGACTCGGGCGTGATCGGCCCCTGGAAATAGCGGCTTTGGGAGACGACGAAAGTCGCCGTCGGGCCTTTGCATTCCAGACGCGATGTCAGCAGAGGCACGCCCGCCTGATTGAGGAAGGATTCAAACGCCGCGACGCCTTCCGTGTCTTTATTGGCATCGGCCACCGACTGCAGGAATTCGCTCGCGGTCGCATTGCCCCAGGCGCGGCGTTGAAGGTGCAGCGCGACGCCTTTTTGGAAGTTCTCCGGATCGTAGAACTGCTCGAACATCGCCAGCACGCCGCCGCCCTTTTGATAGGTGATCCCGTCGAAGGCGTTCTGGATGTCGTCGTTGGACTTGATCGGCTGAGCGATGGCACGGGCATTGTGCCAGCTGTCGGTGCCCATGGCGTCGAGCGCGCCGGTGAGGGTGAGGCGGCCGTACTCGCCCGCCGGATCGAACGTGGCGGCGGCTTTGTTGCCCATCCAGGTGGCGAAGGCTTCGTTGAGCCAGATGTCGTTCCACCAGGCCGGCGTCACGAGGTTGCCGAACCATTGGTGCGCCAATTCGTGCGCATGCACCCGCGCGTAGGAACGCTTTTGCTGTAGCGAGGATGTTTCATCGATCAGCAAAAGCTGTTCGCGGTAGGTGATCGCCCCGGCGTTTTCCATCGCGCCGTAAGCGAAGTCGGTCACCGCGATGATGTCCAGCTTTTCGAACGGATAAGCGGTGCCGAAATAGCTTTCCAACGCGCCGACGATCGCCGGTGTGTTGTCGAGCGCGTATTTCAGCTGCGTGCCTTTGCCCTTGGTGGCCACGCCGCGCACGGGGATTTCACGGTCGCGGAACCCTGTCTTCGGCACCGGCGGTCCTTGTACGACGTCGAACGGCCCGGCGATCAGAGCGATCAGATATGTCGGCAGGGGTTTTGTCGTCGCGAAGGTCACGCGCTTGAGGCCGCCGGCCACCGGGGTTTCCCTCACCACCGGCGTATTGGAAATGGCGGAATCGCGCGTGCGTACCGTCATCGAGATATCGTATGGCGTCTTGAAGCGCGGTTCGTCGAAGCTCGGCAAGGCGCGCCGCGCGAAGATCGTTTCCATCTGGCTGTAGAGATAGCGCTCGCCGCCGTCGTCGGCGCGGTACAGGCCTTCCAGCTGACGGTTATAGTCCGCGTCATATGTAATGGAGATGCGCGCCCTCGGACCGCGCACTTCGCTCGCCAGATCCAACTTCACCACGCCGTCGCTGTCCGGGATCTCGGTCCAGGTCGCGGTCACCGGCTTTTCCCCGTCGACCGTCACGCGTGCCTCTTTGACCCGCAATTCCTGGCCATGCAGCCAGATCACCTTGGTCGGTGCGGTAAGGGAAATGTCTATGTCGATTTTGCCCGAGAAGGTGTCGAGGTCGGGCCGTGTGACCAGATCGATGGTGTAGTGTGTCGGCGTGACCGAGGTGGGCAACTGCCCCGCCGGGTAATCTTGTGATTGCGCGCGCGCCGGAACCGTGAGCAGCAACAGCGCGAACGCGGTCTTGAACACTGTTCTCACTTGATACTCCCGATTTTGGTCGTTCCCACGAAGACTTCCCCGGCCTGATTGGTCACGAAGCGGAATTGATGCGATCCGCAATCGCCCGCCACGGTGCATTCCACCAAGCTTGGCGTGAAGATCGCGATGGCTTCTTTGCCTTCCAGGCTCAATTTATGTGAAAGCTCCGCCTGAAGCCGCGTGCGTTCCTTGGACCAGAATTTGATTCCGACCGGCTGTGTGTCTCCATCGCCGGTGCCGACGAGGATGATGCCTTGCACGATCCACTCGCCGTCGCGCGGCGCGACCTCCCAGTCGAACTCGTAATAACGGATCAAGCTGCCGATGGAGCTGAGGATGATCGTGTCCGAGGCGTGCCACATCTCGTAGATCGAAACATTGCTGGCCAGCGCCCAGCGGTAGTCGCCCTCGGTCTTGACCTCGCCGGAGAGCAGCGCGGAGTCGATGCCGCGCGGCTGTGGCTTCTGCTTCGCCGCGGCGGCACTCAGCATCAGGGCCGCTAGCGCAATGCAGGCAATTCTCCGAAAAGCGCCCATGGGGTCTCCCAAAATCCACAGAACACTTTTATAGACTGCGGTTCCGCTTCGCCCAAGGGGCCGGGCGGGGTATGATTGCTGTTACACCTGCATAGATGTTCCAAAAATGGCGCATGTCGTTCTGAATTCGCGGACCCTGCGCCTTCGGGTATTTCCCAAGCCCAAGGGCAAGGCCGCCCGCCCGAAACGGGAAAATAAGACTCTCGCGCTGTTTGACGCGCCGTCCGAAGAGAACATGGATGGCCCGGCGGACAAGCTGGCCGAGAAGGTCGCGGCGCTATGCCTGCTCAATCGCGTCAATTCCGACATTCTTGCGCGCACGCCGCAGCTCGGCTTGCGCGATTGGTGGCTGACGGCGGGTTCCTTGACGGCGACTGTATGGAATCTCCGCTCGGGACGAGCGGCCAACCAGGGTATTCGCGACTACGATCTTGCTTATTTTTCCGAGGATGCGTCGCAGGAAGCCGAGGAAGAGGTGCGCCGCACGGCCGAGAAACTCTTCGCCGATCTCGATGCGACAGTGACGGTCCGCAACCAGGCGCGCACGCACCTTTGGTATGAAGAAGAATATGGTGTGGCCTATCCGCCGCTGACATCGGCGTCCGAAGGACTGCTCCGCCAGCCCGCCAACGCCTTCACCATCGGTATGAAATGCACAGGCGCCGACTTCTTCGACATCTATGCACCGCTTGGGGTGGGGGATGTTTGGGACATGGTGGCCCGTCCCAATCGTGTGATGCCTCTCTCGAAGGCCTTCGAGGAGATGACGACCCGGTGGCAGGCACGCTGGCCCCGGTTGGTTATTTACCCATGGGTTGATGAACAAGAAAAAAATAAGCAAAATCATTAATCTAGGGTTGATAAATCCGCTTTCCAAGGCGGGGCCATGGTGCTACACCCGCCCGCCTGCCGAACGGCCCTCAAGGATTGCCGCTCCGACAGAATTGTAACCGTCAGCGGTCTGTCCTTCATGAACCAGGAACCAGTACCTGGATCCGAAAATGCGGTGCTCTCCGATTGGGCGCCGCCGCGTTCCCAGAACTCTCCAAACAAGGACCACCGTATCGCGGCCCTTGTTCTTGGGGCGGTCGGTGTGGTGTTCGGCGATATCGGCACCAGCCCGCTGTACGCTCTGAAGGAAGCCTTCAACGGCGCTCATCCGATGCCGGCCGACGAGCCGCATGTGTTCGGCGTGCTGTCGCTGGTGTTCTGGACGTTCATGATTATCGTGACGCTCAAGTACGCCATCATCGTCATGCGCGCGGACAACAAGGGCGAGGGCGGTAGCCTCGTTCTCGTTGCGCTGGCCAGCCAAGCGCTTGCTGACGGCAAGAATAAGTGGCTCATGCCTATTGTCGTCGTGCTCGGCATTTTCGCGGGCGCTTTGTTCTACGGCGACAGCATGATCACGCCGGCGATCTCGGTCCTAAGCGCCGTGGAAGGGCTCAACGTCGCGGTGCCTGAGCTCGCCGACTTCGTGGTGCCGATCACGGTCGTGATTCTCCTGTGTCTCTTCATGATCCAGCGCTACGGCACTCGCATCGTCGGACACGCCTTCGGTCCCATTACGCTTGTGTGGTTCCTGTCGTTGGCCGCGCTTGGCATCATGAACATCGTTGAGTCGCCTGAAATCTTGCAAGCGCTCAACCCGTATTACGCCTTCGTCTTCTTCCTTAAATATAAAGGCACCGCCTTCCTCGCCCTCGCGGCGGCCTTCCTGGTGGTGACAGGGGCGGAAGCGCTCTATGCCGACATGGGTCACTTCGGCAAAAAAGCCATCCGCATTTCCTGGTTCTGGATCGTCTTTCCGGGCCTGATGCTCAACTACCTCGGCCAAGGCGCGCTGCTGCTCGACAATCCGAAAGCCGCCGAGAATCCGTTCTACCTGATGGTGCCGGAGTGGGCCGCGCTGCCGATGGTCATCCTGGCGACTCTCGCGACCGCTGTCGCCTCGCAAGCCGTCATCAGTGGGACGTTCTCCCTCTCGCGTCAGGCCATGCAGATGGGATTCCTTCCACGCATGGAGACGATTCATACCTCCGAAACCGAGCGCGGCCAGATCTACGTGCCGTTCATCAACTGGATGCTGATGGTCTCGGTGTTGGCGCTTGTTCTCGGCTTCGGTTCGTCGAGCAATCTCGCGGCGGCCTATGGTGTCGCGGTCGCCGGAGATATGATCGTCACGACGGTCCAGCTCGCGATCGTGATGTTCCTCCTGTGGCGCTGGCCGGTCTGGCTGGCCACGGTGATCTTCGTCACCTTCTTTATTGTCGATCTCGCGTTTTTCGCGGCCAATGCGACGAAAATCCCGCACGGCGGCTGGGTCCCACTCGCCATCGCCGCGGTTGGTTTCATCTTGCTCACCACCTGGAAGAAGGGGCGTGCGCTGCTCTTTGCGCGCATGGCCGAGGAAGCCATGCCGGTGGACCTCTTCTTGAACTCGCTCTCGGCCAACGTCACCCGCGTGCCGGGCACCGCCGTTTTCCTTTCGGCGACGACCGATGGCGTGCCGCATGCGCTCCTGCACAATCTCAAACACAATAAAGTCGTCCACGAGCGCGTCGTGTTCTTGACCGTGGTCACGGGCGAGATGGCCCATGTGCCGGATTCCGCGCGCCTTGAAGTCCAGCACCTAGGACGGCGTTTCTACCGCTTCGTCGTGCGCTACGGCTTCCTTGATGCGACGAATATCCCGGCGGCGCTGCAGTGTGCGGCCAAGCACAATTTTGAATTCAACGACATGGAAACGTCGTTCTTCCTGGGTCGCGAGACTCTCATTCCCAGCCACCGTCCTGGCATGGCGCTGTGGCGTGAAAGCTTGTTCGCCTGGATGTCGCGTTCGGCCACTAGCGCTCTCGACTTCTTCCACCTGCCGCCCAATCGGGTCGTGGAACTGGGGACCCAGGTCGAAATCTAGAAGAGCTGACGTTCGATAAAGAAGGCTGCGCCGGCGGTCGCCAGCGGCGGCAAGAACACCAGAGCCGCATATGGAGCGAAAGCCCGTCCGGCAATAACGACCGCGTACACCGCCTTGGCGATCGCATTCACTGCCGCGGCGAGAAGCACGGCAAGGGCCACCTCGACGACCGTCGCGCCGCCGCTGGCGCCAAGCCGCGCCATGGTCGCGTTCGTGGCGTCCACATCCACTAGCCCGCCAAGCGCCGAACCGATTAACGCACCTTGATGGCCGAACGCTTGCTGCGCGTAGTGCGTGACCAGCGCGACCGCGATGAAGGCGGCGACGAATTTCAGCCCGGTTCCGATGTCGGCCGAAGCCTCCAATTCAATGGCGGCATCGTTCTTTGGTTGCGTTTTGAAGCTCAGGGCGGCGGCGATGGCAAGGGATGTCACGCTCGCGACGATCAACGGTAGCCACAGGAGTTCGACGGCGTCCCTGAAAAGAATGCCTGTCAGCACCAACGCGCGCATGAACATGACGGCGCAGGCCAGCGCGATGCTGCCGGCGGCATAGCGCGCCACTGGCCGATGATCCTTGGCGAAACGGGCGAACGCGATGGTGGTCGCCGTCGAGGACACGAGGCCGCCGAGCAGGCCGACGCTGGCGGCGCCTGCTTTCTGGCCGAACAATCTCATCGCCGTATGTGCGGCGAATGAGATCGCTGCGATGACCACGACGATCCACCACAACACATAGGGATTGATGGTTTCACCCGGTCCATACCCGCGATCGGGCAGGAGGGGCAATATAACGACCGAGATGACGAGTAGCTTGAGGGCCGCCGTCACTTCATCCTCGTCGATGCGCTTGATCCAGTCGTGCAGCGGCTTTTTCACGCCGAGGGTCGCCGCGACGATCACCGCCGCCGCCGCCGCCACTTCCATTTCGCCGCGCATGGCGACGATGCCCAGCACGAACGTCAGGATCGCGGCGATCTCCGTGGTCGCGCCGCGGCCCTGGTCTTTCATCAGGCCGGTGAAATAGATCACGACGATCATCGCGACGAAGCCCAGGCCTCCCAACGCGGTGACCATGTCGTCGGTAAGTTGTCCCACAAGTCCGAACGCGCCGCCGAGCAGGCCGACGAGCGCGAAGGTGCGCACACCCAGCGCGCGGGTGCCGCTCTCCATAGTGCGGCTCTGCCAGCCGCGTTCGATACCGATCATCAGGCCGATCGCGAAAGACAGCGCCAGACGGCCGAAGAGTTCAATGTCATTCATGGAGGGATCGATCTTCTATTTCCACGCTTGGACGTTCAAGCTGACCAGTACGTTTCCGGGTTGCGCGCGCAGACTGCTGTTGTCTGCGAATTCGCCGAACTCCGCTACACGGGTGATATCGCGGAAGCCCGCGCCGTGCATCATGGCGCCCAGGTATTCATAGAACATGCCGGTGTAGTGGACATCGTGCGGGTCCATGCGTCCGCCGAACAGGCTCCGCATGACGTGGTAGCGATGCGGGAAGGGCATGTTCGGCAAAAGGAAGAGGCGGCATAGTACTTCCATGTCCGGGACCGACACCCGCAAGCGTCCGCCCGGCATGAGCACGCGGTGAAAACCTTTCAGCGCCCGCTGCACTTCGCCGTCGTAAGCCAGGTGTTCAAGGACGTGCGAGGCGTAGATCTCCTTGCAGCTTACCTCGGGCAGGGACGAGAGGTCCTTGCAGTCACCCACGATATCGACGTGCGAGGCCGGCGCGATATCGAGGACGGTCCAGCCCTCGCGCCGCTCCTTACCGCCGATATGGAGTTTGAGGCCGCCGGATGGTATATCGCCCACGAACTGTACCTTTTAATGAGGTGCGGCCCGCTTACAACAAACCGCCACAACAACAGGGAGGCCCCCATGAGCCACGCACGTAAAGCCAGCAAGAAGATGCGCTCGAACAAGCGCAAAGCCAAAGCGAAAGCCAAACAGTCGCGTCGTCGCGCCCGCTCCGAACGCACCAATCGCTAGTCTGCTGGACTCTCGCGCTCCCGCCTGAAGCGGAAGCCGGGAATGTGCTCGGTCCGCCGGCCTTCCGGCACCCATCCGCGGGCGCGGTAGAACGCAACGGCGTTCTCGTTGGCGGCCAGGACTTCGAGCAGGGCTTTGCGTTGGCCCGTCGATTTGATGGTTCCGATCGCGGCGTCATAAAGGGCCGAGCCCACGCCGCAGCCCTGATAAGCGGGCAATACATAAAGCATCCAGATGACCCCGGCGGGATTTACCCCGACCGTGCCGACGATCTCGCCATCGACCAGGGCGATATGAATGCTATTCCACTCGCCGGCCACGAAGGCTGAAAGGCTACGCGAATTCGTCAAGGCGCGCTGACTGTCGACCGGGATGAGGTTCTTGTTGGCGTCGAGCCAGGATTCGCGCACGACCGCGGCAATGTCGGCGGCGTCTTCGGGGGCGGCGGAACGGATTTCTAAAACGCTCACGGGAGACTCGACCTCTCGATAGGGCAGACTCCCGAGGGTACGAGCGGGGTGGTTTCTAGTGAGTTAAGAGTCCGGTTAACCCCGTGCGGAGAAACAAAAAGGCCGCGATATGATCGCGGCCCTTGCAGCAACTCGTGAGAGGTGCGTGGTTCTAGAAGCCTTCGCGCTCGAGGCGCTTGCGCTCCATCTTGCGCGCACGGCGCACCGCTTCGGCCTTTTCACGGGCCTTGCGCTCGGACGGCTTTTCATAGGACTTGCGCAGCTTCATCTCGCGGAAGAGACCCTCGCGCTGCATCTTTTTCTTGAGCGCTTTGAGGGCTTGGTCGACGTTATTGTCGCGCACTACTACCTGAACCAGGACCGTCTCCATCGGTTGGATAAATAAGGGCGACGGCCCAACAGGTAACCGTCGCCTTTGAGGGGCGGGGATATAACATAGGGTTTTGGGCCTGGGAAGGCCGCTTTATGGATCGTTTAGGCCAATTTTCAGAGGTTTAGCGAATCTGGTGCATAGATGCCACAGATTGCGCCCGCCCGCTGCCGAGCCCCTTGGTTCGCTTCACTTTTCTCCGTCGCGATCCTCCCGCGACTGACCTATATAGGCCGTAAGGACCCCACTGAACGGACCTAAGAATGGCCATCCAGCCCATAGCCCGCATGGGCGCCGAGATCCTGAAACGCCGCGCCGTCGAGGTGACGGATTTCAAGGATCCCAACCTGCCGGTGTTGGTGAACGACATGATCGACACCATGATGTCGGTGCGCGGCATTGGTTTGGCGGCGCCGCAGATCTCGGTCTCGAGGCGGGTGGTGATCTTTTTCGTCCCGGGCGAGCGCAACGGCGGGGTCGAGATTCCGCTCACCGTGATGCTGAACCCTGTGCTCAATCCCACCAATCTGTTTCAGGCCGAAGGTTGGGAGGCCTGCCTCTCGGTCCCGGGCCTGACGGGCCGGGTCCCCCGGTACACTGGCCTGCGTTACAGTTATTACGACCTCAAAGGTCAGAAGCACGAGGTCGAAGCCAAGGACTTCCATGCCCGGGTGGTTCAGCACGAGTGCGACCACCTGGACGGTATTCTTTATCCGCAGCGCATGGCCGATATGACCAGCCTCTCGTTCGCCGACGTGCTGTCGAGCGAGGCCGCCGCGGCTGGTAAGAAGTTGGACCTCGACCCGGAGGGTTAAATATGAGCGATCCGATCGCCGACGCCCGAATAGAGAAGCTCGCTCAAAAGGATGCGGTCCTCCGGGCGGCGCTGCCCAATGTCCCGTTCGACGGTTGGAGCATGGCGACTCTCGAGGCCGCCGCCGAGAAGGCGGGCCTCGGCCGTGTAGATGCCCACCGCCTTTTCCCCGGCGGGGCCAAGGATGCTGTCGCCCACTTCCGGCACCTGGCCGACCGGCTGATGCGTGAAGACCTCGCCGGGTTGGACCTGGCCGGCATGAAGATCCGCGAGCGCATCGCCACCGGTGTGCGCCTGCACCTCGAACGCTGGACCCCGTACCGCGAGGCGATCCGGTCCGCGCTTGCGCTCAGTCCGCTGCCGCCCTTCGCCGGGGATTCCTTAAGGGGGTGGTACAATACCGTGGACGCCATCTGGCGCGCCGCGGGCGACAAGTCGACCGACTACAATTTCTATACCAAGCGCGGGCTGCTCGCGGGTGTCTATGCCTCGACACTTCTGTTTTGGCTGAATGATCGTTCCGAGGGGTGCGCCGAGACTTGGAAGTTCCTCGACCGGCGCATCCAGAATGTGATGGAAATTCCCAAACTCCAGAAGCGTTTCACCGACAGCCTGAAGCTGCTGCCCGATCCGCGCCGCCTACTTAATCGTATACGTGAACGCGCTTCGGGAGGTCGCCGTCATAAACCAGAATATTGAATCAATTCCATATACTTAGGACTCGCCGCTCAACTTAAGAGTCCACATTAAGAGAGAAGTTTTTTCTCTCAGCGGCTGCGTGTTTTCAGCAAGTTGACGTGGCCCATCTTGCGGCCCGGACGCGCCTCGCTCTTCCCATAAAGATGCAGCCGCGCGGACTCGTCTTTCAGGTAGCGCTCCAGTTTATTCACGTCGTCGCCGATGAGGTTCACCATCGTGACGTCCGCATGCCGGATCGGCATCAGGAGCGGCAGGCCCGCCACCGCGCGGATGAGCTGTTCGAACTGATCGACCCCACCCGCGTCCATGGTCCAGTGACCGGAGTTGTGGGGCCGGGGCGCCATCTCATTGCAGAGGACGTCACCCGAGGCCGTCACGAACATCTCGACCGCCAGCAAGCCGACCAGGTCCAAGGCGTCCGCCGCTCGGGTCGCAATGCCGAGCGCGGTCTTGGCTGTGGCCGGATCGATCCGGGCCGGCACGACCGAGGTGGAGAGGATGTGGTTGGCGTGGTCATTCTCGGCGGGCTCGAAGGGCACCACCTGGCCGTCGGCGGAGCGTGCGACGATGACCGAAATCCCGCAGCGGAAATCGACGAAGGCTTCCAGCACCGCGAAACCGACTTCGACCGGTGTCTTGCCGCCTGTGATTGCGGCCCACGCGGCGTCCGCATCACCCGGCGCCTTCACTTTCGCCTGGCCTTTTCCATCATAACCAAGGCGCGCTGTCTTGAGCACCGCGGGCGCACCTGTCGTCTTAAGAGCAGCGTCTAAGTCTTTGCGTTGGTTGACAATTGCCCAGGATGGAGTCGCCGCGCCAATGGACGCGAAGAACTGCTTTTCCTTAATGCGGTCCTGGGCGATCTCGAGGATATTCGGACCTGGCCGCACGGTCAGACGCGAGGCAAGCTCGCGGGCGGTCTTCACGGGCACGTTCTCGAATTCGAACGTCACCACGTCGACAGCGGCGGCGAAGCCGATCAGGGCGGCGGCGTTCTCGTAGGCCGCGACCGTCGAGGCGGTGGCGACCTGTTCGGCGGGGCTATCGGTGTCCGGACCGAATACATGGGTCTTGTAGCCGAGGCGTGCGGCGGCCAGCGCCAGCATGCGGCCCAGCTGGCCGTTTCCAAGAATGCCGATGGTTGCGCCCGGAGGGAGGGGGCGGGAGTCGCGATCCATGGTCTGACTGGTGGTCCTGATTGCGAGTATTAACGCGCGACCTTTTCGGCCACGGATTTGGTCTGGGCCGCGCGCCACGCCTTCAGGCGCTTGGCGATGTCCGGGTCCTGGAGGGCGATGATCGAGGCGGCGAGGAGACCGGCGTTCTTGGAACCCGCTTTGCCGATGGCCAGGGTGCCGACTGGAATTCCGCCGGGCATCTGCGCAATTGATAGCAAACTATCTAGACCCTGGAGCGCTTTGCTTTCCACCGGCACGCCGAGCACCGGAAGCGTGGTCATCGAGGCGGTCATGCCGGGAAGGTGCGCGGCGCCGCCGGCGCCTGCGATGATCACCTGGATGCCGAACTCCTCGGCATTGGTCGCATACTCATACAGGCGCTTCGGGGTGCGGTGGGCGGAAACCACCTTGGTCTCATAGGGCACGCGCAACTCGTCCAAGACCTCCGCCGCATGGCGCATGGTCTCCCAATCTGACTGACTGCCCATGATGATGCCGACGACGGGCGCTTTGGCCCTTTTGGTCGGTTGCTTGGTCGCTTTCTTGCCCATCGAAAACCCCCTGGGGCCCGGAAAGCGGCGCACTCTATATGGGCCGGTAAGAATTCGCAAAGACATAAGGGGTAGGGTCCTCCAGGATATCCCTATGAGGACCGGGGCCCCGATGCCCGATATCACCCAACCCGACACCGTCAGGACGGTCGAACGGCGCCTCGAGGGACGTTCCCAAGGGGGCGCCCCGGGACATGGGGCTGCGCCCGAGCAGCCGGCCAAGAAGGTGGTCGCGAACTACGAAGAGGCCGCAAAATCCAAACCGGCGGACGATCGCATCACCATCCTCGGCATCCCGGTCGAGCAGATCACGCCGGCCACCCGGGCCGCCCTCGGTGGACTCGTGGCCGAAATTAACTTCCTGCGCGGCGTCGTGAACCGCCACGAAAAGGCGGTGGGACGCAAAGCCGACACGCCGAATACCGGGTTTCTGGAGCCCGAGATGTTCGTGAAGGCGCTCGGCGGGATGCTCGCCCAGCCCGCGGCGCCGGGGACCACATGGACGCTCTTGTTGGTCCACGTCCCGACCTATGAAGATATCCGCCGCTCATCCGGCTTGCTCGCCGCCAACGGAGTCCTTGCCGACGTCGCCCAGCGCCTCAAGGATTTTCGCCCCGCCGCGATCGATCCGGCCACCGGGACGGTGGTCGAGATGGCAGCGGCCATGGCGAACGCGTTTGCCATTCTCGGCTATGTCGGCGGGTCCAATCTCGCCGCGCTCACCGCATTCCCGCTTGATCAGGATCCGGCGGCGCTCGCCCGCGCCCTGCGCGCCCATCTCACCGCGCGTGGTTATCTCGTCAGTGGCATCGACATGGCGCTCGTGATCAAGGTCGCCGCCGCCCCCGTCGGTCCCGGCGAAAGCGCGACCCTCGCGCTGGGCCGCGTCGATCATCTGCTGCGCACGAATTGACAGGCGGCGGCGCATGACGATGGCCCCGCCGTCACGCGTGCGCGTGCTTCTCATCTCGCCGCAAGGGCGCATCCTCCTGTTCAAGTCCCGCTGCACACAGCCCTCCGGTCGCGAGCTGCCGTGCTGGACGACACCGGGCGGCGCGTGTGAAGCCGGCGAGACGCTCGAAACCGCCGCGCGGCGCGAGCTCGGCGAGGAAACAGGTATTACGAATGCGCGTCTCGGTCCCGTTGTCTGGTACGGCGAAGACGGGCGGCGCAGTGGCGAATGGAAGATCGTGTTCAAGGAATACTTCCTCGTCGCCCACGCATCCTCGGAAGACGTGACGATGGACGGATGGACCGAGCACGAGCGCGCGCAGATCGTCGATTGGGGCTGGTGGACTCTCGATGAGATCCGCGGGACCAGCGAGGTGATCTATCCGGTCGGTCTCGCTGATCTGATGGCGCCAATTCTCGTGGGCGACTATCCGCACGAAATCCTCGTGCTGCCTCCGATCTAACGGGAGGCGCCTAGAGCGCGTTCCGGCGAAGCGGAAGCCGGTTCGCCGTAGAACGCGCGACCAAATAAGAATCTAGGGCGTGTTGGCGATTCGACATGACTTCAACACGCCCTAGGCGATGATGTCCGGGATCAGTCGCCCGCGCAGGGTCGTGATCTGATCTTTCAGCGCCAGCTTGCGCTTCTTCAGACGGCCGACCTTGATCTGGTCGAAGTCCCCGTCGTTGATTAGCTTATTGATGACGTCGTCGAGGTCGCGGTGCTCGAGCTCAAGCTCGGCCAGCTTGCTTTTGACCTGGTCCTGATCCCACTGCATGCGTGGCGCGCCGTGATCCTAGAAAAAATAATCCTGAATGAACCGCGACGCCCGCGGCTCAGTTGTGAACAACCACCCCGTCCGCCTAGTGTGACACGAGGCGGCTGTATGATTTGCCTATATTTCAGGAGCTTACACCTCTATTGGGGCCCCGAATAGGGGCGCGCGGCGGAATCTCGCCCGGTCGCCACCCGACTCCGTAAAAAGGGAAAGTTGCGCGCAGGCCATTTCGCGCGTGCGCCGCGAGCCCAAAGTGAGGGAGTTCAATATCTTATCTTCAGCTCTAGAAATCGACCATTTCTCGGGCGTACACTTTTGGGGTTGTGAAACAAGATCCGGAGGACTTCGTCTATGGGTCAGGATGCGAGGACGGAAGCGCTTCAAGCTAAGCACCAAGAAATCGACTTCATGCTCTTCGAGGAAGAGCGACGACCTCTCCCAGACTTCTCATTGGTTCACGAACTCAAAAGAAAGAAGCTGAAGATCAAGGACGAGCTCCACCGCATGACGGTGAGTTAGCGCCGGTCAATTCAGACATAATAAGCCTATCGCCTAGGCATCAATGCGGGAGACTCGCCCGTAGCTTAGCGAAAGGGTAGGATCCCCGAACGATTAAGGCCCATCGCCGGATGGGCCTTTTTTTTGTTTTAATCGTTTCAGAAGCGCGTCCAAGCAAAGTGGACTCCGGTTTTCCGCCCGGACGCGCGACCAAATCAAAAGACTTATTCGGACTAACCGGGGATTTGCTCGCCGTCGTTCGCCGCATCGTCAGCCGGCGTTTCCGTGCCCGTAGCTTCGGCCGGCGCATTCGCGGCGGCTTCGGCGGCCTTGGCTTCGCGCTCACGGCGGTTTGCTTCGCGCTGCGCGGCTTTCGCGGCGTTCGTCACGCGGCGCTGGGCGATGATCACCATCTTTTCCAACTCGGGCTCGGTGCAGAGACCAAGCGTGACCGGGTTTTGCGGTTTGATGTTGGTCGCGTTCCAGTGCGAACGGTCGCGCACGGACAGGATCGTCGGCTTGGTGGTGCCGATGAGGCGGCTGATCTGCGCATCCGTCAGTTCCGGATGATGCTTGAGCAGCCACGCGATCGCGTCGGGGCGGTCCTGACGCTTGGACACGGGCGTATAGCGGGCGCCTTTGGCGCGCGCCTTCGGGATCGGGATGTCCGTCTTGTTGAGGCGCAGTTTCACTTTCTGGTCGCCTTCGGCGCGCTCGAGATCGGCCTGGGTCAGCTGACCGTTGGTGATCGGATTGACGCCGACGATGCCGATGGCGACTTCGCCGTCGGCAATGGCTTGGACTTCCAGTTCGTGCATACCCGTGAACTCGGCGATCTGTTCAAATGACAGAGCCGTGTTTTCCACCAGCCAAACGGCTGTTGCCTTCGGCATAAGAGGCAGAACCATAGTCTCTTCCTTTCGGATTGGGCCCGGGTCGCGGGGCGCCTGTGAGCCGAGCCGCCGCAAAACCGGACGGCCGACGCCGGCAGGTCCGGCGGGCCCGGTAGTTTTAGATTACCGGGTATATATCGGTTTTAACGCGCCAGGGTCAAACCGTTTCCGGGAATTTTTTCCTAAGTCCTTGTAATACGTGCGGTATTTACCGCGCATTAAGGAATGAGCATGATTTTTCCGATATGTCCGCTGCTCTCCATCAACCGGTGGGCGGCCGGGGCCTCGAGCAGCGGAAAAGCGCTGTGGATAACCGGTTTGATGCGTCCGGCGTCCAAAAGGGGCCAGACGTTCTCCCTGAGCGCGGCGGCCAGGCGGCCCTTGAACGCGTCGTCCCGAGGTCGCAGCGTCGATCCGGTCAGGGTCAAGCGCTTGACCATCACGGGTGTGAGATCGAGTTCCATCTTGCTTCCGCTCAAGAAGGCGATGTTCACCAGCCGGCCGTCCGGTTTCAGGGCGCGGATGTTCCGCTGCGTGTAGGCGCCGCCGACCATATCGAGCACGACGTCGACCCCGCCGCCGGGCGCATGTGCTTTGATCTCTTCACCGAAATCCTGAGTCTTGTAGTTGATCGCGAGGTCCGCGCCGAGCGCGCGGCACGCTGCGCACTTTTCGTCGCTGCCGGCGGTCGTCACCACATACGCGCCGAACGCATGGGCGAGTTGGATCGCGGTGGTGCCGATCCCGCTGGAGCCGCCATGGATGAGGATGTTCTCGCCGGCCTTCAGCGCGCCGCGTTCGAAAACATTATGCCACACCGTGAAGTAATTTTCTGGCAGCGCGGCTGCTTCGCGCGCGGAGAAGTTTTTGGGATAGGGAAGGCACGCGCTGGCCGGCGTCACACAGTGATCGGCGTAACCGCCGCCCGGCGTCAGCGCGCAAACATCGTCACCGACCTGTGGCCACGTCACATCGGCGCCCACCGCGATCACGCGGCCTGCGACCTCGAGGCCGGGAAGGTCCGATGCGCCGGACGGCGGCGGATACAATCCCATGCGCTGTACGATGTCCGGCCGGTTGACGCCGGCGGCCGCGACGCGGATCAGGACTTCATGGACCTTGGGGCGCGGGCAGGGGCGGCTGGCGCGTACAAGCGCATCCGGCCCACCTGGCGCCTTGATCTCCATACATATCATCGTCTCGGGAAGCGACGCGGCCATTGCGAGCCCTTATATCTGTCCGCTACCTATAAGATGATTACGGATATGGAGGAAGGGCGATGGACACCGACGATCTCGATCCCATCAAGAAGAAGCCGGTGAAGAAGGATCTGTCCCGCATGTCCGTCGGCGATCTCAACGATTACATCGGCGAGCTGAAAGCCGAGATCGCGCGCGCCGAAGCCGAGATCGGCAAGAAACAAAGAGCCCGCGCAGGAGCGGACTCCTTTTTCAAATCGTAGTTTTCTGTAGCGCTTTCCACGCGCGCGTTACGTTATTCTCGCGGTTCGGAAAATAACTCGGCTTGTCCCGGGCGGAGGCCGGGGCTAGGTTCGCGCCATGTCGCTTACACGACTTCGGCGGTTGGGGTTCGCCGCGTGGCTGGTTGCGATCGCGCTGATCGCTAACGCGGCCGCGCAAAATCAGCTTGCTTTGAATGTGGTCGAAGCGGCCACCGTGCAGGCCACGCCTGCCGCGACTCCTGTCGATCCTCACGCCCATCATCACGACCACGCCCAGCATATGGCCGCCGCGAAGGCTGCGCCGCATGCCGCGCATCAACATCACGCTGGCGGTCATACACATAAAGGGCACGCGGACTGCGCCCTTTGCGGCGCCGTGGCTGTTATGGCCGCGCTAACCCTTCCCGCGACGATCATGATGCAAAACCCGCGCGAGATCGTCGCGCAGGCCGTGACCATCCGAGCCGAGCACGTTGCGCTCCTTGCGCAATACCCGCCTTACAGTTCACGCGCGCCGCCCGCGGCGCTTTAGGCTTTCCCGATTTGAAAAGTGAAGTCTCGCCGCGCGTCAGCGCGCGGCGGGTCTTTCCATGTGAACATTCGCGGCGGGCTTCGCGCTCGACCGCGCGCAGGAGTTTGCGATGATGCGCTTTCTGACGGACGGCGATTGGTATCGCGCCGTTTGGCGTTGGCATTTCTATGCCGGTCTTTTTTGTCTGCCTTTCGTGATCTGGCTCGCCGCCACGGGGGCAATATATCTCTTCAAACCCCAAATCGAATCGCTGATCGATCGCCCCACGCGGGGTCTGGCATTCGAGGCTGCACCCGCGGCGCCGTCCGAAATCGCGGCTGCGGCGATCGCCGCGGTCCCAGGATCGGTGTTGCACCGCTACGTGCTGCCGGACGACACCCGTGACGCCGTCCAGGTGATCGTCGGAGCCGGCGCGCGCGAAACGCGGGTCTTCGTGCATCCCGCGTCGCGCGAGATTCTTAAAGCCGTCGATGAGGAGGAGCGTTTCATGCGCAAGATCTTCCTTCTCCACGGTGAGCTCTACGCCGGGCGCTGGGGGTCGACGCTGGTCGAAATCGCGGCGAGTTGGACGATCGTCATGCTCCTGACCGGGCTCTTCCTCTGGTGGCCGCGCAGGGGCGCCAAATTCGCGGGCACGGTGTATCCGCGTCTCTCGGCGGGCGGACGCGTCTTCTGGCGCGATCTTCACGCGGTCATTGGGCTTTGGGTATCGTTCGCGGCGATCTTTCTGATCTTCAGCGGTCTACCCTGGGCCCAGAACTGGGGCCGCTATCTGAATCTGGTGCGTGAGGTCACAAACACGGCGGGCGTGCGGGATTGGTCGACGGGAAGCGACGAGGAAGCGGTGCGCCGCGCCGCGACCGACGCAAACCTGCGTGCGATGCTCGATCCTCCTGCCGGGCATCACGGCATGGGCATGTCCCACATT
>Ga0102832_1001243_pt1 | contig 21464 bp, 11 predicted proteins | sample EBPBio282013_DNA_FD_88942 | JGI IMG/M metagenome (GOLD analysis project Ga0102832, IMG submission 88942) | Wastewater treatment Type I Accumulibacter community from EBPR Bioreactor in Madison, WI, USA - Reactor 2_5/28/2013_ DNA (Illumina Assembly) | ecosystem: Engineered > Bioreactor > EBPR >...
TTTGTTTATCGCTATGAGGGCATATAAAATATTTTAACAGGAAAATAAATGTTTGCCAAAGCCTAAAGATTTTACTACAGTCTTATAGATAGGGAGTAAATTAGCTTCTAAATATGGACTTACACAGATTGATGAGAGATTTATGAAATAAATTTGTAGGTATGAAGGAAAAACTTTAATAAGTTACGATTCTATTGCAGGAGCTGTAGCGGGACAATAGGCAGTGAAGTTGTTGACAGGATGTTTCGAGCCATTAAATGGTACATTTTATTTCGATGGGCTCACAGCTAAAGGCTACACTATTAAATTGTGATTAAAATACCCATCAAAGAAAATATTTAATCATTATAATAACTGTCAAACTCTGAGATGATTGCGTTTTTATTGTTCAAATGTTATCACTTTTTATCAAATATGTTCACAAAAATAAAGATAAATCGATGAATAATAAATTTTATGAAAGAACACTACATAATATATTATTGTTGTTCACTAATAGTTTTCTTGCTAGTCATTTTCGTTATTCTACAGCTTTCTTTCACTATACTATGATTTCTAAAGATTATGTTAACTTTATTCATCATCTCCATCATTAATGCGTTGCTATTAAATATGTTGCTTCTTTCTCCCCGAAGCGCCTTCTTCTTATTACTATTCGAGCTCTTACTACTACTATTATTCCTCTTCCTAGTCACCTTGATCTCTTGCATTCGGTTATTCCATTTATTGGCCCATCTCATTTTCTTCCTAGTCATCGTCTTACTCTTATTAGTCTATTTCTTACTATTCACTAGAAACTCTGTCTCTGTCAATGTTCTTCCTCATCTTATCCAACAGTTTCTGTCTGTCAATGTCTTTTCCTGTACCTGATTATTGTACCCTGCCGGAAAGATAAAACAAAATTGAAGAAGTAATTGGTGAGAGAGATTCGTCGTTGAATGAAATTAAAGCGAGATTATGTTCAAATGGCCTCATTTTTTACAAAAATAATTCTCTCATTTGTTCGTTCTCGCCTTGGTAAAGTTGGGACAAGTTGTTGACAGTCAAACAGGCCAATTGTGCTTGCTTTTACAACATGCCTTGTGAACTCGACATCAATGCGAACAATCTTTCAATAAACCTCATTTCTTTGATGTACACAAGACGGACATTTTAAGACTTTTCAGTCAAGTAGGCAAAAATTTCTAACACAGATTATCTGACTTCTATCGAGGAATGTAACAAACACCTTATGAACAATTAAGTCTTTGTGGTGAGAATTTCTTAGCATTCTTACTACTTTTGCTAAACTAATGATCTGAGCAAGTCGATTCCTGTCTATAAATCCTAATGTTTCTATCTTTACAAAAATTAGCTGATCATTTAAAATAGTTCTTTACAGTCCCAGCCTATTCTTGACAAAGAGGCGAAAATGTCTGTTATGTTTCTTATCAATTAAAGGTCTTATCTTCTGTGTAATTAAAATATTTTTTGAAGCACATCGACCAAGTTTGATTACAAGAAAGGTTGCAAATTTTTATGGTTGATAAGTAGATTTCTTAATCCCAAAGTCAATGTTCTCAAACATTCCAACTCAAATATTGTCTTGTAAGGATAATGATGTTAAATAAATGTCGAAATTGACTCTAAAATGTTCGGATATTGAGAGAATAGCAAAGGCGCTTCTGTGTTCATAGAAAAGAGTAAAAACATATTTATTGCATACGTGATTTAATTATTTTGTGGTGATAAGAAAGCCAAAATCATGTGTTTGACTTAAGACATCACAGGATACATTTTTGTTCTTTTGATGTAATTTACATGCTGATTTGGGTCGCTTTTCTAATAATATCGTTTTAGCTCAGAAGCTAATGTACTCTGAACTGTTTATCCTTAATGGCGGTAACCTCCAAATCTCGAACTCATCATACCTTCTCCTTACTTCATTGGTTTACGCTGCCTGCCTGCCACTAATTAAGGCAAATCGGCTGTATCATCTTTCCCGAAAAAGAAACGTTGTTAATAACCCAGGAGATATTTTTGGTAATGATTTTTAAGTGTGAAACTTGCAGACGTGCATGTAGATGGAAGGCCGAATTCATCAACAATTTATTTCCATAATTTATTATGTGATACTGCTTGACCGCCACCTTTCTTACATACTGCTTTGTAGAGTTTGAACAAATTAAGTTATTGACCTCCGATTTGTGGGATTTTTATTTGCGTGATGCCTTTAGAGCTCCAATATTAACCGAGATGTTTTTTGAATTTGCTTTATTCTTAAAGTTCGCTTAGGCTCATTTTTTATTCAAAAAGATAATAAAGTTGGGTAATTATTAATTTGATAAGTGAAAATTATAAAATCAAAGTTATTTCAATTTTAAATTAAAAGGATTATGATGTGTTTGTTTATATATAAAAAAATTGATATAAAATAGACACCCGCGAAGGGGCTCGAACCCTCGACCATTAACTTAAAAGGCTAACGCTCTACCGACTGAGCTACGCGGGTTATTCAATACCTTCAATGCTGTTTTCTAAATAAAACCCGGATTATTACTGCTTTCTTTAAAATGACAGTCTTATGAATATTTTACATTAATCTTTATAAATATCTAATTTGTATTTAAATCAATACATAAAAATGCTAAATACTTTATCAAAATAAGATCATTCTTGTTCTGTTTAATTGCCATCGCCAATAAGTACTTTCGAGATTAGCTTGGCGAGAATTTTTTTAGTTTATGGGACTTCGTTATGTTTTAGTAGTATGCTAAATTTGACGATATCTTTTTGATAGGAAGATAATTTATTGGCGGATTTCATTTTGTCCATTTAGGAAAGGTTTATAGAGAGGGTTTTTAATTAAGTCTTGTACTTGATGTCTTTTATAAGGCAGTTGATAAATAGGATTATTTTTTTTCTTAATCTTGCCTATTCATTTTTTTAATATAAAAAGTATCGCCATAAGTGATTTTTGGTCAAATGATATTTAATAAAATAAGTCAAACATAAAATATTATTGATAAAAATATCATCACACCATATTCATCTCCAATCCTGTATTCATAAAATCATTATTGCCATTTGTGTAGATTTTAACTTTTCTCTTCACGATATTTCTTTGATGGCCAATCATTAAAGGATTCCCTGTATTGAATTATTCCCCTAACAGGTAACTGTTAAGTTTTTTCTCATCGTTTTTAAAGCCATCGTCAATAAAAAGGGAATTGCTTATTTTCATCTTTTTGTCGTTAAGTTGGGATTTGTTCATCATATTAGAGTGGATGCTGTATTTATCTGTTTACATGTAATTTTGAATGGGGGAATGGTTATCTTATTGCTCGTAGTTTTTATTAGAATTTTAATATAAGTCATTTTTAGATGGAGATAAGTAATTTATTTGTGAGCTCTTTTTCTACAAATTTTAGATGTCAATAAATTAAGTTCTCAATTTAGAATTCTTAATTATTGACTTGTTATTATTGGAGTTAATATCTCTTACACTTTTAGGTCCTGACTTGTTATTCAAACCCATGTTTGGGTAAATGAAAGTGGCCATTTCAGGATTTTCTTTAGTTGAGCTTTTAACTTAAAAATAATTGATTTTAATCCCTTAGAAAGGGTTTTTCTTTTGAGATTTGTTTGTTACACTTTGTGATGACTTTTTAGTCTTTTTGTGATGGTAGAAACTGTGATGATGATGAATTTATTATCTGAACTCACCAGGCACTGATAGGTACTTTTAGTTTGTATTCTACTAATTAAATGGTCTGAAAACGGTAGATTTGAAAAGAGGAGTTTATATTTGTTTTTATTACCATAATTTTTAATTTCGAGAATTGCTGAGTTTTTTTACTGTAGTTTGGTTTGAATCCAAGTTGTCAATCAATAATGAGTTTTTTTCCATTAAATTGGCCATATAATTGTTGTTGGCCATTATCATTTTCTTATTGTAAAGTTACTACAAACTGGATTGAGTGTCTTTTTCTTTTACTGAAACAGGTCTGGGTCTTTTCTATCGACTTACCTCCTACTTTCTTATGTTTAGTTTGATGTAAGATTAGATTTTTCCCTTTTCTAAGAGTTTTTTGTATTGGTGAATAATGTTAGTATCGCCATTCAAAAGTGCCTAAGGTATGAATACATTGGATTGTTTAACTTTAAGTTAATAAGTCATGGAAGCTATGTTTTCGAATGCCAAAACAAGTCTTCTCTTGACAAGTAACGGGAATATGTTGAGAGGCTTGTAATTGACAGTAAACTTATGTGATTGATTTTATGGCGATAGGGAGATGTGACAGTCGATAGTTTTGATGTTATTGATCATTCCAATGGTTGGGGTGTATGTTTTAGGGTTGATTTACTGATTATTTTAGGAAGTGGATTGTTAGTATTGTTTGTTCATGATTTAAGAAATAATTTTATTGATTTTGAGTTTATCTTATTGAAATAAAACTCTCCTCTCTTTTGATGAAATAATAATATCAAATTTAAATCATCTACTTTATTAACAATTTGCAAAATAAATATTAAATGATATAGAATAAATATTCAATGAAAATTTAGAGTGTCGTTTTAGATAGATTATACTTAATTTTTATTCGTTATTATTAATAACTCTAGTCCTTAATTCATTCGTTTAATAAACTAAACACCAAGTTCATCTTTAATAAAAGTCTCTAATAGCTCTTATCTACCTATCACCCACTTTGAAAATTATTCACAAAAACAGTAGCAATATTCCAAATAAAAACATTTAAACGAATTTATCATAAAAAAATGAGTTAAATTTCCAAAGCACGCAATCGTATCATGAACAGAAGCAAAATCATCTCCAATACCAACGAACATGAACATCTTTCTCTTGAAAAATAAAATCATCCCTTCACTCTGCCTCAGTAACTCCTCGCCGAAGAAACATTCGATCTCTAACCCATCACTGCCACTCAGTACCCTAAAAAATTCAATATCAGCTCCATCAGTATGAAATTCACTAAAAACGAATACGATCAACCTTAACATTCATAATCCTCTCCTACCCAAAAGTATTAACCCTTAAGACTCACTGTACCCGAAAATAATCTCAATAATCTCTCAGAAACCAAAAGAGACAAGTCTCCTTAATTTTCAAGAACCTAAAGAATCAATCCCATCAGACATTTTGAGCCTAATAATATGAACACTCTCTCAGAGTCCAATTCCAGATCAGGACTGTACCAAAAGTTCAATACTAAAAGTAAAGCTAGAAAAGTGGGTTCTTTAAAGTAAAATTAGTTTGAAATGTATTAAGAAGGTAGAGGCTCAATCGTAAAGTCATCACTCTAAAAATTGTAAATTCCTTTGCAACAATCTCGATCGTAGTCTCCCATAAGAAAAATTCGTAAGACAATCCATCCATAACAATGCAGCCTTTTGATTGCAAAGGAGTAACGTCGTCGTGCTCAGTCACCTTATAAACCTCGATAATGTTTAAAAAGCTATGTTTAGAAAAAGATTGAAGACATATCATAAGAAAAAGGAAGAAAATTCACTGATGATTAATTCCCACCTCGATTGACAATAATGTATCCTAAAAAAAGGTTATCTTTGCAATAATAGTTTGGAATTCAATTTATGTCTTTATCACAAATTTATGACCAATAATAAGTAAAGGTATCATTGATAAACACATGCTAACCGACATTTTTGATACCGGGATATTTTACAAACCCTTATTTATACAGCGCGATAAGGATATTGGCAGAGAATCCTTCAAGAGTGCTTTCTTTGTTTGAGAACCAGACAATAAATGAGAATGGAGTTTATTATGTTCGGTTGTGTAGAGACGGCACATGGCGATATGTGATGATAGACGATATGGTTCCTGTTCGTAAGCCTTAAGAATACTAACAGAACAATAGAGGGATATAACCGTTATGCTTGATAAGTCAAGTAGTGAATTATTCTGTTTAAATATGGCCATCTTTGTTGTAGAAAGCAATAGCAAAAATATACAGTACCTATTATGACCTGTCGTTGAGCAGGCGTGATGGAGTATGTCCTTTGCTGAGATTACTGACTGGATATCCAGTGAGTAAGTACGACTTGATAAAGGATGTTAGGAGTTACCTGATATTGATTGACTCTGCATTGAAGCGTGACCATATCGTAGTCTTAGAATAAATTCTACCATAATTTTAATACTTGGCTTAATTAAAAGGATTATCAGTTGAGTAAAGTTATCAAATCCTGGAAATTTCAAAAAACAACTTTGTCTTGCGGAATATGAATGACTTGGATTTAGTTACCAGGTTGACATTTGATGAAGTTATGATGTTCTCATCTTTATTGATTTTTAGGAAGTAGGACAATTTTACTTACATCAGTCAAAAACTCAGACATAAATTGGGGTACTTTTCTACCTTGAAAGTCACTGTGAACCATAATACCCAATGCTATTGGGATGTATGGCAGAATAATCCTGCCTATTACAAGAACCATTGTGAAAATAAAATAGATTATGAAGTAAGTCCATTCAAATTAGTCATTCATCCTTTAAATGCTGACAACAATCAATATGACTCTGTGCAATAACCCGAAATGATTGTAGAGTCAGGAAAGCAAATCACAATGAAAAAAGGCGAGTATTTGGTAAATGTGCATTTATGTCAACAAATGAGAGAAATGGACTTCACAGTCAGTTATTATGGGTAAAGAGAAGTCCTTATAGAAAGAATGAAAAATAATAACAGCAAATGGCATTAAAATTGTTGTACTTAAAATAATATTAGGTAGCAAAAAAACAGTAGTAGAAAGTGATAACAATTTATTGGGAGAAATAAAATATTGAAAAGATGAAAATGAAAACTAAGGGCACAATATCATGTTTCAATGTTAAGATGATATTACTTTATATTAACTTGTAATTTTAACATCTATTGTTTTGTATCAATTTCTACTGAACTTTTGATTGAATCTATGGAATGTGATTGATATTTTTTTGTTTTAATTTGATGGGTCATAAATAGACTTCCTTGACTTGATCATCTTGGCATGAGCGCAAATACTACATCTTCGTAAGTGATATAGCCTACTTTTGAATAATCTATTTACTACATCAACTCGTCAATGTCTTACTACGTCCATCCAGACTCTACCTCCTTTATTACCCGATACAAATCCTCAGCTCCTACCCAACCATCTCCGTCTCTGTCCATCATTGCATATAGGTTTTTCATTTCTTCTTAAATTTCTTACTAAATGATCAATCTGGCCACAATATGTGAGAATTGTTTGATGTTAAATTTCGGTTAAGGCTTAACTGTCAATAAACGATTGAGTTCACGTAGTGTAGATTCGGGAATCTAAAGTTTTATTGTGTGTAGTAATTGTGGTAAAGTTGATATTGGTAATGGTAAATGTTAGTGACTGAAAGAATTGTATGTTTGGCGAATTTATTACAACAACTATTAAGGCAAAGTATTGTTCATTTTCTACTGTCTTCTTAACATCTTCTTATCTCAACTATTTTAAAGGTGTAGATTGATAAGCAAATCAATAAGAGAGTTCGATTTAATATTTTTCTTTAAGTTTTATTGTCTTTTACTAGAGAAATATTGAATTTTCTAAGCTTTTATTATAAAAAGTGTTACATATTTTCATTTTCACATTTTAACAAATAAAAAATTCAATTAGAAAATAGATTCCATTAATATTAATCCTTAAAGTTTATAATATTCTTTAGACTAAAAGAAATTGCCATTCATACCGATATTAATAAATCAATTAGTGATATTCAAAAATTGAATCAATAAATAAACAATAAATAAATTCAATAAATCGTTACAAACTAAATAACCCATGGAACATAACGAAAATAGATAGCTCAGAACTGCGAGATCTAAGAAATTAACGCTTCTTGGATTCATGATTTTAGGATTACAAATTGGTATGCTCTTTGCCTACGGATTTGCTGGCAAGTTCTCATACATACAAAACTTTTCACAAACCTATTAAACATTAACAATCCCCATTTATTTCTACATGTCATTGTTCGCAGTAGGAGTAGGTTTGATATTGAGTTATTTTGGACGTGGAGCTGCTCTGGGTTTGGCCACAGCAATATTCACAATTTGTTTAAATATTCAATTATCACCTTTAATTCAAAAATTCTGGATTGACACTTTCATCGGTGACTTCAATCAAACTACTCCATCTGGCAACACTGACGTATCAGTCCAATACCAATAACTCACAGGAGTGTTCATCAGCACAATCATCGAACGTTCAACTATGGCCATGACCATTTCGTATTTGATTTCATGTTTGGCAACAATCGGTCGATTGGATTTATTTGACAGTTTCATCTCCTTAATTATCTTCAATATTTTTTGGCCCATTCCTCTTTATTGCAACTTACGTCTTTTTTACAGAGAACTTCCATCACCTCAAAATGTCTTTGATGATTTTGGACTCACTTTCATTTACACTTTTGCCGCATTTTTTGGCATCATTTATAGCATCTTCTTAAACAGAAAATATGATTAAAACAAAACCAATATTCTTCCCTCTAAAGTATCTACAATTATGGCTATTTTTGGTACTACCATAGTATTCTGCACCATACCCTCCACAGTTTTAATTAGTCCTATAAACTCAACCTTATCATTGGCCAATAGATACAATGTTGGTGTATTAAATGTTTTTTACAGTTAAATATCAGGAATCATTTCATGCATTACATTTTCACTTTTGTTCAGTGGATTCAAAAGACTCAATATCGTATCAGTGATTGCATCTGTATTCTGTGGTCCTGCCATTGTAGGTCAATTTGCTGCTTTGTAGACAAACATTGCTGCCTGTTTAACAGTGGGTGCTTTCGGTGGCTTTGTGGCTGCATTCTGGACCCAAATAATTCACCCTCGACTCAACAGAAAAAGAATTGAAGATGCTTTAAGCTTGACAGGAGGTGTGTTGTTGCCAAGTTTCTTTGGTGGTGTTGTAGTAACTCCAATTTTATACGCAATTTATTATGACACTTCCAGAACAACTTTGACTGGTCAATTCAACACAAGAGAATACATAAGATATCAATATATTTTCTACTTTATTACTGTTGGCGCTGCAATATTTGCTGGAATCTTTGCTGGAATTTTCAGCTTATGCTCACGTGGTTTAGAAAATGATTTTACCATAAGAAAAATTTTCAGCCCTGATTATGGTCTTTGTAACGAATACTAAGGCAAAAATGATGAGATTGCTAGGAGATCTTAAGAGTCAGCCTAACAGTTTAAAAGAAGAGATTGATTCTTAAAAAAATGTTTGTCCAATTAAATATTAACACTTGATAGAAAAATATTTTTCTTTATATATCTCTTACTAATCGATTCATTTTCAAAAATAAAATTTAACTAAAAATTAATTCAATTTTTTCTTCATTCTTACACTTTTTAATTGTTTCTTCAATTCTTTCTAATTGGACTGTTTGACCTGGATCTTGAAAATTAAGAGCTGTTTGATCTTTTTCTTGTTATTTTCTCACTCTTTTAGTCTCTTTTTTCCTTGTAATGGACATAATCTCTTTAAGATTTGTCATTATTATAAGTCTTTTCATCTCTTTTGTAATTTGATCTATCATCCCTGTTAAATTTATTGTTGCTTTAACGTTTATATTCTCTTGGATTTTAATCCTTGTTGCTTTTTTTATAAATACTTTTTTCATCCTTATTGTAATTTTTTTATCTACGTTCCTTTGATTTTTAGAAGGATCTCGATTTGGAACGCGAGGAAGAAGAAGAAGATGATGAGTATTTTCTTTTATTTTTCTTATCCTTTCGATCCTTTGATCCACTTGATTTTCTTTTTTTAACATGGGATTATTTCTTTCTTTATTTAAGTTTTTCATTATCTCTCTTTAATTTCTGTTTTTTCTATTTCTTTTGCTTTTTGTTCCTTTAAACAGAGGATGATCTTGACGAATAACTTCGAGATCTACGATTTTTATGGCCAGATGATTGGGATCTTGATGATGAAGTAGATTTGTTTCTTTTATTGGTCTTTCTGTTTTTTTGTCGATCAAAAGAAGATTATGAAGAAATCGATCGGGAAGATGAACTTACGTTTTTATGACCACCATGATGTTTATTGTAGGAGTGTTTTTTTTATTGTGAATGATTTGAGCCTGAACGCGATCGATTTGATGGTCTTCTATTTCTTACTGTAGGTTCATGATCATGATCACGCCTATCAAATCTTCCTCTACCCCTACCTCTCCCTCTATCACGATCTCTATCTCGATTTTCGCTTCCACCATTCAAAAGTTAAGGGCATTCAAATTTTCGGTGTCCTTATTTTTTGCAATGAAAACATCCTCTTGGACGCTATCCTATATCTCGATCTCTATTGGATGGTCTTCCTCTTTAACCTCTATCTTTTGCCAAATCCACATATAAGAGTTGCCCACCTTCATTGAGACTCTTTCCATTGAACATTTACACCGCTTTCTAAGCTTCCGAAGCTTATTGAAAATTCTATCATTAATGTTTAAATACAATGAATGCAAAATTTTTGACAATCCTCACAGAAGAAATGCGACCAGCATCAGAAAAGAACTTTTCTAAGTCTTCTTAGCGAGTTTCAGAGGTAAAGCCACGAACAAATACTGCCGGCTCCATATATTGGTACTTGAAAATGAATGAAATAAATATCAAAATCGATTTTATTAACTAAAAAGTATTCTGACAATTATTAGAGCACTTTTTTTATATATATAAGCTAATTAATTAAGTAAATTTCTTTTAATTAAATTAAGCAGTATTTTTAAAAATTAAACTTAAAATTTTTTCTTTTAGATTACTAAAAGTATTAATGAAAGATAAAATGATACAATGATTCATCTTTTTTATTAATTTTTTTATGAATGAATCGGTCAATTGAAGAGATCCTTAAGTAAAACGGCTTGTTCTTCGTCGTGTTTCTTTTTCTTTCCAACAGCTGGAGATGCTGAGACCTTTCTTGAAGACAAATCAAGTGAGGTGGTTCTAATTTTATTTTAGCTCTTGAGCCAATCTAAAACGAATGAAATTCTTGGGCCAATGTAACTCCATGGTCCAGAATTTTTGTGTTCTTATTGGAACCATACGAATTGTTCAGCGTTTGGATATTGTTCTAAGAAACCTCTCAATCCTAAATAACTGAATGGGGCAAGTTGTTAGATTCTAATAATGGCAACATCCTAAGGTATTAAATAAAAATTTACTTTTCTCTTTAATTAATTACGTTTTTCCAAAGCAGCATAATAGGCCTGACCATAAGTGATGATAACTTTCTTAACTTGTTCAGGGACAATTGATTAATCTTCTTCGCCAATAACTGGAGAGAATTTATTATTATTTAAGAAAGCAAAATTAGTTGAGGCATCACGAAGTTTCAAAAGTTTTTTGTTAACAACGTTGATAAGAGGTTTTCTGAAATCTCTTCGGACTTGTCTTCTGTAAGCATGGAACAAATTGCCTGCTGTTGAGCAACAAACAACGGCAAAGTTTGATTGTCTCAATGGACGATAGTTTTCAGTTAACAAATCTTCTCTCTTCAATGTTGTCCAACCATCGTTCATCATTTGCAAATATCTTTAAATTCTGCATGAACTATGTTATGGCCCTTGACCGTCCATACCATGGGGTAAATTCAAGACTAAACCTGATTCTACTTTCCATTTTGACTCTCCTGAAGTCAAGTAATTGTCGATAATAATTTGAGATCCATTGGCAAAATCACCGAATTGAGCTTACCAAATTGTCAGTGTGGTTGGTTTAGTGATTGAATAACCGTATTCGAATCCCATGGCGGCATATTCACTCAATAAAGAATTCTAAATTTGAACTCTTTGCTCATCTCCTTTTTTAACAAGATTTCTCAAAGGCATGTACTTTTATTATGTTTTTTGATCGACTAAAATGGCGTGTCTATGAGAGAATGTACCTCTTTCGACATCTTGGCCACTCAGTCTGATATTGAAACCTTATTGTAGTAATGATCCGAATGCTAAAGCTTAAGCTGTACCATAATCGATTCCTTCACCAGTTTGAATCGATTGTCTTCTTGCATCGTAGATTTTCTTAATTTGAGGATGAATGTTGAAGTCTTCTGGAACTTTGGTTATTTAGATTCCGACCTCTTGTAAGGTTTATTTAGAAAGACCGGTTCTTTTGATTTAACCAAGATCGGAAATGGTAACAACACGATGATAATTTTGAGCTTTCCACTTTCTCATATCGAAAGTTTCACGTAAAGATTCATCATAGGCCTCTTTAAGTTATTTAATTTCACTCGACCAGAGTTAAGCAACTTTTTCCTAACTAATAATTCCTTATTTGATGAGCTTTTCAGCATACAATTGATAAAGATTTTTTCTTTTTGAGATAACTTGATACATCATTGGTTGAGTAAATGATGGTTGATCTTGTTCGTTGTGACCATATCTACGATATCCGATAATATCGATAAAGATATCTTTATGGAACTTTTGCCTGTATTCCAAAGCAAGATGCATTGCTTTATGAACGAGTTCTGGTTCATCTGCATTGACGTGAATAACTGGGGCTTGAATGGATTTAGCAACATCAGTACAGTAAAGTCCAGTACGGGCTTAGGCTGGGGTTGTGGTAAAACCGATTTGATTGTTAGCAATAATGTGAATGATACCATTTGATTGATAATGTGGTAAATAACCCATTTGGAGACATTCATAAACGACACCTTGACCAGCAACGGCTGCATCACCATGAATCAAAACTCCCAAAGTTTTGTTTCTGTTTTGTTTGAAATCTTCAACAGCCTTGACATGACCCATAACAACTGGATTAACAGTTTCTAAATGTGAAGGGTTGGGTAAAATTGACAATCTGATTTCTTTATCATTGATTGTTCTGCTGATTGTTGTACCCAAATGATATTTGACATCACCACTGTTTCCCCATGACTCGTTATCAAGATTTTATTGGAATTCAGCGAATATTCTTTGTAATGGTTTTTGGAAAACGTTGGCTAAAGCATTGAGACGACCTCTATGAGCCATGCCGAAACCAATGTACTCAATTCCTTTAGTTGTAGCTTATTATACAAGATGGTCTTTTATTAGAAAAAAAAATTACTTAATCCAGAGATCATAGAATCCAAACCTTAAACACCAAATCTTTTGCTTGTTTTAAGCTTATCATTCAAAAATGAATTGAATGACTCAACCTTGGCTAATTCTTCCAAAACTTTCAATTTATACTCAGGGGAAAATTTAGTTTCAGGAATTTTTTCGATTTCGCTCATAATCCAAGCTTTTTCATCATGTGAAGTAATGTAATTGTATTCGATACCAAGTTTATCAGAATAGATTTGTTACAATCTGGTTTTAATCTCACGTAAAGTCCATACTGATTTTTATTTCAAAAACTGAGCAATGTTGGTATAGAAAATTTCATTATTTGGGAAAGTGAAGGGAATATCGAGATCTTCATCTTTAATAACTTTATTTTTAATCAAAGTAGTTTCAAGTCTGTGCTTAGCCAATACTTTTCCGAATTCAGCGAAATCTTCCAATCCTAAAATAATAAATGATTTATTTACTTAATGGATCGAGTTCGGCTATTTCGTGGCCATTGACTTTATAATAACGAATCAATAAATATGCACTCAAGGCAAGATCTTTTTATTTATCAAGTTTAGGATCGGAGAGGGTTTCGCTTTTTGTAGCTGTTTAAGGGAGTTGACTGTTTCTCTGGAAGTACTCGTTCCAAGAGGGATGAACGCTTTGTGGATCTTGTTTCCAAGTGTCATACATGACCTTGGAATATGATGAAAATCGACGGGTCAAAATGTTGCGTGTTGCTCTGAGTAGCATTTTATTTTTCTTTTTATGATTTATTATTGATCTGACAATTAGATTGCGTAATTAAAATTAATATAGATATTTTTCAATCAGACTATTTATTTTTCACTTTAATCAGATTTATGATGCTTTTTTCATTCTTGTTTGTGAAACTTTAATATATCAGAAAATTTATATTCATATTAAAATTAAATCAGTCTTAATTTCACTCAAAATGAAGCTGTAAAAAATCATTTCCCCGCAGTTAATCTACTTTGTGATTCTTAAATTTCAGCAATTTTCTTCTAAAAATCTCGTCTTTGAATGGCATTTTATTTTGCGTACATTTTGGCCATATGATTATAAGAGTCTTTTTATTTTAATCGAATAAGATTAGCCGCATCACAATTTAAGGGTGAGTCTTCGTTGGGATTTTCTAATAGGTATCTGACTGCTCGACATAGAGCTTAGAGAGTCCATGTAGGACTCCATTAATTTTTTATGATATCGAGACAAACTTAGCCAGAAACGAAATGAATATTAGGATGGAAAATTTTAGTCTTAAAATACATTTTAGGTGGCATGATAGGATATTAAGGGCTGAGGCTAATTTTGACAAGAAAAATATAGTTTTAATAAGGGGTATCTTTAGGTCCTTAGATAAAGGCCTCCCACGATAGGAGGTCTTGCTCATCGAACATGAGTAGGAATTAGTTGAATTTGCGTTTCGATGCTTACATGGCTTACTTCATGAGTCGTTGGCGGTACATTTTTTGTCTTGAAAGAGTTTACTATCGAAAAAAAGTATGAATAAGAAATGAAGATAGGTTTTTTGATTTTGTATTTTCAATAATAAATAGTTTATAAAGATTAGTATATGAAAAGTTACCAAGATAAGTTAGAAAAAAGGGACTAATAATACCAAATGCATATAATATCTCACAAAATAGGTTGAAATAAATGGATAAAAGTGTAAAAAATAAATCTTTAAGACATTTAATAAAAATATAAGTGAAAATCAACACAGTTAAAGAATTCTCCAATGTACAGAATTAGATTTTTAGGGATATTTTTGATAATGATGAGCTTGTCTTTATTTATGGCTGAGGGTCAGAACATTTGTTCAGGATGTGTGAGTCAAAACAACACATTTTTGTGCAATAATGTTGGGTGTGATGGGTTCATATTGACCCAATCACAAAACAACTACCAAATCACATCACAGATTAAATGTATCAACAACCAACAGTGTTACTATTCTCCCAACGCTCCCAATGTAAAATCAGTCTACTATTACCTTTTCTGTAACTATACTTTCCCAGGCTGTTCCTCATGCTCAAATTCACAAACATGTACTACATGCCAACCTGGATTCTTTGCAAACCCATATAATACATAACTGGCTTTGTATAATTGCTAATCCTGTGGAAATGTGATTGGTGGCTGTTAAGTGTGTCAAAATGGAACTTTTTGTCAGCAATGTTAATCTCAGTATCTCAATGTGTTTGGATTCTGCTACACATAAGCAGGAAATATTGTTGGCTCTACTTCCAAACCATGGAACAAGAACGGCTCTACACCGACACAAATTATTACAGCCATTCAACTCGCCTTCATTTGTTTAGCAATAAGCTTTGTATTTTACAGATTTTGTTGGAAAAGAAATCAATAACAAAAAAAGCAACAATATGTCAATAACAATTAAAGCTCAAATTATCAACAAACTTATCCCAGTGATAGAATCGACCAAAGACAATGAAAAAGATAAAGAACATTTTCCTCAAAACTTTTTAAATAAAAGGATATTTTATTGCATTTCTTATTCCATCTTTTTGTCTTTGGAAATAATTAATTTTAATCTTAAACATTAATATTTGGTTTATCTCACAATAAATAAAATAAATTCATATTCCAATCAGGAGATGTAAAATAATCACAAAATCCAAATTCCTTTAGCTTGATCTTCAATTTATATCTTTGTTGCTTTTTCACCAACCCAGAATCTGTGTCCAACTGGATATGTTCTGAAATCATTGAAAACTGACTCAATTGATTTTTGAGCCAATTTCATATTGTTTTGGTTCACTTTGTAGACTGTTTGGCCATTCATTGAGGGAACGTCTTTGAATTACCAATCAATGAATTAAAGGACGTTAACATAAGGCTTAATTGACCCTTGATAAATTTACAAATCAGTGATATGGTTGATTGTTGGGTAGAATTCTTAAATTAAATGAAAAATTACAAATGACTTTTTGTTGAGCTGTTTAATTGAGTTTAACGAATCCATTACATGCCCATTGAATAGTTTGATGAAGTTTGGGTCCTTTATTATCTATGAGTTTAGTAGCAAGATTTTTTTGAGCTGAGCAAGTGAAATAGATTTCGTTTTAGGTAACCATGTAGAGATCAGTCCAGAGATTATCAACAATATAGTCAAGATCCAAAAGTTGCCACTGGAGAAGAGTAGATCTGACTGTGGTTTTGTCAATTTTGATTTGTTGCCATCCATTGAATACCATTTGGGTGTATCCGACAAAGTTTTAAATGAATTATTGGGTGATGAAAAGTTGTCCTCCATGTTGACTGAAATCGGGAATGAAGTTGCTACATTTGGCATAAGAGTATTCTAAAGTTCCACTGATACCGTTGGTAAGTTGTTTTTATGAACTGGCATTGAACCATGTAGTAGTAACATCAACAGGGATAGTAAAGGCAGGATTAATTCCATTTTCGAATTTGTAATTGTATGGATTCTCCTTATACACAAGACTCAAGGGTTGCTTTTTAGTATTGGATTGCATCTGTCTTGCTACATCATCAACGTTTAACAATTTAGCAAAAGTGGCAAACAAAGAACTAGTATTTCCTGTAATAGCAGCGTTCAAACTTTCAGTTTATTTTTAGTTAGGTTATTGATCAAAGGTGGTTTTAAACATTGAAGTCTAAAGTTTAAGGTTGACTTTGCTGATAACAAAAGAGCTATTTTCTAATACATAATCCTAAACAATTTTAAATATTAAAATACCTTTTGGTAAATAATGATGATGTTGGTGATTTTAGTTTTGGCAGTGAATGTTTTATTCTTTGGGACTATTCCTTAAGTGATAGCTATTTTGTAATTGATTTCAAATTCTATCTTATCGTTGAAGATATTAGCGCTCAATGGGGTAGGACTTGATGATAAAAAATAAAAATACTATGATTAGGATTGGTCTTGGGAAAGGAGTCTGCTTTGGTAGACTATGTTACTCAAATACACTTTATTGGGAGCATTGATATTGGACAGATTGTTATGTGAGTATTGGTTGGCTAGTAACTGGGCGATGTCATCAACTGGCAATTTGAATCCGTTGATTGACTCGAATATTAAGGGAGTTGGACATACACTGACTCCACTTATTTCCAAGGCTGATGCATTCAAAACTACCATAAAAATCACTATCAATAAATACAGGTTGGTCTTCATATTTCCACTTGTTATTTTTAACATGTTGGTTATTATAAATCTATCTTTTTTATTAACTCTTTTTTATCTAATAATTATTTTGAAATAAAAATCATCATTATTAACATTTTTATTTCAATTTTTTAAAGTAAAAATTAGAAAACTTTGAAAAATTTTATTAAGAAACTAGATAAAAATGTAAATAAATGTAATTGAGGTGGAAAATCTGTTTAGGTTTAAATTTCTTTATCAAGAGGGATTGAACTTAAACATGAGCTGTCAAATATAACTTTTTTACTTATTATTTATCATTCTTAATATCGGATTTATTAATAAATTTAATATACTTTATGAATCACGGTATTATTATTTCCACTCATTAAAATTTTATATTTATTATCACTAATTTTTACATAACTAATTTAATTTTACTCATTCTAGTTACATTTTATCTTTTTTATTTGTTGAAAGGATCGATCCATTAAATCATATCCCAATGGATTCTAAACAGCTTTTTTAATTAATTAGTATTGTTTATTAGATCGGGGCTACGATTATTTTTTAAAAAAGCCATTCTAATTAAATGATTTAATCAAAAGTTTCTTTAGGATTTTATCTTCTAATACAAAACTCATTATTTAAACATCAATATTTTTCATAGTAAAAGCTAATGATCAAGGTCTACTTCAAAAAATCAACTAATCTATCGAAATTATCATAATACTTTATTCATTTAAAAAAAAGATTTCAGACAGTATTTTCAAAACATTTATCCAAATAGCGCTAGATAGGTTTTTAACGACAAAAAAAGTTAAGTATGAAGAAAAAATGAAATTAGCTTAAATATCAGTTTGAAATAAGAAACGATGAAAATATTTGGATTTGTGGAGTTTTTCCCTCCTTATAAAAGCGTTAAAAGTTTTGACTCTAAAAAGAAAAAATCTTTTTTTCCGACTTAATGCTTAAATTGGAAGTCTAATTAGGCGTCTCACAAGAATCATAACCTTAAATTTTAATTTCTCGATAAGAAGATCGATTTAAAACCAATTATTTCTATGATGAGATATCAATCCCAAGTTTCTATTGTAAACAAAATTCTTGCTATATGGTACCAAATTCCAGTGTTCCTTTCCTAAAATGTCGCAGAAAAGTCTTAGCCGAAGTATACTTGACTTTTATTTCTTTCGCTGCCTAAATGAAAAAAAAAAGTTACCTCTTTTATTGGCTCCTTATCGAGAAGAATTTTTTTAACCAAAAGAAATTTTATCTTTAAAGGAATCTTGGTATATTTATCTCTTTGTTGAATTTTTTTAAGCTTCATCTCTTTTTTTAAAAAATTTTTGGTTTAGATTATTGGTGTTTTTTATTATAATCTTTAAGCTCTTAGTCCTCATAAATTGAAAAGTGTGATGGGTTCTCATTTCTATTAAAATTCATAGCCTCCCATTCAAGTAAGTTGAATGTTCAAAATTTTTGTATTTAGGTTTTGTAATATTTATCTTTACCTTTTTTTTGATTTTAATCATCATTTAAAAACTAACTAAATTTTTGAAAAAATATTAATTTATCACACGTTTTGATTTTTATTTACTTTTAGACCCTTAAAATGTGAATCACATGTAATATTCTGGTCTTTTTTATGGCAAATACTTTTAATTTTAAGATCGAGAATTATGTATGTAAAATTTCAGTTTAAAATTGATTTGAAGATTTATATCTTTAACAATACTTTAAGCATTCATCATAATTTTTGAAAACGAAGGTTTTAACTAAATAATTTTTTGCCATAAATCATGGGTCCAAAATATCTTCCTAAAAATATTTAGAAAATGAATTTCGCCTTAAGAATCGATAAACAATTAATCCAAAAAATCCTTAAATAAAAAACTTTTGAATACTTATATTTTTTATGATTTGAATATTCATGTGAAAAAGCTGTGTAAGTCTAAATTTTAGAACTGAAATAACGATTCAAACTATAAAGAGTAAGATTAAGGATAAATTCAGTTCGTTTTCAATAAATCTTTTTTGAAACCAATTAAAAATTAAAAATATTTTAAGTAATTTTAATAAAGAAAACTAAAGATTTAAAAACTTTTAATTTACTCAAATTATAAAATTCTAATTTTTTGTTTATTTTTAGCATATCAATAAAAGCTATAAATATTTATAAAAATTTTGTATAATACCATCCAAATAAAACTTCTCAAAAAAAAGTGAACTCCTTATCAGAATACTTTTGGAAAAAGATATAATTTAATCTAAACTGCCACAAAAAACTCTATGATTCATATTTGAGTTTTAAAGAGTTGGATGTTTTGAGACTTAATAAGTTGAATCAATAAATTAAGTCTGTTACTGAAAAATGATTGATAATCAAAGAAATTTATGCTGTTCATGATATTTCAACAAGGAGTAGATAGTTGATATTATTACAACTCCATTCTCAAATAAACATATCGTTTTTTTATAGTTATTATTTGAGAAATTTAAACAGAATAATATTTGTGGAATATATTGATTGAAATCAATATTTAATATTCTATTTACTAAATATGAACTATCAAAAAAATAATTTAGTCAATGTATTGTTAATAGCTTTAGATTATTTTTTTATTTTTAACCATAAATATTAATGCATTATTATTGTGATTTTTGTATTAAATTTTGTTTTTATTTCTTATCGGCTCCGTATTTAATTAAATTATCTCACCTTTTTAATTTATCTATCGCCAAATCAAAGGATCGATAGAAATGCTTTTTAAAATGTGATCATTTCTCATTTATTTTTGCTTAAAAGTACATGTAAATATCGCCAATTTAAATTCTTGATTTATTAATGTAATTTTTTATCAAATTCAGTTTTAACAACATAAAACATAAAAGATTAAAAAAGTCACCGTGAAATTTGCTGTGAAAGAAATTCAAAAAATATTTCAACTTTTTATGAATCTAAGCAATACAACCATTAAGAGATTAAAAAATAATAAAAATCAAAGAGGTATCTATTTTAAATTTACCTTTAGGTTAAGTAGTTTAGAAGAATATTTTGAAAAAGAAAAGTAAAAAAGAGGAAACTTGGTAAAAAATAAAGAGAAAAAATAAAAAATCAGTATAATTGAAGTAGTCAGATAAAAAAAGAAGAGAATATTTGTATTGGCTTAGATGTTGTTGACTCTTTTATATTTTAAAAAAAATGGGGTTGCTGGGAAATAATTATAGTTTTGATCGATTTCTTATTGCAGTGAATGCTAAAGTCATTCGTATCAGACAATGGCTCTTATTTGGTCTCTATTTAACGATAAGAGCATCGATTTGATGTAGAATCTGTTGAGGAAGTCGTTTCCTTCATGCAAAATTGTTGTTCTTCGGAATCTAGCTCAATATTCCCGAATTCTAATTCTCCTCTTCGATATTGTCTAAGAAAGGTTTTAGCAGTGGAATAGTTGATTTTAAGTTATTTTGCGGACTTTCATAAAAAATTGTTTTACTTATTTGATGGGTTAATTATCTTCGATAATTTTTTTTATCAACAAATATTTTGTCTTCATAGGAATCTTTGTGTATTTTTCCCTCTTGTTAGCGATTTGACCTGTCATATGAAATTTTATTGGAATTGTGCTTGTTGTATTGTTTATTTATTATACGACAAATAAATTAATATTCTGATAAATATATAATACTTAGCAAATAAAAAAGAATTTTTCTATAACGTAACATAATTCCTAACAATTCACTTCATAAAAATTTCTCCATTTTGCTAAAATTTCATATTTTAAGGACAAAATATCTTTTTGTATCTTTAACTGTCCTCGAATGTTTGAAAATTTTGACATCAAGATTAATTTATGAAACCTCTCAATCTATTAGTCTCTAAATTAAATTTCAACTTGAAGGATTACTGAGAATTTACTGAGGAATACTATTTTCAAATACGAAAAATAAGCCTTCTTTTGAGTGTAATGATCGAAAAGTTCTTAAATATACAAAAATTTAGCATACTTAAACTTTATGATTGAAGTCCATTTTCAAAGAATTTAAAAGATAATGATTATAAAAGTGATAAAATATTAAATTAGATTTTTTTTAATAAAACCATTATTATTAATTTATGGATTCAGTGAAAATTAATATAAAAAATTTCTAATATGATGTTAAATCTAACTAAACTTTGAATTAAAAGTTATTTTTTTAGAG
>Ga0102832_1001244_pt1 | contig 21453 bp, 12 predicted proteins | sample EBPBio282013_DNA_FD_88942 | JGI IMG/M metagenome (GOLD analysis project Ga0102832, IMG submission 88942) | Wastewater treatment Type I Accumulibacter community from EBPR Bioreactor in Madison, WI, USA - Reactor 2_5/28/2013_ DNA (Illumina Assembly) | ecosystem: Engineered > Bioreactor > EBPR >...
ACACGAATAATAAAAAAAAGCATAGATAAAAAAAAGAATATAATTTAATGAAACTAAAAGTAGGATTATCACATAAGTAAAATGTTTTTCTTCTTTTTATTTTTATCAATAGTCTACAGAGTATCTCATTAATGAATCCAGTAAGATCTCAGCATGACATTCGAAATAAGCATATTAATAGCGAGTATTTATAAGTGAAGATATTATCAAAAATTTGATTTATTTATTTTTTAGCAACAAACTATTTATTTAAAAAGAAAATAAACAAATGACCACTACAGGAGGAAAGATTACATTCGGTAACAACCCAGCTACGACATACAGTGTTAAGTAAGATTTTAATTTTATTGGTAGTAACACAAATTTTGGATATGCAACAGGCGATAATGTTGGCGGATCATACTCGCCATATTCGCAACAGCCATCGGCTTCCATTAATGCAGTGAACGCTGCTGGTTATGGTGGTGTTCAGCAACAAAGATCAACCAGTCCTATCAATCAGCGTGGAACTGTGGGGCAATCGTTATTAAACACTTATACATCAGGACAGACAGTGACTCCAGTTACGACATCGTTTGAGAACAGACCGATTGCAGTTTCTCCACAAAATAATGCTCCTAAAATCACATTCGGTGGGAAACAATTCTCAAGTCAATTTACCCCTCAAACAAGATATGAACCAACTACAAATTATGTCGCTCCTGTCAGTCAAATACCTCAAAGTTACCAAACTTATCAAACTTACCAATCCTACTAAAGACCCGTAGAAATCGCACCTGTAACCGCCACCCAACAAATTCAATCACAACCTATCAGAGAGGAGACTCAACCTTAACAAAGATATTAGCCAGCAAGAGTATCTAACAAAGGATCAAAAGTTGAGGCGACACCAATTCGTGAGAGTAAGAAGTAGAAGAAGGGTGGATGCCCAGGATGGTTATGGCCAATGTTGGGTATTTTGGCATTGTTGGGATTGATTTTAGGATTGTTATTTGGATTGGGTGTGTTTGGTAGAATTGGTGGGGCTAATATCCAAAAGTAAGGGTAAACCAGTCCAACTGTAGTTGGCGCTAATGCCACTACAGCAACAGTTACTCCAGTTGACACTACTTCTTCTACTGTAGTAGCTACTCCTACTACTACAACAACCTAACAACAACCTGGCTATACAGTAATGGATGAAACAGTTGTAGTCACAAAAAATGATACAAGTGCTACTACAACTACTCAAGGTGTTACCTCACCAACTACTACAACAGTTGATACTACTTATACTTATACCCCTACTACTACATACACTCCACCTGTTACTACTGTTGATAACACATACGCTTATACGGGTACTAGTAATGTACCAGCTACAACCACTACTACAACTACAACAACTGCTGCTGATCAAGATGACTTCTCCATGGATCCATTTGCATTCGCTCCTACTCCTGTTACCACTACTACATCAACTACTGGAACCTACTCTACTACTGACTACAATCCCGTCTACACCAGCACACCATACACTGCTGGCACCACATACCCCACTGTCTCAGGTTATGGCTCAAACCCTGACTTCGACTTAATCCAACCTACAACTTCTGCCCAATGATTATGGCTCAAGTAAATTCCATAAATGACATCACTAAAAGATAAAATGATACATCGATATTACATCTTATTTTTATCATTCATTAAACATATCTAACTAGCAAATTATTTGGTCAATTAATTGTTAAACAAACAAATAAACTCAATAAGGTTTAATTAATATTACAAAAAGACTTAAAGGATAATCATTACTTTTTCTGTTGCTTATTATTAAATTTTGAGAAATAACTAGCAACGTTTTTTAATGAACCACCAATATTCTAAAAGACTTTATTCACTTTGGCATTATCATCCTTTTTATTACTTTGTTATTTATACTGACTGTATTTTTGCATCATACCTTTGGACTTATTTGTAACTTATTATGCTCCTTTATTAAAAAGACCAAAAATAGACCCTAATGATATTTTGGAAGAATATTTTTGTCGTCTTAGTCTCTATTATTATTATCTTCTTAAAGCATACCCTGCACCTATGAAACCACCAATTACAATGGCTGGTAAATAGACTGGAGTCAATAAAGCTAATCCTGTAGCTGTTGCAGATTGTAAAGATGCAAATAATGATCCTGCTACAACATTTCCTATACCTGCTTGAACTCCTGCGGCTACTGTACTTGCGCCAACTCCTCCTGCTGTAAATCCTATTTTGGTTAATATAACTCCTGTAAGTGATTTGACGGAAAATACGCTTACAGCTGCACTTACTGCCCCAACAACAGCCCCTTTACCAGCGTTTTTAGCATGCTATTTAGCCGATGAATTCTTTTGATTGGACATGTTTTTTATCTTTGACTTAATAATTTTTTATTATCCCAAATTATTAATCTAAAAATTACGATATTTCAAATTGAACTTTAGAGACCATTAATTATTTTTCAATTTTATATGTCATTGATCTTTTCAAAAATAGCAAATTATCTAATTGTCTCTATTTTTAAAAAATTTTTAAGTTAAAATGTAATCATTTTTACTCGGAAATCAGGTAAACTTTACTCATGGATCTGATTCTTTTTCTTTTTTATCATTTTTTGTTCCAATTTTTGAATAATGCAATTCCTCCACCTATCAATCCTCCAACGACTGCTACAGGTAGCACTGCTGTTCCTAATAATCCTGCGCCGACTGCACCAATTGATTGAAGAGCTGCGAAGGTAGAACCTGCGGCAACGCTTCCCATTCCAGCTTGGATTCCAGCAGCAATGCTTCCAGCTGCCACTCCTCCGGTTGTAAATCCAACGGAGGAAATGACAGCCCCTCCAACAGCACTTGTCCCAACAACACTCCCTACACCAATAGCGGTACCCACAGCAGTATCTTGAATTGCCTTTTTAGTTGAGTTTTATTGAGAATTAGCTTCAGCCATAGAGTTTTTTTTGAAAATAGTTTAGTTTTTGTAATGATTTATAAGTTTATGAAAGAAAAAAGATTATAGCAAAAGTTTATAACAAAAAGAGAGACAATCATTATAAAAAATTTGATAATGTCTGATATTTTTTAGTTATTTTACTTAAAATCAATAAAGAAGTGAAAAAAATCCTACTAAACTTAAAAATTTCAAAAAAAAGAAAGAATCAAATAATTAAAAAAGAATCATATATTACTCTTCAATACATTCAAATTCCCAACCTGACTCGTACAGAACTGCACTTTTATTGGCGAATAACAAACATTATTAGATTGTTGCTGCTGTTGATACACATTATTATGACTCGACATATACTTCACTTGCGACAGGTGATTCTCCGTCGGCTGCAACCTGGAACTACTGACATTATTATTAACCTTACTCACACTTAACGTATGTTGGGTGTCATTAACAAACTTATTAATAGGACTCAATGGTCTCAAACTAACCCTCTCACCAATTTACACCTTATTTAACTCGACATTATTGCCCTTGTTCATCACAGGTGAGTAAGATATTCTTGAGTTGTCATTTATTACTTGTGTTGTTGATGATTTTGTGTTTATATTGTTGGTGGTTAATGATGGGTTTTGTGTCTTTACGAAGCTTATCCTTTGCTTTATTGGTGAAATTGTTACTCTGCTGTTTGCTTAGCGTGTTCTTGTTGGTGTCAGGGAGGTGTCGTTGATGTTTTGTCGTGTTATGTATGGTGAATACGATGGACTGTGGTGAGTCAATGGGGCGATTACAGGTCTGCTGTGTTACATGAAAGTGTCGATTTTCACATCAAACTTAGGACTCTATTGATGCTGATGTGGGGTCTTTTCAAAAAATACAGGTGTGATATTTTGTTGTTGTTGCTGTTGTTGTTGAATTAGGCTATTAGTACTACTTGCACTACTAATTTAATTTATTCTACTGTTCGAATTACTATTATGATTACTACTAATATTTGTATCTTTCTGCATAGCCTTTTAGAAGATTGCATTCTCGTACTTTTATAGCTTTTATTTCAGCTTCGTAAATTATTGATCCAACTTTGTATACAATAGCTTTTCTTTCTATTGCTAATCTTTAGATTGCTTTAGCTAAAATTAAACCTTTTTCAACTTATTCTGAAGATCAGTTTATTTCTAACTCATTTCTTTTATCTTCCTGTCGTATTATTTTTGTAACTCAATAGTATCATAATGACTTGAGATCTTTTCATTGATCTTTTACAACAATCTCTATGTCTCCTTATGCTTTAATGTAATCTTTCTCATCTCCTGCGAGTATTTCTTATTCAACTTCATCTCTGCCTATTCATACATACTTTAGACATAGTCAGATAAAATCTTTTTCACCTATTATAAATTTTAATCTAAAAAAATTGTTGATTCGTCAAAAAAGACTTTTGATTAATCGTTGAGTTGGATCTTTGATGTTGAGTTGCCAAAAAACTTGTTTAATGAAATCTTTTATGAAGAGGAATGGTTTATTTTTGAGGTTTAGAAATCGCTATTTTTATGGGATTTTATTAAAATCTGAGAGTTTTTGTTTTGGTTGTTGTATAAATTGACATTTGAAGATGTGATGTTTTTTGGTGACACAGTAATTGTTTGTTTCGTTATTGGTTGTTGATTACTCTTATTAACCGGTCTTTGCTGAGACTGTTGCTGATTATCCTCCCATGTGATATTTTTATCCTCATTTATTGCCTTAACAATCTAAAAAATAAGCCCAGTCAATCCATTCTAAGATGTCTTATCAAAAAGCTCTCCAAAATAAATATTCTCACCAAATATTAGAAACACCTTGTCAGTAAACTCTTCAATCAAATCAACCGATGACTGCTTCCCAATAAGATTTTAGAACTCTTCAAACAAAATATCGACAAAGTCATGAATTGACACATACTGTTAAGATAAATTTGGTAATTATTGACAGTCAGAAAAGTATTTTTTTATGAATGATTTCACCTCATCGTGAATTTATGAAAAAGAAGAACTTGTTTAAGATTGGTTGATGAACTGGAAGTTTGATAATTTTGCTGAACTTTCAAAATTATTTTTCATGCATTGATTATTAATTTGTGAACTTTATTGTAATGCTTTACTGAACTCTATCTTTTTGTTTATTGACTCGTTGACTTTCTTTTTCATCTTTTATGTGTTTTCATTAAAAAAGGCATTGAAACTATGATGGGTTATGGCGTTTTTGTTCATTTATGTCAATGAATTGAGACATTAATTTTCCTTACCCCTCAATAATGTGAGATTCGAAGGACTCTTTTTAATCAGCTTTGACGCCAAAGGCAAGCGACTTTCATAATCAGACTCTTTGAGTGAGTTCCTTCTATACGTACTAACCTCTTAGTTATACCCTTATAAATTGCTCATAATATTGTCGTTAAATTTCATTTATAAATTTTTCTGTTTTTCTTTATAAAGAAAAACAAAAACAAATAAAAATCTAACTTAACAAAAAATATAAAAAAACTAACCTATTTATTAATTTATTAATCGATCAATCATTTATAGTCCGATACAAATTTTATAAAAAATTTCACTTTTATAATAAAAACTAAAAAAAGAAGTTCAAATAATCAATGGGTAATTCATCAATATAATTCAGGTCTACTCGATTGTTGTCAATGTGTTAGCTTCTTCGGCATCTTCTTCTACGTAATTCTATTTGTTATTGTCAGATTGCCATGGGATTGATCATTCTCGGTCAATCATAATTTCTCAAATTCAGACCTGAGGACAAGAGCGCATCCGCAGGTGCATGTTTTGTTACTGCCTTGCTTGAGTTCCTTATCGTTGTCGGAATCACCCTTTACCAACGATACAAGAGCGGCAAAGCAGAGAAAGAGAACTATTTTGATTTCAGAAGCGAAAGAGAAATCAGAAAATAACACTCATTCAAATAAATCGCCATGGGAGATCTTAAACTCATGAGAGAAGATGAAAATAATGGAAGATTCTGATCAATAGTAAAGAAACTATTCATGGGTAGAAAAATCTGTAAAAAGGATCATACCAAAATTTATATGTATTATCATTTTGGCAATTTGTTACTTCAAGATTAGAAACTTTTTTTTTTATTAATTTGTTTGTTTAATTTAGTTAATATTTTATGTTAATTTATATCGTAATTACTTGCTTGTAATCTCTTATGATTTTTTATTTTTTATTATAATTTAAAAAAGTATCTTATTTTAAAGTTATTGAGACTAATTTTTTGACTATTAAAAATAGAAAATAATTATCATAAGTAAAGAAAAAAAGTACTTATTAAATCTTTTCAAAGCAACTTATCATAATACTTCTATTGTTTTCCTTTAAGGTTAGAACATACACATAAATTATTTCTAAGTCAAAAAGTTTACTTAACCGAAAAACTATTCATTCAAGATTCTTTCTAATTTTATATGACGGATTCTTTTATGCTATTTAATGGATTATTCAAGAGCTTTTTAAAATCTCTTTTTTTTTTCTTATCTGTACTCATTATTGATAATTTTTGGCAACTATTTCAATTTATGGTTTGGTATATAGTAGCATATTTTTTCTTAAGGTTATTTACGCATAACCCATTTATTCTAATGTATTATTTGTAAACTCAAGTCCCAATCTATTTTATTTCTCTAAATACATAAATTTAAGGCTTATTACTAATTTTTTTGATATTAATATTCTGTCCAATTATTTAAATTTATTATGTGTTCTTTTACTTTTAAATAAGTATCCATACCTTATTTACTTTTAGCTCTAAATATATGGGTTGCTAAGTGGCAATATCGACACAAAGCAACTATTCTCTTTAATATTTGTAATTTTCTTGCTTAATCATAAAACCATCTTTCATGAGCTTACATATTTTCAGATGATCCACAACATTAACATTTCCCGTCTGCTCTTTCAATAACTGATTTAGATATTTTTTTCCATCGATATTAAGTAACAGTGTTTCTAATATTTAACCATGCACATCTTGATGGAATTAAGTCAATGTAAAGTTTATTTCCACCAAATGATCTGTCCTATCCAATAATTTAATGATTTAATGGTTTTATTTGGCGTTTCGCTTTCAATTCCTTAGACTTCTTATTTTTTACAGGAATTTATTCCTACTTTTAGCTTGCAAATCCATTGAAAAAATTTAGATTTTTAATCCTTTTAATACAGAAATGAGTGAATTGTTGGAAGATTATCATTATTTTTTTTCCAGATTATTTAGGCTAAGTTTAGTTAATAAATTTTTAATTTCCTTCGTATCATTTATCTCCTTGTTTAGATATAGATTTATAAATATACATATATTTATAGAAATTTACATTTATTATAAACTAAATTAGTATATGAGCACATAGCAAGGAAACTTTTAAGTCGATTAAAAAGAACTAATTGGTTACTTAGTAATGACTATTGCATCAATAGTATTGTCATTGGCCGTATTCTTCTACTTTATGGAATGTAGTGACATAAGTAAGCATGACAGAGAGTATTTTAACTCAAAAGTTTATAATTATATTGTCGAGGAAGATGGTAATCCAGACAGGAATAATACAGAATCATCAAAAATGACTTAAAAGTTGCTTTGAATAAAAAAATCCCAAGTAAAGTAATCAAAATCGTATTTATTTTTATCTCTTTGTTGTTTTTTTTCAATCTATTTTCATTTATTAATGATAAAATGATAAGAAAAATAAGTATAATTTTGGAGAAATATTGAACAAAAAAAGTGAATTATAAAAAAGAAATATAAAATTGAAATTATAAACATACTCAATAAATGTCCTGTACCAATCAAATCGACGATTTATAAGACCTCGCTGCTGATCTCTTCGAGTTCGACTAAGATGATAGAACATCAAAACCAAGAAAATAAAAAGCCTTAAAGAAAAAAAAAATCCAAAAGGCATAAAATCAACAATAATAAAAACATTAATAAGAGGAAGATTAATAATATCAACCTGCGCTTAGTAAATTTTTAATGTAAACCAAGGTGAAAAAGCACCAGGTACTCACAGTATTTTTGTCAAGACATTTGGTTGCTCGCATAACATCTCTGACAGTGAGTTCATGGTTGGGCAACTTGCTGATTATGGTTATAAAATGGTTGATAATCCTGAAGATGCTGATCTCGTCTTGATTAACAGTTGTACTGTCGTCAACCCTTCACAAACTGCTTTTATTAACATGGTTTGTAAGGCTAAAAAGATCAAAAAGCCAATCGTTGTTGCTGGTTGTGTCCCTCAAGGAGAACAAGGAATTCCTGAACTTGAGAATGTCAGTGCTGTTGGTGTTACTCAAATCGATAGAATCGTAGAAGTCGTCGAATAAACTTTGAAAGGTCATAAAGTTCAATTAATGACTAAAAAATAATTGCCATCTTTAGATTTACCAAAGGTCAGAAAAAGCAAAGAAATTGAAATGTAATTTTTTTATTAATGACAAAGTATTCCAATTAATGCAGGATGTTTAGGTTCATGCACATATTGTAAAACAGTCTTTGCCAGAGGAAAATTATTGTCATATACACCTTAAGCTTTAGTCAACAGAGTCACTAACGTCGTAAAAGAAGGTGTGAGATAATTGTGGCTTACTTCTGAAGATCTCGGTGCTTATGGCAGAGATATTAACACAAACATTTCATAACTTTTAATTTCATTATGCGAATAATTGAAAAATCACGACCATATCATGATGAGAGTACATATTTTCAATAACCTTAGATTGGTATGACCAACCCTCCCTACATGTTGGAGCATTTGAGAACAATCGCTCACTTCTTAAACCATCCAAGAGTGTTTGGTTTTATTCATATCCCTGTTCAAGCTGGACATAATAACGTCTTGGAAAAGATGAACAGATAATATCCAGTTGAGGACTTTACCAAAATTTGTGACTACTTTTTGTAACATTGTCCTGATGTCACTATCGCCACTGATATCATTTGTGGTTTCGCTGAAGAAACTGAGGATGAGTTCCAAGGTTCTCTCGATTTGATTGATAAGTATAAATTCAGAGTCGTCAATATCAACCAGTTTTATCTCAGACCAGGTACACCTGCTGCCAGTTTGAAGCAAATTCCTTCACAAATTGTCAAGGCCAGATCCTCAAAACTTACCCAACTTTTCAAATCTTATGATAAGCATGGTTACATGATGGGTAGAGAAGAACGAGTATGGATCAACGAGACATAAACATTCAAAGGAGTCGATTACCTTGTCGGTCACACTAAGAATTACACTAAAGTCATCATTCCCTATGAATAAGAACTCAAAAAGTATTTTTTCTTTTATAATTTTTAGTACCATCGTAAAAATGAAAATCACAAAATGTCTTGATTGGCACATTGAGGGTGAGATTATCGAAAGAAATTGTCAACCTGAACCAGTTTCTGATGATTATGTCATTAAGATGAAAAAAGATTTGGAAGAAGAAAAATAATTGATTAAGAAAAACAAGCAAGAAAAGTTGTTGAGAATCAAAGCTAAAAAAGGAGAAAAGACTGCTTCAAAAACTGTTTAACAAACTTAGACTACATAGGTTAAAAGTAAAAAGCAAGAGTAAAAGAAGGAATCCACTGTTTAATAACCAAAGTTAACCAAGATTGAGTAAGTCAAACCAATATAATCAGTACCAAATAAAATCACGATTGACGAAGTAAAAAGTGAATCTCCATAAGTATTGAAAAATGGTCCAAGATATGAATATTTAATCGGATTTGTTGCTCTCATCATAATTGGTGGTGTGATGATGGCAATGGGATACTGATCATGAAAATACGAATTATCAATGAAGTGATTTTTTATACCTTGCTAATTTATTTTCATTTCTCAATTTAAAAATCTATCATACATTTTTTAATCATTTATTTCGTGTAAAAAAATAGAGTGAAATAATATAAAAAGTGTAGAAGGTGGGGTTTGAACCCACGCCCTTTCGGAATAGAGCCTTAATCTACCGCCTTAGACCACTCGGCCACTTCTACTTATCTGAGATCGTTCAATCCATCACAATGTTATTACACCTTCTTTTCACTCTTTTTTATTTATTGAAGTAATCTCTTAATTTATTTTTATAAAATTTTATAAGGTCTTATTTATGCAATTTTTATTAATAAAAAATCACTAATTATCCACATTTGCCAAAATGGTAAAATAAAAATAAATTTTAATGTCGATATTTAATGAGTTACCGTTTTGGCAAAGATTAAATTTTGTATTAAAGATAATAAAATTCGTAAAGAATGATATAAAATAAAGCTCAATAAATAAGCTATTGAGAGGTAAAAATAAAGAAATTTTCATTGTAATTTTTATTATAAATGAGCCAATAACAAAAATCAGATAAGACAAGATTTTAGAAAACGTAATATTTTGTCCTGAACAGCGAATATGTTAAAACATTCAACTGCATGGACAGTTCATTCAACTAGTTAGTTTAATAAAATACCGTAAATAAATAAGCCACGCAACAAGTATTGAAGAGAGTTTCATAGACAATAGTTCGTGTACATTCTGATTTAGTGCCGAAGACATAAAAATTATAAATTTACAGGGATTTGAGCAGATAATAGCATTAGTTACTGGAGAGAATAAAAAAGGATCCATTAACGCAGACGATATTTGCGGGGGTTTTGGCGATTGAGTCGTGTTTGAAGTAAATAGCGAAATAGTAACAAAGTGTAATGGGAAGGTTGATGAAGGGAGTGACTGTCATGTTGGGGAATTTTAAAAAGTTATAGGCATAGATGATGAAGACATAAAGTTTGGCTGAAAAAACTAATAATAATAAAGCACAATAAAATATGTTACGCTTATGGGATAGTCTCAAATTGATAGTAAGCGATATTCACAAACTGCCTATGGCAAAGACAAAGATAAATGAGAAATAGAAACATACTTAGCTAATCAATAGTATTAACATTAGTGACGATATGTTGAACACTATAAATAAAGATTAAAACTTGCTTTTTTCTTTGTTAGTACAGGAAAATAACCACCAAAGAGCCAGAATTGTTTAGTTATAGAAAAAATTGACTCTAATATAGAAGTAAAAAAATATGTTGATTAAGGACATAGAGTCAATAAAATCACAATCCATCCATTCCAATTAAAAACAAAAACTTTCTTCTCCCGTATCATCCACAACAACAGAATAACAAAACCAAAACAATGAGACAGCCTCATAGTCTAGAAACACACAGGATTCTTTGTTACTAATCAAATAATTGAACCAATAATTATTGTAAAAGAACGAAATGATCAAAGCCATGAATTATTAGTTTACGCTTGAGATAGAAAAATATGATAAGATTTTTAACAAATTGGAAGAGGAGAATAAATCGTTAAGAAAGTATGGAGAAATAGAAATGGTTGGATTGGTTGAAAGTCTGGAGTATGAGATCAATCTTTTGAGGGATTAAAAGAGACAATATCAGTTGAAATTCAACCAGCTTGTTAATCAAATTAATAACATGGCGATGGTCAATAATAACGTAAATGGGTACAGTTTTTATGATGAAAGCCAAATAGGAGGCCCTCAACATTCAGCAAGGCAGCGAATTGACACCAGACACAACCCTACCATACAAAATCAACGATATTATGTCACTGACAACAATAAACGAAGCCGTTGTCCTTCAATTTCACCCACAAATAAACAATAAAGTGTCATAAATAGGTACTTTTCACCAACATATTAACCAACATAAATTGGTAAAAAAAATTACCCTCTCTAAAAATAAGTTATCAACAGTAGAGGGCCCTATAAACAGGCAAATTATTACTAAAAGCCAGGCTCAAAGTACAAAAGAGACAGTTCACCAACTTTTGGCAGTCCTGTTATCGATACGAATAAACAATATGAAACTCAAAATGACAGACTTCCCATCCGCTCAAATTACAGAACAAGATAACCCACAAGCCCGAGATTTGACTTTACCTCTCACATACCTACGTAAGTCCATAAATCTCGCTCAAAACAGAACCCAATGAAAATTTCCCATATTGACAAAAATCAATATTAATTTAACCAATTAAAAAACGAAATGAAAAGATCAAAATTTTTAAATCAAGACATGGTCTATTTATGATAAGATAATATTTCATTTTTTATAATAATTAATTAATCAACAACCATTCTGGCTTTAAGAAGCAAATGGTTTACGAAATGATGAACACTGATGAGTTGCTGCATTCGTGATGAGCAAACACCATCTTTCGGCTGAAATCTTTTACACATCAAGCTTTCTTTTTTTATCGCTCTCATGTGGAGTTAATTAATCCATTCGGATGCTTAACTGAAAAATGTATAAATTTAAACTTTTTTAAATACTCTTTTCTCTTTTATTAAAGAAACTCTTCATTCAAAACTTTCTGCTTTAAAGAAACAAACATTATTAAACTAATCAAATATATTTTGCTCATAAACGATTGTCAATTTTGTTTCCACGAACCAGAGTGAATACAGGATTCTTTGAAATCATTTTAGGTTTAGAGGCTGAATGAGCTCTTTTAATTTTTCTTTCAGGCACATGATTTTAAAGAACACAATTTTTATGAAATTCTTTCTTTATAACTTATTGACTTTATTTTTTGTCAATAGAATCCTTATTTAAAATTTAGTTTTAGTTCATTTGATTTTTAGATACATTTTGACTATATTAAGATCTTTCTTCAATATTCTTCATTCCGTTCTACTGCTAAAGGACTAGAGGAGATTATCTTTATGGATTTTACAGAAGTGTTTGTTGTGCTGGTATATTTTTTTATGGATTCAAAAGTTTGGGCTCATAGTCAAAATCTGTGAATACAGGAGCCGATGATAATTAAAGAATTTTCCTTTGTCTCAAGATCTAGGTATCATGACAGTTTCTGACAGTGCTTAAGAAATTTTCTTTTGTATGATCAAACAATTTATCTTTTGATGAGTATCTAAATTCTGTTTTTGGATAAAGATCTTCAATCCTTCTCAAATGAGAATAAGTTGGAGGAATATAATTTAAGTTTGCTCCAGCTGGATGCTGAGCCTTAGTGTTTGAATATTTCTGATGGATAGTCTTGATGTTATAGCCTTAGGTGTCTAAAGCAGTTGAACAAAATGTGCGACTAAATCGGGATTATTTATCTCCAGGTTCAGAGGTTTAAAAAATTGGATGATGAACAAATGTCGGTATGTATCTTTGCTTCACTTCATAGTTATCAGATGAACGGTTCTTACAATAATGACTTTTCATCTTTTTTTGATAAAATAAACAAAATAAATTTTATTCTCAACTCATATTTTCAAATCACTTATTTTAATAAAAAAGTTTATTGAATAATCATAAATTCGTTGTTTCCTCAAATAATTTAGTTTTGATCATAAAAAATAAAGACAAATGACAAAATTTACACAATAGAAAACAAAAACAAAAAATAATTTTTACAATAAATTGAAAACTCTTAAAGAAGAGTATAGAATGAAAGAGAACATGTACTCTGATTCTCTGTGCAGATTAATTAAAGATTTAGCGAGATAACTTAGTCGTACTCAAGATACATAAGAGGGTTTGCTTTAAATAAAGAAAAAAACTGTGGAGATGTCCTTGATAGCAACTGAACAACTGTTCAAAAAAATAGCCTAACATTGTTACAAAACACCAGAAGCTGAAAAAATCCTTGCAGAAATTAACAAAATGAGTTAACGTAAAACTAAAAAGAAAAGCGATATTATCGCAGTAGTAAATTATGTCCGTCGTCTCTAAAAAGGAATCTAAATAAGCAATCAAGTTAACAACCTTAATTTCGTTAAGGATCAGTGAAAATACGAATTCAAAAATGTGTTTTTATTATTATCAAAACCAGTATGGGATATAGAAACAAATGATTTGACCAATTAAAAAAGAAGTTAAAATGATAATTATAGTGATGTAAAATTTAAATTAAATATTTATTAAGATTTGTTACATAAAATGAGAGGAGTTAAACCAGTTCCAAAAACCGGCGCTAAAAAGAAAATCGAAAGACCAGGACTTACTGAAGACGAAATCGAATAACTCAGAGAAGCCTTCAATTTGTTCGATACCGAAGCTACCGGTAAAATTGACCCTAGAGAACTCAAATCAGCCATGCAAAGCTTAGGATTCTAATCTAAAAACCCCACCATCTTCAACATGATCTCTGATTTATAAGCTGAAGGCAGATAAATTGATTTTGAGTAATTCCTTGATGGAATCACAGCCAGACTTGGTGACAAATAATCAAGAGTAACATTTTTAAATTATTCAGAATGGTATTAACAAAATCTTTGATTTGTTCGACGACGATAGAACTGGATTTATCAACTCTAGCAATATCAAAAGAGTCGCCAAAGAATTAGGTGAAACCATGAACGTAAGCGAACTTGAAGAAATGCTTCAAAGAGCTGCCACTAATGGAAGAGAAATCTCCAGATAAGATTTCTATAATATCATGACCAAAAAGACCTTCTGATTAGTTTATTGCCCATTTACAGCTTTTTTTATCTTTTTCTTAAAATTTTAAACAGAAATTCTAACTTTAGAAGAAAAATTATCTTCTTTTTTTGGAATCCCTCAAAGTTTGAAATTCAAATTTAATCTTATCGTTAAAGTTGAAAATCATAACTTTATGCAGCCTAAAGTTTAATGAAAATTCTTATTATATGCCCTTTGGTAGTATTGTTACAAATGAAGTTCTAGAATTCTATACTGAAGATTGTTTTTACCAAACAATTCAAATAATTCAGTTACTTTTTGAATCAAGTTTATTTTTAGTGACAAGACCACATAGGAAATTCGTAGGAAAAAGTAATGAAAAAATTCCAAATAAGGAAACTTTACTGTATCTAAATTTTATTTTTAAAAATAAGAAATCAATAAGCTGATTAATCGGGCTGGCAGAAAACTGACCAACCTATAAATAGACGAATTAACTCCAAAAAAGCTAATTTAATTAATATAATAAAGAAGAAAAATTCCTTTCCAATGTCAATACAAACTCCAAAACATTACGGCTTTTACCATGAAGAGTCCAAAACTTTCTTCTACTTTGAGAATTAACGAGAGTTCAATCAATTCCTTTAACTTTACAACAGATATGAAACACAAGCTAAGCAAGAAATAGAAGAAATGGCCAGACCTAACCTTGATGCCTTCAATTCAGTCTTTTAGGACATAAACAGTTCCTCATATGATTCTGGATAAGAATTACACGAATTTGATTTCTGATCTGCCCTTTTTCTATTGATCTTATATTGATTTTTTCGTTATTTACAAATTTCTATGATTTCTCCAGGCTAATTTCGGAGAATCTATAATATTTCAAGGAATCTTAAACAAAATTTTATCAAGTATAAATAAAATGATGAAAGGAAGATAAATGATTAGTTATCGACATCAATCATGCGGATTGTCTGAAATCAACGTTAATTTCGACTCCACTTGGAATAGTGATAGAGGTGACTTCTTTCATTTGAGCAGCAGTACATTCCAAATCAATATATCTCTTGAATACTGTCATTTCCCAGTTGTCCCAAGTCTTTGAACCCTCACCGCATGGAGTTCTTCTGCAGCAGATTCTCAAATGTTTGTTTGGAAGTCTGACTGGACCTCTGATCTTAATTCCACCGTTCTTTGCATTTCCGACTAAGCTGTTGGTGACTTGTTGAATGGCATCAAGTTTACCTGAGCTGAATGTAATTCTGGTTCTTTTGATTTATTGATCTTAGACACCTTACTTTTTCACGTCTTTATCGGCCATCAATTGTAATAAATTAATATTTATACAAAAAATTAATAAATCTCACCAAATAAGAAAGATTCAGAAGTGATTAAAATGAAGGTGAAATAACTTTTATACAATCATTCCTCAACTGGCTTCTTTCCTTTGTTTTTCTTTCTTGAAGTTCTGCTAGGTTTCTTGGTCTCAAATGGTGAGAGTGGGGCGAGATTAATTTTTTTCTCTGACTCAGTTCTAACTAAGAAAGAGGGAGCATTGACCAAATTTTTACCGACTCTGATGTGTCTTTGTCTGATCAAGACTCTGGCTTGATGGATTGACTTAGCTTGGAAGCCTTCGTTGAAGATTCTGGTTTGGAGTCTTCTGTCTAAGAGCTTGTTGGAAGTAAGACCCAAAACGTAATCGAGCTTGAGTTCTTCGTTAGAAAGAAGTCCATATCTGTGCATTCTTCTCAAGAGGGCAGCACCTTCGAACAATCTTCTTGGGTCTTTTTATTATAATGTGAGGAGTTCTCTGGCAGCCTTTCTGAACTTAGAAAGAGTAAGGTGGACTCTCCAGACTTCTCTCTTGTTTTTGAGACCGTATTTACCGACGAGTTGAAGCTCATGATCGATTCTCTCCTTTTAGAATGGTCTTCTAGGAGTGTTGTATGTGGTGGAATCTATATAAGGAGGATTAGTTACAATTGCGATAGTTTTTTCCCATAAATTGATAAAATAATTATTTATTTCAAATATTATTATTTGTAATTTCAACCAATAAAATTTTGTACTGCATAAAAATATTTTCAAGATTAACGAATAACTGCATGAAATAAAAAAAAAATAAATGAAAAGCAACATCTTTGAAGGAATCTATTTTTCTTTAGTCAATTAAAATGTATTTGACACATGGTTAATATAATCAAACTCCTAATCATCTTTTTCGGGAAGGAATGATTCCTAGTTAAACTAAATGATTAATATTCCTTGTTTTCTTCCATGACTTTTACGCATCTTAATGGAGTTAAGATATCCATTCGGCTTTTTTATCAGCTTCAACCAAAATCTACATTGGCAATCCTACCATTTGAGCAACGTTGTTTGCAAAACTTTTCTATGCGACTCCAGGCTCTACTTGATATAAAAATTATAATCTTTGCTCTCCTGAACCTTTATCAGCTTTTTGAACCAATTTGTACGACATTTTGGCACATCTTACCTCTTAATGAGAAAGGTAGTCACGAGTTATTGGAGTGTAATGGGTACTGAACAATGTATAGCAACCAATATTTTCAAGTATGTACTGAATTGTAGCCTCAGCTATAGCCATTCCATCATAAGTTGAAGTACCACGGCCAAGCTCATCGATTATAACCAATGAAGAAGATGTCGCTTGTTTCAAAATTCTATGAGTCTCCTCGAGTTAAACGTAAAATGTTGATTTTCCTAAGATTTAGTAAATAATTACCTTCAATGATTCTATCAGAGGATCCAATTCTACAAAATATCTGATCAAATACGATTGTTTGATATTTTTCACAAGGTAAATAACTTCCGATTTGGGCTAAAATTGCTAGTAAACAAGTTTGCCTCAATAGGGTTGATTTTCCACCCATATTTGGGCCTGTCAACAACAAAAATCTTTCTTCATTTGTCATAGATAAAGAATTTCCGACCAGACTTTAAGGCTCGAGTATTTGTATCAACCCAGGATGAAAAGCTTTCTTGATTTAAAGCATGCTTTTTTCATCATCCAAACAAAATTTCGGTAAACATCTTGGAACCATCCTTCTTGAAACTTGAGAAATTGAGAATATCACATCAATTTATGAGATTGCTTCAACATACTTATTCCAAATAAACTTATACTGACAGAAATCATCAATAATTTCATTCAAAAATGGTTAGTAACTTCTTGCTATTCTCTGTTCATGTACCATAAGTTCATCACTTAATTAGATTGTTCTGGCTGTAGTAAATCTTTAAAAAGAAGATGTTTCGCTAGAAAAAATAAGTTCTTTTGGTTTATCTTTTCTGGACCTTAAACACATTTTAGGAACTTGGATTTAATTTCTTGCTCTTACATTTACGTAGCTTATTTTTGTGTTATTAAAATGTTTTTTCCACTTTTAAAGTTAGTTTTATAGAAGTTATTCAATTTTCATTTTTTACTTCTTTTATTTGTCATAATCTGGGTAATTGCCAGGTGTAGGCTCTAAAAAGTCAGTTGTCTCATTATAATCTATTTTTTTTATGATCGTTTCAATAATTTTCTTAATGTCTGGAATTTTTTAAAGAGATTACTCTCCTTTCTAAACTTTTTTCGCTGATTTTAAATTCATTGCCATAATTTAAGTAAACTTCTTGAAATATTTTGATTTGAGATCGAATGATTTTATTTAGTTCAAATAATTTTGGAATTCAGTTAATAGCTTTAAAATTCTTATAATTTATTTGATTCTGGATATAGCAGGATTTTTTTTTTGATCATATCCCTTGTCGAATGTCATATCTGATGTAAGTTTATGGAACTTTTTCTCATAACCTTTGACTACCCAATGATAAATATCTGCGATATTTTTTTAGAGCTTTTAGTAAGCAATAAGTTTTTGATGTAAAGCTAAAATTTGAGAATACTTTTCATGCTCAACGATCTATTTGATGCATTGCTGTCTTTCAACAATAGCTTCGATAGTTATAAGGGGTTCATTCAGCCATCTTCTTAGTAGTTTTTTACCTGAGTTGGTCAGACAATAATCTAAGTATGCAATAAGAGTGCCCTTTTTACCTTATCCTTCATCTTCATTTTTAATTCTAAAAACTTCGAGATTCTAATAAACTTGTGAATCAAAGAATGGCTTTAATTTGGCCTGATTAAAGCAAGATAACTAAAAGATACCCTCACCAAAAATCTTTTCTTTTAACTTTAGGTTTTCTAAATAATTATAGACCAAATCAAGGCACTTGACTGTAGCATACATTTCAAATGAACTATCATACTTTTTCGTACTTGAACTTAAAGAAAGTAATTGTCTGAATAATGGTGAATCTGATTATTTAATCAATCTGTCTAAAGTTTAGTTAACTTTTTCATTTTACCTTTCGAATCCAATTTAAATAGTGTAAGGGTTACAGATTTGCCTTGCTATTTGCTTAACATTCTTTACATAGATAGACGAACTTTTCGGCAAAAGAATTTCAACAGGCCTGTAGCGATTTATGACTCTTCTAACATCATGGAGCTTTTCATCCACCTCAAACTCTTAAATGAAAAATTTATTTGATTATGAATCGAGTAAAACTACACAGGCTTTTTTCAATTATGTTTGTTATTCCATGCTACTTTATTCTTTCATGCTTCCCATTCTTTTTGATAAACTTTCCTTAATGTCACTCACGTAAAATGACATAAACCATCTTTACTTATATGCCTTATCCTACATATCCAAATGAATTCCTGGAGTAAGGACTTCGTCAATTTATCTTCGAATGATTCCATTTTGCATCTTATACATTGGATCATGGATTTAGTTCATAACTAAGACTGGTATGCCTTTATCAAAAAGTTACTGCTTTGCCAATATGATTTCTTTACACCAAAAGTTGACCATTAAAAATGATGAGTATTTCTTCAATTTTTTTTTAAACATTTCATGCAACAAAATAGCATCATTTTAGAAGGCAAAATACTCCATTTTTCCAAACTGAACAAAAATAACAGCATTCATATTTTTAGACTTGGATTCCCAATAAACCTTGAACATTGGACTCATATCATCGTATTCTTAGGAAAATATTTCCAACTAATTATCAACCCCATTCCATCTTTGAATAAAAGTAGGCCTATAATGTTATTTCATTTAATCATCACCAAGTTTAAACTCGATGATTTCTTCACTTTGACTGTTTGAATCTTCATTTTATTAATTTTTCTTTTTGGTATTCTTTTTTTGTGTGGATTTCTTAGGTTGTTTTTTTCCTTTTTTAACAGCTCGCTTATTTTAAACATAGTCTTAATTTAACGAATCTTAATCAAGTTCTTCATAATCCTAATCTGAAAAATCAAGGTTCATTTTTTTGCTATGACATCTTCTTCTCATTGGAGCCAAAAATTATAATTTTGTTTAAAAAGAGTTTAAGACTAAACCGAAAGAGAATTAAAGTTAAATTCAGGTTCATAATTAATACGTTTAAAAGAGTTAAATTGTTAAGATAGGTGTTAATTAAATCTAAAATATAATAATTAAGATTAACCTAAGACAGAGATGATCAAAATTTCTAAGATTCTTAATGGTTTTGCCACCTCAACTATTTTGAAACCACCAATCCCATTAAAAAAGCCACCAACCCCAGTTTCATCTGTCTCATCAATGTCTCCATCCGTTGTAGCTCAAAGACTTAATATTAGTGAATCAGCATTAAGAAAAATGATGATCAACCCTAAAAATAACGTTGTAACAAAATAATAATTGGAAATGATCAGTATTATCAATGGCACCAATGTTTAAAACAATGAGAAATATTAAATGAAAAAGAAATCTCCTGTTGTAACCATTATGGGTCATGTTGATCATGGCAAAACTACTCTGATTGATTTTCTAAGAAACTCAGATATTGCTTAAAAATAACATGGAGGAATTACACAAAAAATTGGTGCCTTCCATATTGATTGTCATGGGTAAAAAATTACTTTCATCGATACTCCTGGCCATGAAGCTTTCACTAATATGAGATAAAGAGGAGCCAAAATGACTGATTTAGTTGTTTTAATCGTATCAGCTACTGAAGGAGTCAAGAAACAAACTCACGAAATCATAAAAATAATTACACAAAAGAAAATTCCATGTATTGTCGCTATTAATAAAATCGACTTGCCTAACGCTGATCCATAAAGTTGCGAAAGAAATCTTCACGAAGCAGGATTGGATATTGAACCAATGGGAGGTCATATTCCAGTTGTTCATATTAGTGCTAAAGCAGGTACCAATGTCAGCTTGTTATCATAATTGATTTTAGAATAAACAAAAGATATAAAAGCTGTATTTGATGGTACAGTCTAAGGAACTGTTCTTTAAGCCCATAAAAATTCTTAAGGATTAAATGCAGTGACTATGGTTATCCAAAAGGGTGTATTGAAACCAGGAGCTTTTATCGTTTTTGGATCAACTTATACCAAAGTTAAATAATTTAAAGATGACAGAGGTAACCCTCTTCAAATCGGTATTCCTGGTGATGCTGTCTAAATCATAGGTTTATCAAATGTTCCTAAAGCTGGCTAAGTTGTTTATGAAGTAAAGGATGAAAAGAAAGCAAAATTCATTTTGAACAAGAAAAAATAAAAAGACGTCTAATAAGTTGAGCAAGCCTCAGGACAGTCAAAATCTCAAATTACATCAACTAAAATTAAAATAAACCGTCGATAAAAGAAAGCTTTCTGTAGAGGATTCAGTGAGAAATGGCTCAGCCATTACAAGGAAACATAAACAAAATTGTAAGAATAAATTGAGAGATTAAAATCTGCAGGTGAATCAATGTAATAAATTCTTTTCCAAAAAGAAGAGGAACTATAAAATCACAGAAAATTTGTTGAATAATATTTGTTAAACACTAAAGATAAACCTAATACTTTAAATCTGATTCTCAAATTTAGTAACAGAGGTATTGAATAAACTATTTTGGAACAGTTGGAATCCGTTGCTTAAAAGATTAAAAAGATAATATACTTTT
>Ga0102832_1001246_pt1 | contig 21439 bp, 17 predicted proteins | sample EBPBio282013_DNA_FD_88942 | JGI IMG/M metagenome (GOLD analysis project Ga0102832, IMG submission 88942) | Wastewater treatment Type I Accumulibacter community from EBPR Bioreactor in Madison, WI, USA - Reactor 2_5/28/2013_ DNA (Illumina Assembly) | ecosystem: Engineered > Bioreactor > EBPR >...
GGGGCGATGAACAGGAAGTTCCACGAAACCGCGCTGAGTGCCGCCGCGACCAACGCTGGCCCACGTCCTAAATAAACAGCGATGAGTAGAACGGCAAAGAGTTCGGTTAAACCAACCGCTTGATAGCCCAGCCACGGCAGCGCCATCAGATCAATGCCGGTCAAGATCGCAATCACGACACTTGCAATCAGATACTGCTTCCAAGAGGAGTTGCGAATGGGCTGCGGCAGACGTAACCCTGAGGTGGTTTCCTCCACCTTATCGCCAGTGACTACGAAAATATCAATATCGCCGCTGGAGGCCACCAACTTATCAACCAATGAGCCGCCACGATACAAACGCTGCCAGCGGGCGCTCATTGGCTTGCCCACGACCACCTGCGTCACATTCCGCTGGCGGGCGATTTGCAGGAGCGCACCGGATAAGTCGCTGCTGGCGCTCACCAGCACTTCCCCACCGAGGTCACGGGCGAGGGCGAGGTTGTCGGCAAGGCGAGCTTTGGCTTCCGGCGAGAGGACGCTGGGTGTTTCGATGTAGACAGCAATCCACGGCGCTTCGAGGTTATAGGCGATACGGCGCGTCCAGCGGATAAGCTGCTCGGAAAATGGACTGGGGCCGACCGCGACCATCAGGTGTTCGCCGGATTTCCACGGGCCGGGGATGCTCTTGACCTGCATGTAATCGTGGAGCTGATGATCGACATGCTCGGCAGTCAGGCGCAGCGCCATCTCACGCAGCGCGGTCAGATTGCCTGTGCGAAAGAAATTGCTGGCCGCTGTTTCAACCCGATCCGCCGTGTAGACTTTACCTTCCGCCAAGCGTTTCCGCAGGTCATCCGGCGAGAGGTCGATCAGTTCGATCTCATCGGCATATTCGAGGATCGAGTCGGGAACCGTTTCTTGAACCGTGATGCCGGTGATCTGGCGAACCGTATCCGCGCGGCTTTCGAAGTGCTGCACGTTGACGGTCGTCCAGACGTTGAGACCAGCTTCGAGCAGTTCGATGACATCTTGATAGCGCTTGAGGTGGCGCGCGCCGGGGGCGTTGGTATGCGCCAGCTCATCGACCAGCACCAACGCCGGCTTACGGGCGAGGATGGCATCGGTGTTCATCTCGTCAATAGTCGTGCCACGATAGTCCAGCTTTTGACGCGAGATGACTTCCAAGCCGTGTAAGAGGGCTTCCGTTTCGGCGCGTTTATGGGTTTCGACGTAACCCACGACGACATCTACCCCTTCGGCTTTACGCTGACGCGCATAATCCAACATGGTGTAGGTTTTGCCCACGCCAGCCGCCATACCAAAGAAAATTTTGAGTTTCCCACGCTGCTGACGGTTTTCATTCTTCTGAACAGCCGCCAGCAGCTTATCGGGATCAGGTCGATACTCGCTCATAGGATTATTGTAGCTTATCCAGTGCGATATTGAGCAGCAGGACGTTCACACGCGCTTCGCCCAAGATACCTAACTGGGGGGCTTCGATTGCCTGTTCCACTAACGTGGTAACTTCTCCTGCATCCATCCCCCGCGCTTCGGCTACCCGCGCCACCTGCAACCATGCCGATTCGGGGCTGATGTGCGGGTCAAGACCGCTGCCGGAGGCGAACAGCATATCGGACGGCACAGTCACACTATCCGGCAGGTTATTGGCTGTGCGGAAGTCCGCTTCGCGCTGGGCAACCGTATCCGCCAAGGTTTGGCTGGTCGGCCCCAGGTTGCTGCCGCTGGAAGGCAGCGGGTTATAGCTCACGGCTGACGGACGCGACCAGAAGTAGCGCGGGTCGGTGTTGGTTTGCCCGATGAGTGACGAACCCACCGTTTGACCATCGACAGTCACGAAGCTGCCGTTGGCCTGTGCCGGAAAGACGGCCTGTGCCGCCAGCGTGACGGCGAGGGGATACAGGATACCGGTAATGAGGGTAAAGATCACCAGCATCATGACTGCTGTTTTCAACTGCTTGACCATGTTGGGCTTCCTTCGCTTCTTAGTTCAGATGCAGGGTGTCGTCGGATTCGTGGGTACCTTCATGCTGCATCTGGATACGATCTTCATCATAGAATTCGGTGACGGGCGGCAAGGCGGCTCTGGCTTCTTGATAGGATTGTCTCGCAATACCAGCCTGATTGGCATTCAACCACAGGGCGATGCCCCCATAGGCCGCAATCAACCACACAATCAACGCGGCTTGGTTGGTCGGCGGGAACAGGAACAAGGCTGCACAGGCTGCCGCTACAAACAGGTACAATTTCTGCCATTCGATTTTGCGAGACATGCTAAACCTCCTACGCCAGACTCAGCGCCGAAATGACAATATCGATCAATTTGATACCAATGAACGGCACCAACAACCCACCCAACCCAAACACCAGCAAATTACGCCGCAGGACCGCTGTCGCGCCCATTGGCTTATAGCTGACACCCCGCAGCGCCAGCGGCACCAGAGCGATGATGATGAGGGCATTGAAGATGGTCGCGCTGAGGATGGCACTCTGCGGCGAGGCCAAGCCCATGATGTTCAATCCCGCGAGCGGCCCTACCCCGCCACCCACCGCGTACAACGTACCAAACAAGGCGGGGATGATGGCGAAGTACTTGGCGACATCGTTGGCGATGCTGAAAGTGGTCAACGCGCCACGGGTCATCAGCAGTTGCTTACCGATTTCCACGACTTCGATCAATTTGGTTGGGTCGCTGTCGAGGTCAACCATGTTGCCTGCCTCACGCGCGGCCTGTGTACCGGTGTTCATCGCCACGCCGACATCGGCCTGTGCCAGCGCGGGGGCATCGTTCGTGCCGTCACCGGTCATGGCGACTAAGTGACCGCCCGTTTGTTCTTGACGGATACGCTTGAGCTTGTCCTCCGGCGTGGCCTGCGCCATGAAGTCATCAACACCGGCTTCGGCAGCAATCGCGGCTGCGGTTAGCGGGTTGTCGCCCGTAATCATGACGGTGCGAATGCCCATCTTGCGGAGCTGGGCGAAGCGTTCGTTGATGCCACCCTTCACAATGTCCTTGAGCTGGATAACACCCAACACCTGACTGTCTTCCGCGACGACCAGCGGCGTACCACCGGACTTGGCGACGGTATCGACGCTGGACTGCACTTCGCCCGGATAGAAGCCACCTAACGCCTCGACGTGTTTGCGTACTGCGTCAGCAGCACCCTTGCGGATGCAGCGGGGCGGCTGACCATCGACCGCCGCGAAATCGACACCACTCATGCGGGTCTGGGCGGTGAAGGGGATGAAGTCGGCTTTGAGGTCAGCCAGTTCACGGCCGCGCAGACCGAACTTTTCTTTCGCCAACACCACAATCGAGCGGCCTTCCGGCGTTTCATCCGCCAGCGACGAGAGCTGCGCGGCATCTGCAAGCTGCATCTGGTCGACATTGGGTGCTGCGTAGAAAGCGGTAGCCATACGGTTGCCGAGGGTGATCGTGCCGGTTTTATCGAGCAGCAGCACGTCAATATCACCTGCCGCTTCGACCGCACGACCACTGGTCGCCAGCACGTTACGTTGGATCATGCGATCCATACCGCTGATACCGATGGCACTGAGCAAGCCGCCGATGGTGGTGGGGATGAGGCACACGAGCAAGGCGATGAGTACCGGAACGGTCGCGTTTGTGCTGCCCGTCAGGCCGGAAGCCTGTTCACTGTAGACCGCGAAGGGCTTGAGCGACACCACCGCCAGCAGGAAGATGATGGTGAGACCAGAGAGCAAGATCGTCAGCGCGATCTCGTTGGGTGTCTTTTGGCGTTTCGCCCCTTCAACCAGCGCGATCATTCGGTCAAGGAAGGTGCTGCCCTGCTCGGACGTAATCCGCACGACAATGCGGTCACTGAGGACGCGCGTACCGCCGGTTACGGCGCTGCGGTCACCACCACTTTCGCGGATGACCGGAGCCGACTCGCCGGTAATGGCGGATTCATCGACGCTGGCGATACCTTCAACCACTTCACCGTCACCGGGGATCACATCACCAACCTCGGCGACGATGAGATCACCCTTCTTGAGTTCGGTGGCAGCGACCTTTTCTTCCTTATTACCGGATAGGCGGCGTGCCATCATCTGCGTACGTGTTCTACGGAGACTGTCGGCCTGTGCTTTACCGCGACCTTCGGCCATCGCTTCGGCGAAGTTCGCAAACAGCACGGTAAACCACAACCAGAGCGTGATTTGCACGTTGAAGCCCCGTTCGGTTGTGCTGCCGGATACGAGATCACGGATGACGATGAGGGTGGTCATGAGTGCGCCGACAGCAACCACCAGCATGACCGGATTTTTGAACTGCTGACGCGGGTCGAGCTTACGAAAGGCATCAGCCGCCGCACGGCGAACGATGGCACTTTCAAACAACGGGCGAGACTTCGCAGCGATTTTGGTTTCCATGATGTAATTGATCTCCAAACTTAGAATGTGCGTCCGGCATTCATGAGCAACTGCTCGACAATGGGCCCCAGCGATAGCGCGGGGAAGAACGTCAGCGCACCGACAATTAGGATAACGGCGACCAGCAGCACACCGAACAAGAGACCATCGGTCGGGAATGTACCGGGTGACGGCGGTGCGACCTTCTTCCCCACCATGCTGCCCGCGATGGCGAGCGCCGGTAGGATGACCCCGAATCGCCCCACCCACATGGTTAACCCAAGCAGGATGTTGTAGAACGGAACATTGGCGTTCAGACCTGCGAAGGCGCTGCCATTGTTACCGGCTGCCGAGGTGAAGGCATACAGCATTTCGCTGAGGCCATGTGCGCCAGCATTCGCGCGGCTGGATAAACCTGCATCGGTGACAGAGGCCAGCGCGGTAAAGAGCAAGATAGCGGCGCTGGGCAGGAGGATGGCAAGAATAGCCATCTTGATTTCCCACGATTCGATCTTCTTGCCGAGGTATTCGGGCGTGCGACCGACCATCAAACCGGCGATAAATACGGTGAGGATAACGAAGATCAGGATGCCGTAGAGACCTGCACCCACGCCACCGAACACCACCTCACCGAGCATGATGTTGAGCATGGCGATGCCACCGGCCAGCGGGCTAAAGCTGCTATGCATGGCGTTCACAGAACCGTTGGAAGCGGCAGTCGTCACAGAACCCCACAGGATGCTGTTGGCGATACCGAAGCGCACTTCCTTCCCTTCCAGCATGGCAGCCGTACCGTAGACTGGATTCCCGCTGTACTCGGAAATGAGCATGACCGTAAGACCCGCCAGCAGCAGTACCAGCATGACCCCAAAGATGACCCAACCCTGCTTCTGTGAACCGACCATCTTGCCGTAGGTATAGGTCAGTGCAGCGGGGATGACCAAGATCGAGAACACCTGCAAGAAGTTGCTGAGAGCGTTCGGGTTCTCGTACGGATGGGCGCTGTTGGTATTGAAGAAGCCACCACCGTTCGTCCCCAACTGCTTGATGGCAATCTGAGAAGCGGCTGGCCCCTGCGGCAGTGCCTGTGTTTCACCTGCCAGCGTTGTCACTTCAACGGATGGGGAGAAGTTTTGGACGACACCCTGACTGACGAGCACGACCGCTAAAACAATCGAGAGTGGTAACAGGACATAGAGCGTACTGCGGGTCATATCCACCCAAAAGCTGCCGAGGGTGCTGGCGGTACGGCGTACCAAACCGCGTGTGAGGGCGATGACCACCGCGATACCAGTCGCAGCGCTGACGAAGTTTTGTACTGCCAAGCCGAGCATCTGTGTGAGCTGGCTCATGGTGGTTTCACCGGCATACGACTGCCAGTTGGTGTTGGTCATGAAGCTGGTCGCGGTGTTGAAAGCCAACGCCGGTTCAACATTCGGCAGGCCAGCCGGGTTTAACGGCAGCGCCCCTTGAAAAAGCTGAAGCAGCAGGACAACCACGAAGCCCATCACGTTGAACAGCAGCATCGCCAGCGTATACTGTTTCCAGTTCTGTTCTTCGTCGGCGATGATACCGACCAGCCAATAGATGCCGTTTTCGACCGGACGCAGCACCGGAGTCAACAGATTACGCTCAGCCGCAAAAACCCGCACCATGAACCCGCCCAGCAGCGGCACACAGGCAATCAGCAAGCTAAAGTAGAGGATGATTTGTAGCAGTTCGAGGGCGGACATACTTAAAACCTCTCAGGATAGAGGAGCGAGTAAACGAGATAAATGAGGAGCGAGAGCGCCACAAGGCCAGCCAACACAAGTTCGAGATCCATAACAGGACTCCTTACAACCATTCACAGGACTCATTATCAAACTTTGCAGGTCAAAAGGGGGTCAGGGTTCGAAGCAAACACATCAAGGAAAGATCAAGAGGCTGATTTTGGCTTTGATGCCATCTTGATATAAGCCGATGGGGGTAACTTGCGGGGGTATAACCACAGCCCTATAATGAAGCCCATGACGAAATCAAACGCACGCTCCCACTTCTTTGTCAGTTACAGCCGCAGTGACCGGATCGCGGTCGATAAGCTGATCGCGGATCTGCGCCAGCGCGGGTATACACTGTGGGTTGATATTGACGAGCGCGGCATCGAACCCGGTGAGGACTGGCGTAACGAGCTAGCGAAACAGATGTCGGCAGCGGAGTGCGTGATCGCCTGCGTGTCACCGGACTTCCTCGAATCGTCCCACTGCCGCGCGGAAATTGAACAGGCGCAGCGGGAAAACAAACGGATTTTCCAAGCGATTGTCCGGCGGCTGAATAAAGACCAATCGCTCAAAGACTTCAACATTGACCACCTGCAATATGCGGATTTGACCATCAACTATGAAGATGGCTTACGCAAGCTGCTGGTGGCGCTCCCGCCTCCACAAGCACCCCTCCGCAACATCACCAAGAAGGTGGGCATCATTGCGGGGGTACTGGCGGTTATCGCGCTGGCGTTCATTGGCGTGATGCTGGCGGTACGCGGCGGGATCAGCAGTATTCAGCCAACCATTACCCCATTACCTCCAACAGCGACCGTCGCGCTCCAAAATTTCGATGTCAGCGTGGTGGTGAGTTACTTCGTGGTGGACGCGCCGGACGCGGTAACGCAAGCCGACGCGGACGCACTGATCGAACGGTTTAGTAAGGCGCTCGACCAGCAGCTTGCATCCGAAATCGGCAGCAGTTCACTCAACCTGAGTTATAAGCTGGATGGGCCGACGGATGTGCCGCGCATCACAGGCAAGGATGCACAGGCACGACAGCAGGCGGCGATTGCCCTGCTCGACGCGCGACAGGCGAAGGTCGCGATTTATGGAGTGATCGCCTACGACGAGGCGACCCGACAAATGCAGCTTCAGCCGGAGTTTTATATCGCGGCTGACCGCTACTTTAACGACGCGCAAGACCTGACGGGCAGTTATCAATTCGGGCGGGCAATACCGGCAGACTCGTTGGACGAACGCGGGAAGCTCGGCGCACGGGTCACGGCCTTGTCGTACATCATGACCGGCTTGTTCGAGCATATGACACGGCAGTACGACAGCGCACTCGACTCTTACCAAGCGGCTCTGGATACACCGAACTGGGATGAGGCAGACGGTAAAGACATCCTGTATATGCTGATCGGCAACAGCCGAATGAAACTGGCCGAGGAAGCAGCACGGCAATGTGACCGAGGGACGGTGCTTGAACAGACCGACTCGGCGGAAACGGCGTACAACGAGAGCACGACGATTAACAACGAATACCCACGTGCCTTCGCGGGGCTGGCGAACGTGTACGCGGTACGGGCGCTCTGGCTGCCGGAGGATAACGACGGATGCGCCAGCCGGAAGCTCAATTTGGGGGCGCTCCAAGAGGCGGCGGGTTATCTACAACTGTATGAGGAGTTCGCGGGAAACACACCGGAGCAGGATTTGGGTGTCTGGCGCAAGATGCTCCTCACCGAAGTGCAGGTTCACTTCCTGCTGTGGGCGGCACAAGACCGGGCGACCCGGCTGGATGACACGAATCCCGAATACGCAGCGATGAACTCGGCTGTCGAGAAGATTATCCAGCGGTATTCGAGCAACAGCGACAGCACATGGGCGAACCCCGTGATGGAAGCCTATATCTTCCGTGGGCAAGCACACTACGCACGGGCGCAGTTCCGGGATGCGCTGGATGATTACCGCGCGGCGCTGGGCGTTTACGACAACGTGAGCGAGGACGCGAGTATTCAAACGCAACTGCTCGCGCCGGAACGGGCGATGACGGTTTACGGGTTGCAGGGTGATGCGTTTTTCCAGTTAGGCAGCTATCAAGAAGCCTCGAACGCTTATTACCAAGCCCTGACGATGGCGCGGGATTTAGCGGTTGAGGGGTCGATAGCCTCGTATGAGGAACGGCTGAAACGAGCAGATACATTCGGCACGGCGACACCGACGCGCATCCCACCGACGGCTGAGGCGACAGGGGAAAGCTCACCGGAGATCACGGTCACTTCCACCGAGCCAGCACAGGAAGCGTCAACAGTGATACCCGAAGCGACATTAGAAGTAACAGCAACGACATCCTCATAACCAGAATGGGCGAAGGGGAACGATGATGAATAAACGAGTATTTGGCGCGATCAGCCTGTTATTGACAGCCATGATGGGGGGCGTGTTCCAGCTTTCGGCACAGACCGCGACCCCGACCGTTTCCCCGACACCGACCCGAACGCTAGCGCCGACCCGCGCGGCCTTCCCCACGCGAACCGCCACCCCGACCAACTTGAACGACACGCTGGAAATCGACCTCGGTGATGATTTCTCACCGGATTTAGTGGCAGCGGTCGGGATTGGAACAGGCGGACAGCGACCGTTCTTGAACTGCGCCTTAGAGCTACAGGCGGGCAGTTTGTTCAGCGACTTTGGCCCGCAGGACGTACAGGATATTCCTGACTACCGCGTGATGCTGCCCTCGATTTGCTCGGACGTAGAGATTAAGGCCGAGGATGTGCGGGTTTATGCACCGGACAGCACACAGGTACAGCCAGCCGTGTTCAGCCAGATTGACGTGGACAACGGGGGCGTGACCAAGTACATGGCGGGGCTGCCTCTGGGGGCGTTCCTGACACCCGGACGCTGGCTCATGCACCTGATGTCTCCATTTGAGTACGACCTTTACATCACGATACCGGATATTAGCCAGACGATCTTCCTGCGCGGGACGCTCTCAACCGGTATTCTGGCGGGTTTCCAGCCGTTCGAGCAGGTACGGGCGTTCGCCTATAACGCGGTCAACGGCGGGTTGGATGGGTGGCAGTTCACCAAGAGTTTCGAGTTCGGGGTCAACCAGTTCGGTTTCCGGGTGGTCAGCCTCGACAACCTCCAAAACACCTCGATTATTTTCGTCGGGCAGCAGGGGAGCGTTTACATCTCGAACGCGGCTTTTCAGGGGAACGGCCCCGATCAAGACGCGCGATTTATTGACCCCGGTATTATCGCGAGCGTGTGGGCGGCACAGCCCCTACAGCCGGATGTGTTCCCCACAGCCAACGGGAGCGTGACCGAGCGGACGGATGCTTATGGCGTGGTGCAGGTTTTGGTGCCAGCGGGATGCTTTACGATGGGCAGCGACGTGCTGGCGGACATCAACAACCAGATCAAGGGACACAGCGCACGGATGGTGTGTATCTCCCAGAGCTATTGGATCGACAAATATGAGGTGAGCAACGCCGAGTGGGAGCAGTTCCGCCTCAACACGGGTTCACCATTGGCGGATATACCGAGCTACCAGACTTCGACCCAACCGGATACCCCGCGTGTGGGTATGACGCTGGAGGAAGCACAGGCGTATGCCCAGTGGCGCGGTGGGCATATCCCGACCGAGGCCGAGTGGGAGTACGCGGCGCGTGGGCCGAACTCCACCTTGTACCCGTGGGGGGATGCGTTCGGCGGGCAGGCGAACGTGTACGGGACGGCGGGTGGTACGGTTCCGGTGAGCCGTTACCCCGAAGGTGTGAGCTGGGTGGGCGCGTTCAACATGGCGGGGAACGCGGGCGAGTGGGTTTCTGACTGCTACGATGCTAATTATGACGCGCTGTTGGTGACGACTGATCCGGTGGGGCCGTGCTACGGAACGAACGAGATGGTCAAGGGCAGCTCGTTCGGCTTCAACAGTTATCCGGCGCAGTCGGCGTATCGTTTCGTGAACCCGATTGACCAGCGCTGGTTCGATGTCGGGCTGCGGGTGGTGTCTTATTAGAGTACTGAGTTCTGAGTTCTGAGTTCTGAGTGCCAAGTACTGAGTAAAAGGCAAAGACGAATCGCCAAGCACGCCAAGAAAGATAGAGAACGCCAAGGTATTCGTTATCAGTGAGTCGTCAGTGCGATTTTGGCTGGCGACTTTTGATTCGCACTAAAAGACCCTTGATTCAGAAAATTCGTCAAATTCTGCAATTTCGGAATCTCGTTTTCCGCAGTTTCGGAAGTTTTGACCTCAATGATGCTGTTGATGTTGTTGTTGCAGTTGAGAATCCTTGTATTTGTCGCAAATGTCGTCAGTGTCGTCAGTGTCGGTTATGTCAGGTGTGACATTTGGCAAATTTGGCACGTACCGAAGGCAGCAATTTCAATTGGCAAATTTTGTCCCATTCGTCGTTATCCTCGGCTAAGGAGTTGGCAAAGTTGGCGAAAATTCGTGTTTGGGACTGCCGCCGCCAAGATTGTCTAATTAGTTATCAGTTTTCAGTGAACAGTTATCAGTAAAAGCCAAATAGTAAGACTGCCAAGCAGATGCGGTTGTTAAGGGCGATTCTTTTTGCAGCGGCGGGCGGTGGGTTTGCTGCTGCAACATTTGCTGCAAAAAAGGGGCTTTAGTCGACAGTTATCAGGTGACAGTCAAATGCGAAACAAGCGGCAAATGCAGCGTAAGCGGCACGACAATTTGTGCGCGTTGGAGTGTGTGGTTGTTAAGGTACGGCGGAGACCCCCTCCGTCGCTATCGCGACACCTCCCCCGCAAGCGAGGGAGGATAGAAGTGTGACTGCTCCTATGAACAGGATAACAGAAGTAGCGGTCAAAAGGGTGAACATTTGTCAGAACATTTGGTCACTTTTAAGCGATGTTGGCGTTAACCTTTTGAGGGAGCGGGAATGTTAAGTAGGTTGGTCGATGGTTGGGAAATGGTTTGTGGCACAAACGGAAAATAAACCTAGAAAATAGTTTTAAGTTACAAGTTTCAAGTTCAAGGCAGGAAGGCGAAGCGGGAACACAGAGAAATGCTCCCGTATGGATACGAGTTTGGGCGATGATGATAAGGCATCAAGGTATGATGCTTATAGGTTCTTGAGGCGGAGGCGCACGAGAAGGTCGTTGAGGGGGGAATTGGCGGTAGGCGATTCTGGCAATTGGCTTTCGGTAAACGCAACCTCTAATAAGGTGGTGAGTCGTAGATATTCGCTTTCGTAGAGCGCCGTATCGGCTTCGGGTAGAGTGGATTGTTCAGCACCGGACAATTTACGGGCGATGAGGTCAGGAATATAAGGGAGCTTGTAGATGTCATTCAGGGTTACCAGATTAGACTCCACCTGCCCTGTTTTCATGAGATGAATACCGGTGAGCAGCACACGGAAAACGTAGAGCAAGGGTTTGACGCGGTGTGGATTTTCTTTGCTGAATAAACGCCACTCGGTTTTGACGAAGCCAAAATAATGATGAGCGTGGTGACGTGTGAGACAAGCGGGTACAAGTGAACGCAATTCTTCAAATTCCGGCGTGGTATGAATGACCAAAGGCGAGCAAATTTGCTCTAAAACATAGCCATTACGCTTGAGCAGCAGGTTGAAATACTTGTGAAGGTCATGCGTGACCAAGTCGATCTCTAACCCATCAACCACATCGGAGAAGTCAACCGTTTCGACTGGTTCATTCAAACTCACGATCTCGCGCACTGGCAAGATATGCGAACCACGCAAGTCGTAATCGGAATCCGGTGAGGGAAAGCCATAAAGATGTGCGCCGCTGATGGTAATAAAGAGCAGCGGATACGGTTGGGCGGCGACGACATCATAAAGGCGCTGGTCAAAATTCATGTGGCGCTCCGGCGGGCGTGTACGAGAAAAGCGTTGGCACGTTCGTAATCGGGACGATCCGGCAATTTGGTGGTTTCAAAAGCAGCGTCAAAATCTTTATGGAGTTGAATGCGCCATTGGTTGACCTCTGCCCACGGGAGCTGACCGTGACGAATGGCAAGCAGTTGGTCACGATGGCTTTCAACACGGACAGGGATATAGCGTTCCTGAAGGGCGAGAATGCCGGACAAGAGCAAACGAATAAGGTGCATGGCGTGTTTCCACTTAATTGTGCCGTGATTTTGTAAGTGATGCTCCAAGCGTTTGAACTGCGACATGACATAACCATTGTAGGTTTGATATATCATCTTCGAGACGAAGATTTCACGGATGGCAAGTAATTCTGACGCGAGAGGTGTTTGAAAATCCACGAGCGGCGTGTACAGGCATTCAAGAATATTGGGATTGGCCTTTAGCGCCAACAAAATGAACTTCTGAACCTCCCAATAACACTCCTGACGCTCATCATTTTCTAGCTGTTCCGGTACACCATAGAGTGACCAGTGTAAGTCAGCAGGTGGAAGGTAGAAGCCGCGCCAATCCGTATCTGACTGGTCGTTATCGAGACCATAAGCACGAGAGCCGGTAATACAGCGATAAACAATGTGCTTGTAAAGATCAACTTCATCAATATGATTGAAAGGTTCGAGTGGATTCTGAAATTCCTTACGCAGGGTGAAGTCTTTCCGAAACAGCATTAACTCGGTTTCATCCATGAAGCGCACACGGTAAGCATGGGTATTATCAACTGGCGCACGCACAACAATGCCGACAACCCCTTTGGCGAACAATACATCACCCGCATTGTTACGCACATCAACATTACAAACAACCTGTGTGCCAATGGGAACGATAAACCTGCTTGAATGTTCACTCATCAGGAATGATTTCCAACTTGCAATACATACCCCAAGCGCAGGGCGGCGGATTGGAGTAAGACGGAGGCATCGCGCAGGGCTTCGGCGAGGGGCATGGGGCGCGGCATGATGGGCATGACGGCCTGCATACCGGCTTCATGCAGGAGTTGGTCGGTGGTATTTAGGCTGCCGACGAGGGCAATGGTCGGGACACCATGTTCGCGGGCGCGGCGGGCAACCCCGATGGGGCCTTTACCGGAGACGGTTTGCGAGTCCATCTGCCCCTCACCGGTAATGACCAGATCGGCGGTGGCGAGGTGCGAATCGAAGCCGTTGGTATCGAGCAAGAGATCGACACCGGAGGCGATGCGACCACCGAGGAAGGCCAGTAACCCCGCCGACAGCGCACCCGCCGCGCCACCCCCCTCGCGGTTGGTGACATCCACGCCGATTTGGTCACGAACAATGGCGCAGAAGTGGCGGATATTGCTGTCGAGGATTTTCACCTCTTCGGGAGATGCGCCTTTTTGTGGGCCAAAAACCGCCGCCGCGCCATCGTCACCGACAGTCGGGTTGGTGACATCGGAGGCGATGATGAGTTCAACGGACTGCCAACGCGGATCGAGGGCGGACGTATCGACAGTCGCGAGTTCACTGAGGCCACCGCCGCCGAAGGGAATGGGCTGACCGGATGCGCCGAGCAAGCGGACACCGAGGGCTTGAAGCGCCCCTGCCCCCGCATCGACCGTGGCGCTGCCACCCATGCCGACGATGATGCGCTTGGCACCGGAGGCGAGTGCGGCTTGCAAAAGCTGACCTGTGCCGTAGGTGGTCGCCAGCAGCGGGTTGAGTTCGGTGGTGGTGAGCAGTTCAAGACCGGAGGCGAGCGCCATCTCAACCACGGCGGTTTGTCCATCGGGCAGGAGGCCGAAGGGCGCGGTGATGGGACGATTGAGCGGATCGACGGCTTCCACATTGACACGCCGCCCACCATCCGCAAGGAAGGCATCAAGCGTGCCGTTGCCACCATCGGCAATCGGCAGGATAACGAGTTCCGCGCCGAGACCAGATTCGGTTAGGCCAGCGGCAATCGCTTTTGCGGCGGCGGTGGCAGTGAGACTGTGCTTGAACGCACCGGGGGCGACGATCATTTTCATTTAGATGCCCAATTCAGGAAGGTGATTGTGCCTTCTTCGTGGAACGTTAGCTGGCGGCGGTTGCTGCCACGCCGGTCAACAATCCACACCTGCTGGATGAGATTCTCGTCCGCGCCGGAGTCGACATAGGCGATATAACCCGCATCGGGGCTGAGAACGGCCTGCGGGGTAAACTTGGCACCGGAGACGACCACGACTGCGCTGCCAACAGCCATATTTTGCAGTAAGACATCCTGTGCGCCGGAAGCTAAGACCAACTTACCATCCCGACTGAACCCCATCGTTTGAGCAAGGAATATCGTACCGCGCTGCTCGAACAAGGGGAGCGTGGTGAGATCGAGGGGCGATACGTACGACAAGGCACCACCGATGAGTGTGCTATCGTCGTCACGCTGGGTTTTGAGGTAGTAGAGGTCGGTGGTGGTCGGGCGGAAGATGGGCGCGAAATCTGGCCCGTAGCCCGACGGTTGGGTCAACGGCGGGTAGAGCTTACCGTCAGCGTAATCAACGGCATATACTGCGCCGGACGTGAGATAAAGCTGGGTGTTATCAGGCTTCCATGTCAGGCCAGTAATCTCATTGAACTCAGTTTGTACCAAGCCGCGCTGATGGTTGGCGACCGGACATTGATTGCTGCCGGCGAGTTCCACCGTGTAGATGCCGAGCGCACCATCAGGTGTTTCGGAGGCAGCGAAGGCGAGGATGCGGCTGTCGGCAGACCAGACCGGATACACGACACGGGCGAAGCCGAGGCAAGAGACGCGCACGGTACGGTACCACTGGTCGTCGGGGATGCCCTCGGTTTGGAGCGACATGGCGTAGACTTCGCGCACACCTTCGCCATCGTCAGCGGTGTAGGCGAGCCACTGCTCATCCGGCGAGAGCAGAAGATCAGCCGGTTTACCCCCGACGAGAATGAGTTCATCGCTTGAGCCATCCGCCGCGAGCATGGCTATCGAGTCACTATTGAAGCTGTAGTAGATGGTGCCTTCGATGGGCGGCGCGGTAATTATGGGCTGTGTGGGTAAGAGCGACTGCGTTGGCACAGCCGGAATGGGCGATGCTGTCCACGTCGGCGGGAGGCCGGTGGGCGCGTTCAGGGTGCTGAAGGCGACACTGGTGGCGGTGGTCAGAGCGGCAACTTCGGTTTGGCTGGCGACGGTGGCGGCGGCATTCGCGGTATCGGCGGCGCGGGTGGCGGCATCGTCCGTGGCGATGGTGTTTAGGTCGATGGCGGTCGGCAGCACGTCATTCGATGGGCCACAGGCGGCGAGCAGGACTAGGAGGAGCAAGGCAGTACTGAGTACAGAGTGCTGAGTCCTAAGTAAGGAGGCTTTTTGGAAAGCAATAAGCAACTTCATTTATATCGACCTTCAAGACGCTGCGAGTTACCATCTTTATTATAAACGGGAAGCGGCTCGAAGGCTTGTGATTACTCGAATAAGGACGGGTCGATGCGGACGAAGACTGAGTCGCCGAGGGCGGTCACTTGATCCGCCGTGCCGAGTTCACAGAGGACGCGGGTTTTGCGACCGACTTCGCCCTCGACCCATGCTTTGAGGTGGATAGTTTGATCCATCGGCGTGGGCTTGAGGTATTTGACACCGAGCGAGCCGGTGACGGAGGCGACAAGGGGCTGCGTGCCGGGTTCACGACCTTCGGCACGGTAGCCAAAGGCCATCGCCGTCCAGTTGGAGTGACAGTCGATGAGCGAGGCGATGAGGCCACCGTAAGCCGCATTTTTAAAGCCGGAGGAGAACTTGGCCTGCGGCTCGAACTGGCAAACAACGAATTGATTATCCTCCGACCAGTAGCTCTTGATGTGGAGGCCGTCGGGGTTGGAGGAGCCGCAGCCGTAGCACATGCCGGTGGGTAAGCAGATGTCTTGTAGGGCGAGCATGGGAGTCTCCAGTTTCAAGTTACAAGATTAAAGTTTTAAGTTGAGTGCAATACTAGTCGCCGAGCGACCACGCGGGTAAGGGTTCACGGTCGCCAGATGGGATTAGAGGCTTCGCCTGTCAATTTGGCAGTATTCTGTTTCTCAATATCATAAAGATAAATAGATTGTTCCCCCATTGAAGCCGTTTCACCACCAGAAAAAGCAATATATTTACCATCTGGTGACCATATGGGGTCATAATCATCGATACTCGGCAACGAAATTGGATGCAAATTGCGACCATCAACGTCAATCAAATAAATATCTTGATTATCAGCAATCGAACCGCGCAACAATAACTGTTCACCATTTGGCGACCACCCTGCAAGAAACATGATGGAATTTGCAGTATCGTAAACTTTATCGAGTTCAGTTCCGGCAGCGTTGGCGATATAAATGCCGTTACCACCGTTAAACGCGATCTTTGCCCCATCTGGCGACCAATAGGGCTGACCGACTGCATTTAGTGCAATCGCATGATTTTCACTGCCGTCTACATTCATCACATAGATGCCTGAATCTTGTGGATCGGATTCTGCGAGGTCCGAAAATTTTCTATATTTCACAAACGCAATTTGTTGACCATCCGGCGACCAAGCAGGGTTCCCCGTATCAGTCGTTTCTCCAAACGGTGCGAGGCGAGTTGTCGTTTCGCTAGCAACATCCAGCGTATAAAGCTGAGTTACATAGCTGACGCTGAGATCGAATGCTAGTGTTGTCCCATCCGGCGACCAACGAGGAGACATAAAACCGCTAGAATCAGATCGCAAATTTGATAAAATCTTAAAATTGTGGCCGTCAGTATCAATTATTGCAACTTCTCCCGTGTCACCAAAGTTCCCCTTTGGTATGTTCACAAAGGCCAAACGTGAACCATCAGGAGACCATTCAGGATTGGTATTCACATCACCTTCGGTAGTCAAGCGGCAGAGATTCTTGCCATCCGCATCCGTCCGATAGATTTGAATACCGCCGTCGCGACGTGAAACAAACGCAAGCTGCCCTTGCCCACCGCCCAAAGTAGAGGAAGATTTGGTAGAAGACGGCAAGTCACGGCAAAGTGTCGTTGGCACACGAAGCGCTTTAGGTAAAACAACAATCAACCCAGCAGCAAGGGCAAGAAGGCCGATCACCAGCACAGCTCTACGAATTAAACGGCGTGGCTTTTTGGCGGATGTCGCAGGAGGAATGGTTTCTAAAACAGGCTGCGGTTCTGTTACAGGTGATTCGATAACAACTTGTTCTTGTTGACGGCGCTGGTTTTCCTCGGCAACGCGCTGGCGCGACCGAGCAAGTTCATCTTCAAGTATCCGCTGCTGGTCTGCCCGTTGAAGGTCAGCTTCGGCGGCACGACGTTGAGCATCCTCTTTAGCAAGACGCAGCTTTTGCTGTGTGGCACTTTCAACATCCAAATGTCGACTAACGGCGGATACCAGTTTTTGTACACCCGCATCAAGATTAGTCCGCAGATCAATATATTGTGAGCCAATGAGCGAAAAAGGAACGGCGTTACGCTCATCACCCGCCACCAACACCGCGAATGTGTGCCGCTGCTGGGCTTGTCCGTAATCCAATTCGCGTTTAACCCAAATCGACTGCTTTGAATCAGGCGAGAGGATAACAACTATACAGCCAGCCGACTCAATGGCCTGTTCGATTGTATCTTTCCAGAGGGGCGTACCGGGTTCTATGCCTTCATCCGTCCAGATTTTCATGCCTTCAGCCTGCATCGCATCCCGGATACGGTGCATCATTTGGACATCTTTACGGCTGTAGCTTAAGAAAATATGGTGATCCATAACGAATTACAAATTCTTACTATCCCATAGGCATATTTGAACGATTATAATTCAAATTCAACAATTAGACCTTTCAAAACATGACTATGCAACCACAACGTATCGTCGTTAAATTGGGAACGAGTACCCTGACGGCAGGAACCAAGCAGTTGAACCGTCAGCGCATACTTGAAGTCGTGCAGCAGGTCGCCAAGCTGCAACAGGCGGGGCATGAGATGGTGGTCGTATCGTCGGGGGCGATGGCGGCGGGACGCGAACGGTTGGGTTATCCCGAAATGGCGCGGTCGGTTCCGGCAAAGCAGATGTTGAGCGCGATTGGTCAGGGGCGGCTGATGCACATTTACAGCCAACTGTTCGACCTGTTCGAGATCGTGGTGGGGCAAGTGCTGCTGACGCGCGATGACCTCGGCGACCGTGCGCGTTACCTGAACATCCGTGACACCTTGACAACCCTACTCGAACACCGGATTATTCCGGTCATCAACGAGAATGATACCACCGCAACCCACGAAATCCGTGTGGGCGACAACGATAATTTGTCGGCGATGGTGGCGAACCTGCTCGAAGCGGATTTGCTGATTATCCTGACGGACATCCCCGGCCTGTATACGGCTGACCCGCGTCATAATCCAACGGCGGAACTGATCCCGCTGGTGGCGCAAATTGACGACGCGACCTACGCACTGGCGGGGGGCGCGGGCAGCAGCGTGGGTACGGGCGGGATGATTACCAAAATTCAGGCGGCACATTTCGCCAGCCGCAGCGGGGTGGCGACGGTCATCGCCAACGGCAGCGAAACGGACGTGCTGGCGCGGGTGGTGAACGGCGAGACGATTGGCACACGCTTTCAGGCGGCGGCCACACACGTCGAGAGCCGCAAACGGTGGCTGCTTTCGGAGAAGCCGCGCGGGCGGGTGACGGTGGACGCGGGGGCGGCACGGAAGCTGCTGAAAGGCGGAGCAAGCCTGCTGCCGGTTGGGGTGACGCGAGTCGAAGGCAGCTTCGAACGGGGTGAACCGCTGGGGGTGCTGTCGCCGGAGGGCAAGGTGATCGCGCACGGGCTGACGAGCTACAGCAGCGCGGATGTGGGTAAGTTATGCGGGGTGCAGTCGGCGAAGATTGTAGATATTTTGGGGTATAGTTATGGGGACGCGGTTATTCACCGGAACAATCTGGTGGTGCTGAAGTAGTTAGAAGTTACAAGTTTGAAGTGAAATGCGGGAGGCGCTATGGCTGACATGACTCAGTCGCCCGTAAAAGCTTATACTGTTAAAGAATTTTGGGACTATGTACATCTTCCTGAGAACGCGGGGCGGCTGGAACTCGTGAATGGTAAAGTTGTGGAAAAAGAGTCAGCCACACAATTGACAAGCGTCATCGGTGGGCGTATTGCCTACTTCCTTAACCGGCATGTGCTTCCGCAAAACAACGGTTATGTAACAGACGCAACAGCCTACTATGCCCTTTCAACAACTGATTGCTTTTTACCAAATGTTGCTTACATTTCAAAGAAACGCCATTCAATCTTAATGGGTGGTTACTTTCCAAGTGCACCCGACTTAGCTATCGAAATCATCCAACCCAATACGAAAGCCTATCGCTCTCACAGTAAGTTAAGCACTTATGCTCGTCATGGGGTAAAAGCTGTTTGGGAAGTTTATCCTGACACCAAGAGTATGAATATCATGTATTTTCCCGCGAAACGTGGGGTCTCCTTGAATTACAACGATGTCTTAGTACTCGGCGACATCCTTCCCGGCTTCACACTCAAAGTTAGCGATATATTTCCAAAGTAAGGAGGCATATGTTTTGCTCTAACTGCGGCAAACAAATACCGGAAGAAAGCATCTACTGTTTATATTGTGGAAAACTTTTGAGTAATATAACTAAAGTTGAAAATGTTATGCCGCCTTTAGATACCACTCCAGCAATATCAATTGAGGACTTACATTTTTGGCTTCAGGGTTCCGTCGAAATAAAACCGGGAGGATGGTTCTCATCTAAAGACAAAATCGGAAGAGGTTTTTGTTTTGCGTTTTGTTTGGATGATGCTAATGGTAAAGAGACTTCCGATGACGGTCAGCTTACAATCGTACTTAATGCTTCGAATACGACTTATGGTCCTGATGAATCTATAATGAAACACCATGCAGAAGGTGGTGGTTACAATTTCTACAGGTCAAAGCTACTCATTAAGAAAACTGATTTTATGACTGACCAATCTCGAAAGTACGAAAAGAATAGAAATAAGAAAATGTATGTACATAAACATTTACAGTCTTCAATCTATATTGAGGAAGATCTGAATATATATCTTCATTTGTGGTTCCAAATAACGGAAGGGAAACTGCTTTATAAAAGAAGCGACGGGGTAAACTGGGGCAATAATTAAAGAGTCACGGGAAAATCGATGATCAACCTAACAGAAATGGGCAAGCGGGCGAAAACGGCGGGTGTGCAACTGGCACGGGCGACCACCGAGCAAAAGAACGCGGTCATATTGGCGCTGGCGGACGCGCTAGAGGCCAACCGCGAAACTGTTCTGGACGCGAACAAGCAGGATGTGGACGAAGCGCGCGCCAACGGCACGGACGAAATCTGGATTAAAGACCGCCTCGACCTGACCAAGCGCATGACCGGCATGATCGCGGATGTGCGGAAGGTGGCGAGCCTGCCTGATCCGGTCGGGAAGGAATTTGACGCGCACACGCTGGACAACGGGTTGAAAGTGAGCCGGCGGCGGACACCGCTCGGCGTGTTGGGCGTGATCTATGAAGCGCGACCGAACGTGACAGTGGACGTGGCGGTGCTGGCGCTCAAGAGCAGCAACGCGGCGATCCTGCGCGGCGGCAAAGAGGCGATGCGGAGCAACCTCGCCATGATTAAAATCCTGCGCGAGACACTGGAAACCTGCGGCTTACCGGCTGACAGCATCCAGTATATCGACAGCACCGACCGCAAGTACGTGGGCGAAATGCTGCGGCTGCACCAGTATATCGACCTGATTATTCCGCGCGGGGGGAATGACCTGCATAAGCTGTGCCGTGAAAACAGCACCATTCCGGTGATTACGGGCGGCATCGGCGTGTGCCATTTGTTCGTGGACGAGTCGGCTGATCTGGATGCGGCACTGCCAGTTATCCACAACGCCAAGACGCAGCGCCCGGCGACCTGCAATGCGGTGGAAACGATACTGGTTCATGAGAAGGTGGCAGCGGAGTTCTTACCACGACTGGTTGAGCATCTGGGTAAGGACGGGGTGAGCTTCCGCGCAGAACCGAAGGCGCTGGCAGCACTCGATGGTGTAGACAATGGGCAGGTGCAAGCGGCGGGGCCGGACGATTTCGACATGGAATGGTACGCGCTGATCCTGAGCCTGAAGGTGGTGAGCGACGTGGATGAGGCGATTGAGCATATCCGCGAACACAGCACCCAGCACTCGGATGGCATCCTGACGCGCGATATGGACAACGCGAACCGTTTCCTCGACGAAGTGGACTCGGCGGCGGTCTATTTGAACGCCAGCACACGCTTCACCGATGGGAGCGCGTTGGGGCTTGGCGCAGAAATCGCGGTCAGCACACAAAAGCTGCACGCACGCGGGCCGATGGCACTGGAAGAACTAACCACCTACAAATGGGTGATTATCGGCGAAGGACACGTTCGACCATAACAATT
>Ga0102832_1001247_pt1 | contig 21433 bp, 17 predicted proteins | sample EBPBio282013_DNA_FD_88942 | JGI IMG/M metagenome (GOLD analysis project Ga0102832, IMG submission 88942) | Wastewater treatment Type I Accumulibacter community from EBPR Bioreactor in Madison, WI, USA - Reactor 2_5/28/2013_ DNA (Illumina Assembly) | ecosystem: Engineered > Bioreactor > EBPR >...
CGTCATGGCCTCGGCGTAGGCGTTCTCCGCCTCGAGGTAGGCCAGCAGGGCCGGATCGGCCTTGTCCTTCATCCAGGCGTAGGGGTCGTCGACCCGGTCGTCGTGGACGATGCGCACGCTCGGGCGGCGTTCGGCGCGAGGTGGCCGGTCGACAGCTGACATGGCATCGAGAGTAGTGGAGAACCGGGCTTGGGTCGCGGCGCTCGACGTGGCACAATGGGAGCGACGGCATTGACAGCTCCCGGTTGTCCCATGCCCTGAACCGCTTTCTTGAGAGGTTGCTTGTGTCACCACGCTCCAGCGCTGCCGCGAAGGCCACTGTCGAAGAAGAGACTCCCACCCCGGCCCCGCGGCGGCGGACGGCCCGTCCGGCCGCCAAGCCGAAGGCGGCCACAACCAAGGCCAAGCCGGTCGTGGAGGAGGCTGCGCCCGTTGAGGTGACCGTCGAAGAGGTGCTCGCCCCCGGCACGGTCGACGTGAAGTTCGAGCGCCAGGGCGACGACGTGATCCTGACCGTCGGCGGCAAGAAGCGCAGCCTGGACGACGTGGACGACACCAGCTTCGAGCCGGCCCAGGAGGCCAAGGACGAGAAGGAGCTGGTCGAGGACGAGGGCTTCAGCCTCTCCGACGCCGACGACGCCGACGAGCCGGAGCAGCAGGTGCTGGCCGCCGGCGCCACCGCCGATCCGGTGAAGGACTACCTCAAGCAGATCGGCAAGGTCGCCCTGCTGAACGCCGAGCAGGAGGTGCAGCTGGCCAAGCGGATCGAGGCCGGGCTGTTCGCCGAGGAGACGTTGAGCGAAGCCGGCGGGCTGGCCGACGACCACCTCACCGACCTGGAGTGGATCGCGGAGGACGGCCGTCGCGCCAAGAACCACCTGCTGGAGGCCAACCTCCGCCTGGTGGTCTCGCTGGCCAAGCGCTACACCGGCCGCGGCATGCTCTTCCTCGACCTGATCCAGGAGGGCAACCTCGGCCTGATCCGCGCGGTGGAGAAGTTCGACTACACCAAGGGCTACAAGTTCTCCACCTACGCCACCTGGTGGATCAAGCAGGCGATCACCCGCGCCATGGCCGACCAGGCCCGCACCATCCGCATCCCGGTGCACATGGTCGAGGTCATCAACAAGCTCGCCCGCGTCCAGCGCCAGATGCTGCAGGATCTCGGCCGCGAACCCACCCCGGAGGAGCTGGCCAAGGAACTCGACATGACGCCGGAGAAGGTCGTCGAGGTGCAGAAGTACGGTCGCGAGCCGATCTCGCTGCACACCCCGCTGGGCGAGGACGGCGATTCGGAGTTCGGCGACCTGATCGAGGATTCCGAGGCGGTCGTCCCGGCAGAGGCGGTCAACTTCACCCTGCTGCAGGAGCAGTTGCACGACGTGCTGGACACGCTCAGCGAGCGTGAGGCGGGCGTGGTGAGCATGCGCTTCGGCCTGACCGACGGCCAGCCCAAGACCCTGGACGAGATCGGCAAGGTCTACGGCGTGACCCGCGAGCGGATCCGCCAGATCGAGTCCAAGACGATGAGCAAGCTGCGCCACCCGTCCCGCTCGCAGGTGCTGCGCGACTACCTGGACTGAGTTCCGACACGCCGGTCGGAGTTCAGTGGAGATCGAGTTCCGGTAGCTCGTCGGCGGGGGTGAAACCGTGCACCCGTCCGAGGAAGGCCAGCGCCGCCTGGGCGGTGGCGATCACGTTCTGCGCGCGGCGGAAGCCGTGGCCCTCGTCCGGGAAGTTGAGGTAGGCGACCGGCAGCCCCTTGCCGCGCACCGCAGCCACGATCGCCTCCGCCTGGGCGGGCGGCACGACCTTGTCCTGACCGCCCTGCAGGATCAGCATCGGGCAGGAGAGGCCCTCCAGGTGATGGAGCGGGGAGCGCGCGAGATAGACCTCCCGGCCGGCCGGGTACGGCGCGACCAGGCGGTCGAGATAGCGGGCCTCGAACTTGTGGGTGTCGGTCGCCAGCGTCTCCAGATCGCCGATCCCGTAGAGGCTGATGCCCGCGCTGAACACGTCGGTGAAGGCCAGCGCGGCCAGGGTGGTGTAGCCGCCTGCCGACCCGCCCCGCATCGACAGCCGGGCTGGATCGGCCAGCCCTCGATCGACCAGCGCCAGCGCGGCATCGGCGCAGTCCCGGACGTCGACCACACCCCAGTTACCTCGCAGCCGCTCCCGGTAGGCGCGGCCGTAACCGGTCGAGCCGCCGTAGTTGACATCCAGGATGCCGATCCCGCGGGAGGTCCAGAACTGGGTGGCCACCCGGTACTCCGGCCCGGAGAAGGCGGTCGGCCCGCCGTGGCTCCAGACCTGCACCGGGGGTAGTTCGCCGGGTAGGGGGGAGAACTCCGGATTGGTGGGCGGGTAGTACCACGCGTGCACCTTTCCCTGCGGTCCCTCCCAGCTGATCGGCTCGGCCCGGGCCACCAGCGCCGGGTCGAGGATGTGGTCGGAACTGGTCTTCACGGTGGTGAGGGCGCCGGTGTCCCAGTCGATCTCGACCAGGGCCGCCGGACGGTCGGGGTAGCCGAGCACGGCCAGGGCACGGCTGCCGCTGCCGGTGACGTTCGCGGCGACGGCTGCCGAGTCGACGATCTCCAGGCGCGCGTCCCCGCCGTGGTGGACGACGGCCAGCGCGGCGTAGCCGTGCACGATCACGCTGCAGCCGATCCGGGAGTCGTCGATGACGCAGTACGGGGCGGGAGCCAGGGTCCACATCGGGCCGCAGAAGTCGGCCGGTGCCTCGTAGACCGGCCGGGACTGGCTGCCATCCCAGCGATGGAAATTCCAGAAGTCGCCGGGATCGGCCAGGAACAGCAGGGTGCCGTCCGGGCTCCAGGCGGGGTAGAGCGCGGACACCCCGGGTCCGCCGCCTACCTGGGTGGCGGCTGCCGGGTCGGCCAGCGGCGCGACCTTGAGACGGGTGGCGTCCCAGGGCATGTCGGGGTGGTCCCATTCCACCCAGGCCAGCCGGCCGTCCCCGGAGAGCACCGGATGGGCGTAGAAGTCGGCTCCCCGGACGAGTACCCGGCCGCCCTCGGCGTTGTCGGCATCGAGGTCGAGCGCCACGATGGTGGTTGCCGGCTCGCCGGGGCCGCGGTGATCCTCGCGCACCGCCAGCACCAGGCGCCGCGCGGGGTCGAGGTGCAGCGCCGCGTAGCGGAACTCGCCACCGGGAGCGAACGGACGGGCAGCCCTCCCGGGCTCGACCGCCACCAGGCCGCCGTCCGGCCAACTCGAATGGACCACGATGCCGCCGGCCACCGTCCACTCGCCGCCGCCGTACTCGTTCACCCCCGAGCGGAGGTAGGCCTCCGGCGTGACCTCGGACCTTCCCTCGCCGTCCTCGCGCCACAGCGTCACCCGGCCGCCCTGTTCGGGGTGGGCCTGCGTCCAGTACCGGACGCCCTCGCTCACCAGCCCGCCGGAAAGCCCGACCGTGGCGGCCGTCAGATCGGCGGCGGCGATGGGGGACGACCAGCTGCCAAAGGGTGCTTCGCGCATGGTCGTCACTGTAACGGCCGGAGACGAGAACGGCCCCGGCATCGAGCCGGGGCCGTCACGAAGCAGGTGCTTCAGGAGAGCTTGTCGGTCTCGTCGTGGATCTTCAGCGCCACCTGGCTGAGCTTGGCGGAGTGGGCCCGGCCGTGGTGGCCGCAGAAGAAGAGTTCGCCGCCGGAGGTGAGGGTGACGCGCACGTACGCCTGAGCACCACAACGATCACAGCGGTCGGCAGTGGTCAGGTTCTCGATGACGGGTGTGCTCATGTCGCTTCCTCACTCTCTCACGCCAGCTCTTCACCAACGATGTCGCCAGGTACAACAGTTGCGGGAGCGGTTTGTTCCCGGTGCCGTATCCGACTGGTACCCAGTCTAGTGGTTCGTGATGACAACCCTCGGCTTTCGACACCGCAGGCGCAACCTCCGCCGAACTGTCGGCGAGTCGAGATAGCCTCTGCGGAGTGACCACTACGAGCGCGCGGGCGGCCGAGGGCCGTGACTACGAGGCCAGGCACCTGCTGGTTCTGGAAGGGCTGGAAGCCGTCCGGAAACGCCCGGCGATGTACATCGGCTCGACCGACACCCGTGGCCTGATGCACTGCCTGTGGGAGATCATCGACAACGCGGTGGACGAGGCGCTGGCCGGCTTCGGGTCGGCCATCGACGTGCGGCTGGAGGCCGACGGCAGCATCTTCGTCGGCGACCAGGCCCGTGGCATCCCGGTCGACATCGAGCCCAAGACCCGGCTGACCGGCGTCGAGGTGGTCTTCACCAAGCTGCACGCCGGCGGCAAGTTCGGGGCGGGTTCCTACAACGCCACCGGCGGCCTGCACGGCGTCGGCGCCTCGGTGGTCAACGCGCTGTCCTCCCGGCTCGACGTCGAGGTGGATCGCGGTGGGGTCACCCACGCGATGAGCTTCCGCCGCGGCGTGCCCGGGGTCTACGACGGAGCGGGGCCGGATGCCCCCTTCACCCCGGGCGGCGGCCTGCGGAAGGTGGGCAAGACCCGCCGCGGGGTGACCGGCACCCGGGTGCGGTACTGGCCCGACCGGCAGATCTTCCTGCCCGGCGCCCAGCTGTCGCTGAAGCACCTGCTCGACCGGGCCCGGCAGACGAGCTTCCTGGTGCCGGGGCTGGAACTCGCGGTCACCGACGCCCGCACCGACGAGGTGATCACCGAGGTGTTCAAGCACGACGGCGGCATCTCGGAGTTCTGCGACTTCCTGGCCGTCGATCCGCCGGTCACCGAGGTGATCCGGCTGCAGGGCAACGATCAGTTCACCGAGACCGTGCCGATGCTGGACGACGCCGGCTCGATGACCCCCACCGACGTGGAGCGCTCGCTGGAGGTCGACATCGCGGTGCGCTGGGGCACCGGCTACGAATCCCGGGTCAGCTCGTTCGTGAACATCATCGCCACCGGCAAGGGCGGCACCCACGTCACCGGCTTCGAGCGCGGGGTGCTGCGGGCCTTCGCCAAGTCGCTGGACGGCACCCGGCTGCTGAAGGCCGGGGAGGAGATCATCAAGGACGACGTGCTGGAGGGCATCACCGCGGTGGTCACCGTCCGGCTCGCCGAGCCGCAATTCGAGGGCCAGACCAAGGAGGTGCTCGGCACCCCTCCGGTCACCCGGCTGGTCACCCGGATCGTCGAGAGGGAACTGGGGGAGTTCCTCACCAGCAACCGGGCCGCGCTGCGGCCGCAGGCCCGCGCCGTGATGGAGAAGGTGGTCGGCGCCTCCCGTACCCGGGTGCAGGCCCGAGCCCACCGGGACGCGCAGCGCCGCAAGAGCGCGCTGGAGTCGTCCACCCTGCCGCCCAAGCTGGCCGACTGCCGCAGCACGGATCTGGATCGCACCGAACTGTTCATCGTCGAGGGCGACTCGGCGCTGGGCACCGCCAAGCTCGCTCGCAACTCGGAGTTCCAGGCGCTGCTGCCGATCCGCGGCAAGATCCTGAACGTGCAGAAGGCGTCGGTGGGCGACATGCTGAAGAACGCCGAGTGCGCCTCGATCATCCAGGTGGTGGGAGCCGGTTCGGGACGCAGCTTCGATCTGGATTCCGCGCGGTACAGCAAGATCATCTTCATGGCGGACGCAGATTCCGACGGCGCGCACATCCGCTGCCTGCTGACCACCCTGTTCTTCAAGTACATGCGGCCGCTGGTGGAGGCCGGACGGGTGTTCACCGCCGTCCCGCCGCTGCACCGATTCGAGGTGAACAACCCGCGCAAGGGCCAGGAGAAGTACCTCTACACCTACTCAGAAGGCGAATACCGGCGCAAGCTCGCCGAGCTGACCAAGCGGCAGGTCTCGTTCAAGGAGCCGCAGCGCTACAAGGGCCTCGGCGAGATGGACGCCGACCAGCTGGCCGACACCACGATGAACCCCCGGCATCGCACGCTGCGCCGGATCACCATCGATGAGGCGGCGGCGGCCGAGGCGGTCTTCGAGAAGCTGATGGGCAACGATGTCGCCCCTCGCAAGCAGTTCATCATCGAGGGCGCCTACGCCCTGGATTCCGAGCGCATCGACGCCTGAGCTCAGTGGCCGGCCCGGGCGGGGTGGATGCGGGAGAGCATCACCACACCCCAGATCGCCACGGCGGCGAAGCCGAGCATCAGCACGGCCGCGGTGGGGGTGATCGCCGAGCCCTCGCCGAGGACGGCGATGCCGTAGGCCACGCCGGCCACCGGGGCGGCGGCGTTGAGCGCGCCCACCACGGTCTCGGCGGGGCCGCTGGCGAAGCCCTGTTGGATCCAGATGCCGGCCAGCACCGCTCCGACCGCGATCGAGCCGGCCAGGAACCAGAAGGTGGGGGAGTCGATCCAACTCCGGGTGGTGACGTAGCCGCCGATCGCCTTGACCACCCCCGACTCGGCACCGTAGATCACCGCGGCCGCGCTCGACCAGGCCAGGCACTTCCAGGCCAGCGGTCCCCGCGAGCCGATCAGGGCGAGCCCGCCGGCCACACCCAGCCCGACCAGGGTGCCGATCACCAGGGTGGATTCGTTCAGCACCGGATAGGGCGCCGCATGGGTGATCGCCACCCAGGCGAAGGCGGCCGTGCCGGCGACGGTCAGCCCGGTCGCCAGCCAGCCCTCGCGGCTCACCGGCCGCTTCTGGACGCGGGCGGCCAGCAGCATCGTCCACGGGACGGCCAGGACGCCGAGCGGCTGCACCACGGTGATCGGGGCCAGCATCAGCGCGCCGACCTGGATCACCGCGCCGACGCCGGTCAGCAGCAGCCCGCCGATCCAGCGCGGATTGCGGATCACCGCCAGTAGCTGCCTGCCGCTGAGCTTCTGCCCCTCCTGCGGGGCGGCGGCGTCCCCGACCGCATGGTGCTGGACGACGGACGCGACCGCGAACAGCACCGAGGCGATCAGGACCAGGACGACGGCCAACGCAATGCTCTGGTTCAACGCGGCTCCTCAGCCTCGGCCGAGCGGGCCGGACGACCACGCTCCGCAGGTATTCTTCACCACCCGGGACGTAGGTCGTGCACCCATCGACCAGTGCTGGTCAGCTGGCCTCGCCGAGCAGTTCGCGGCGTTGGCGGCGGCGCTGGGCCTGCTCGCGGGGGTCGGGCACCGGCACGGCGGCGATGAGCCGCCGGGTGTAGGAATCCTGCGGTGACATCAGCACCTCGGCGGTGGTTCCGGTCTCGACCAGCTTGCCGTGGCGCAGCACCGCGATCCGGTCGGCGACATGCTCGACCACGGCCAGGTCGTGGGTGATGAACAGGCAGGCGAAGCCGAACTCCTCCTGCAACTCGGCGAACAGCTCCAGCACCTTCTCCTGCACCGAGACGTCCAGGGCGGAGGTGGGCTCGTCGACGATCAGCAGGCTGGGCTGCAGCGCCAGCGCGCGGGCGATCCCGACCCGTTGCCGCTGGCCGCCGGAGAGCTGGTGCGGGAAGCGGTTGCGCAGGTTGCGGGAGAGCTGCACCCGGTCGAGCAGTTCGGTCACCCGGGCATCGCGGGCGGCGGCGTCGAGGTCGGTGTGCAGCTGCAACGGCTCGGCGATGGCCTGGCCGATCGGCCAGCGCGGGTTCACCGAGGCGCCGGCGTCCTGGAAGACCATCGCCACCTGGCGGCGGGCTTCGCGCAGTTGTCCGGCGTCGGCGGTGACCAGATCCAGACCGTTGATGCGCAGCGCGCCAGAAGCCAGCGGCAGCAGGCCGACGGCCGCGCGTCCGATGGTCGACTTGCCCGAGCCGGATTCGCCCACGAGGCCCATCACCTGACCGGCGTCGAGCCGTAGCGTGACGTCGTCGATCGCCCGGAAGGGCTTGCGTCCCCGGCCACCGGGGTACTCGATCACGCCGTGATCGAGGTCGAAGGCCGGAGTCTCCGCCGGCTCGGGGGCGGGGAGCTCGGCGGCCACGGGCTCCAGGCTGAGCGAGAGCACCGCCTTCAGCAGGCTTTGGGTGTAGGGCTGCTGCGGGTCGTAGAAGATCTGGTGCGCGTCGCCCTGCTCGACGATGGCGCCGTCCTTCAGCACGACGATCCGGTCGGCGAGATCGGCCACCACTCCCATGTCGTGGGTGATCAGCAGGATGGAGGCGTCGATCCGGCCCTTCAGGTCGTGCAGCAGCTCCAGGATCTCGCCCTGCACGGTGACGTCGAGAGCCGTGGTGGGCTCGTCGGCGATCAGCACCTGCGGATCGAGCGCCAGCGCCTGGGCGATCATGGCACGCTGCCGCTGCCCGCCCGACAGCTGGTGCGGATAGGAATCCACCCGGCGTTCCGGCTCGGGGATGTCCACCAGCTTCAGCAACTCGACGGCTCGCTCGCGGGCCTGCTCCTTGGACAGCTCCTGGTGGGCCTGCAGCATCTCGCGGATCTGCCAGCCGATGGTGTAGACCGGGTTGAGCGCCCGCATCGGCTCCTGGAAGATCACCGCCACCTGCCGGCCGCGAATCTTGCGCAGCGTCCCTGGCGAGGCGCCGATCAGCTCCTGGCCGTCCAGCTGGATGCTGCCTGAGTTGCGTCCGTTGCGGGGCAGCAGCCCGGGGATCGACATCGCGATGGTGGATTTACCCGAGCCGGATTCGCCGACCAGGGCGAGCACCTCGCCGCGTCCGACATCGAGGGAGACGCCGTGGACGACCTCGCGCCAGTCCTTCTTCTGCCGGAACTCCACCCGCAGGTCGCGGATCTGCAGAACGGGGGCCGCCATGTCAGTTCCGATCCGGGTCGAGGGCGTCCCGCAGCGCGTCGCCCATCAGCATGAACGCCATCACTGTCAGCGACAGGAACAGGGCGGGAAAGAAGACCAGGTAGGGGGCCGAGGAGAACCGGGACTGGCCGACGTTGATCTGCAGGCCCCAGGAGATCTCCGGCGCCTGCAGGCCGATGCCGAGGAAGGTCAACGTCGCCTCCGAGGCGATGAAGCCGCCCATCGCGATGGTCATGAAGGACACCACCGGTGAGATCGCGTTCGGCATGATGTGCCGGGTGAGGATCTGCCGGGTGGTGGCGGCCAGCGCCTGCGCGGCGGCCACGAAGTCGGCGTTCTTCACCGTGATCACGCTGGAGCGCACCAGCCGCATGGCGGTCATCCAGCCGAAGATCGACAGCGCCAGCGACACCGTGAACACCGAGCGCTCCTCGGTGACGGTCAGCAGGATCATGGCGCCCAGCAGCAGCGGGACGCCGTAGAAGATGTCGGTGAAACGGGAGAGCAGCGAGTCGGTGAGGCCGCCGAAGTAGCCGGCGAGGGTGCCCAGGATCACCGCCAACACCATGGTGCCGACCACCGAGAGCAGGCCGATGGAGAGCGAGATCCGGGCGCCGTGGATCACGTTGGCGTAGTAGTCGCAGCCCTGCAGGTCGGTGCCGAACCAGTGCGCGGCGCTGGGCCACTGCCGGGCGTCGGTCAGGTCGCAGTCGCGCGGGTCGACGCCGCCGGCGAACAGGCTGGGGAAGACCGCGATCAGGGTCATCAGCACCGCGATCACCCCGCCGATCAGGAACATCGGATTGCGGCGCAGTGTCTTCCATGCCTCGCCCCAGAGTGTGGCCTGCTCGATGTTCTCCTCCACCAGGTCGAGCAACTCGTGCTCGGCGCCGGAATCCGGCCCGCCGGGACGGACGCCGGTAGGGGTGGGCAGTTCGTCACTCATAGCGAATCCTCGGATCCAGGACGCCGTAGAGCACGTCGACGACGAGGTTGAAGAAGATGAAGAAGAAGACCATCATCGTGACGATCCCGACCACCACCGGGCCCTCCTGGTTGCGGACGGCGTCGAATACCGCTCGTCCGATTCCGGGGATGTTGAACACGCTCTCGGTGACGATCGCGCCGCCCATCATGGCGCCCAGGTCGGCGCCGATGAAGGTGACCACCGGGATCAGCGCGTTACGCAGGCCGTGCCGGGTCACCACCCGCAGTTCGGAGATCCCCTTCGAGCGGGCGGTACGGACGTGGTCGGCGCCGAGCGTCTCGGCCATCGAGGTGCGGGTGAGCCGGGCGACGTAGGCCATCGACAGCGCGGCCAGCACCAGGCCGGGCAGGATCAGCGAGAACCAGCCGTTGGCGATCCCGGCCACCGGGAACCAGCCGAGCTGGAAGCCGAGCAGCCACTGCGCCAGGAAGGCCAGCACGAAGACCGGCACCGAGACCACCATGGTCGTGCTCACCAGAACCAGGTTGTCGAACCAGGAGTTCTTGTACAGCGCGCACAGCACGCCGGCGGTGATGCCGAAGATGATCTCGAAGATGATCGCCACGATCGCCAGCCGGGCGGTGATCGGCAGCCGCAGCGCGATCGTCTCCGAGACCGGGTTGCCGGCGAAGTCGGTGCCGAGGTTGCCCTGGAACAGCTGGGCCAGGTACTTCAGGTACTGCAGCAGCAGCGGATCGTCCAGGTTGTGCTCGGCCCGTAGCTGGGCGATCACCTCGGGCGGCAGCGGCTGGTCGCCGGCCAGCGCCCGGATCGGGTCGCCGGGCAGCGCGTAGACCATCGCGAAGATCAGGAAGGAGGTGCCCAGCAGCACCGGCAGGGCCATCAGCAGCCGGCGTCCGATGTAGCGGATCATCACTCCACCTCCAGCAACTCGACGCTGGCATAGTCGACGCCGCCGAACGGAGTGAGGCGGACGCCGCTCACCCGCTGGGTGTGGACGGCCTGGATCACGCCGACGAAGACCGGGGCGTGCGGCAGATCCGCCACCAGCACGTCCTCGGCGGCCTGGTAGAGCCGGTTCGCCTCGGCGATGGAGCTCGCCGCGTCCGCCTTCGCGACCGCGGCGTCGAAGGCCGGATTGGCGTAGAAGGCGGAATTCGAGCCGTTCGGTGGCTGGGCGGAGGCGGCGAACCGCGGCGCCAGGTAGTACTGGATGGAGGGGTACACCATCGACCAGGCGGTGCGGAACGGGCCGGTCATGCCCTTGCTGTCCTGCAGCGGCAGGAACTGGGCGAACTGCAGGTGGCCGCGCAGCCGGAAGTCGACGCCGAGGTTGCGGCGCAGCATGTTGCCGATCGCCAGCATCCACTGGTCGTGGCCCGAGCCAGCGTTGAACCACAGGTCGATCGGCTCGCCACGGTCGAAGCCGGCCTCGTCCAGCAGGGCGTTGGCCGCCTCGGGGTCGAAGCCGCAGGCCGGGCCGCAGGCATCCTCGCGGAAGCCGTCCACGACCGGGGTCGCGAAGCCACGGGCGGGGGTGACCGAGTTGTCGAAGATGATGTCGGCCAGCAGGTCGCGGTTGATCGCCATGGAGATCGCCCGCCGCACCCGCACGTCGGCGAAGCGCGGGTCGTAGAGCGGGAAGGCCAGCGAGGTGAGGGAGGACGAGGCGCGGGTCAGGTAGCGCTCGCCGAAGATGGCCGGGGCGGTGCCGCGGGCGTCCTCGGGCAGGCCCACCATGATGTCCAGCGAGCCCGCCAGGACGTCGGTGTACCCGGTGCTCTGCTCGGTGTAGACGCGGAAGGCCATCCCCGGTGACTTCGCGGCCCCGCCGGCGAAGTCGTCGAAGCGGGTGAGCGTGATGCCGCGACCGCGCGTCCACTCGGTCTCGGCGCGGAACGGCCCGTTGCCGATCGGCTTGCGGCCGAAGCCGGTGGGGTCGTCGTAGAACGCCTCCGGCAGCGGGCTGAACGCCCGGGCGCCGAGCGTGATCGGGTAGATCGCGAACGGCGAGGTGAGGGTGACGGTGAAGGTGAGGTCGTCCACCACCCGCAGCCCCGACATCTCGGTGCCGCGCGGCTTGCCGTCGGTCAGGGACTGCAGGTCGCTGTAGCCGGCGATGTTGGCGAAGAAGAAGGAGCTGACGTAGCCGTTGGTGGCCAGCGAGTTCCAGTTCCACGCGCGCACGTAGGAGCGGGCGGTGACCGGGGTGCCGTCGTGGAAGGTCCAGCCTGGCTTGAGCCGGATCGTCCAGGTGAGCCGGTCATCGGAGCTCACCGAGGCGGCGACCCCGTCGTAGGTCAGGTCCAGGGTCTCGTCGTCGAAGGTGACCAGGGGCGCGAACAGGGCGTCGATCACCTCGCCGCCGTTGGATTCGTTGGTGTTGCCGGGGATCAGCGCGTTCTGTGGTTCGCCGACGTAGACGGTGAAGACGCCAGGGGTGGTCTGGGCCCAGGATCCGGAGCAGCCGACGAGCATGGCGAGCCCGAACGCCAGCACCAGTGCGGTGACCCATCGCTGCCTGTGCACGGGGTGCTCCTGCCGAACTCGCCGGGTTGCGGTGGTCGGATGCTAACCCAGCGCCCGGCGCCGGGAGGCCGGAATCTCCGCCGCCGAACCGCGCCGGTCAGAAGTCCCTCAAGGACGGTGGTGCCGACCCCCAGAGCTGAGGGGTCAGCAGAGCTCCTCCAGCAGCCCGGTGTCGACGTCGTAGCGGAAGCCGCCGACCTGGGCGCGGCCGGCGATCAGCGGGTGGGTGGAGAGCAACTGGACGTCGGCCCGCAGCCGCCCGACCTGGTCGATGTCCGCGCCGAACTCGAGGTCGGTGGTGTCGGCCCCGGTGGCCTGGGCGATCCGGCGGTGCAGGCTGTCGTCGTCCTCACTGGCCATCGCGCACCGGGTGTGGGCTATCACCAGGATGCGGCTCACCTTGAGCAGGTGGACGGCCAGCACGCAGCCGTTTAGCGCATCGGCTGTGACGTGGCCTCCCGGGGTCCGCAGGATCTTCGCCTCGCCCAGGAACAGCCCGATCATCTCCAGGGGCTGCAGCCGGGAATCCATACAGGTCACCACCGCCACGCCGGCGTGGGCGTAGCCGTCGAAGTTGCGGGGTGCGGAGGTCGCGTACCGGCGGTTCGCTGCCAGGAGGTCGTCGAAGGAACTGCTCACGCGAGCACCTTACTCAGCGCTCGGGCGGCATCGGCGGGTGATCACCGATGAGACGGCGCGCCTCCAGCGCCAGCGCGAGCAGCATCCGGGTGCGGGGCGCGTTCAGATCCGCTCCGGTCAACTCCACGATGCGTCGCAGCCGGTGCTTCATGGTGTTGTAGTGGATGAACACGCGGCGGGCGGTGGCTGCCGCGTTCCCGAGATCCAGGTAGACCTCGAGGGTGCGGCAGAGTTCGGTGCCGCGTTCGGCGTCGTGCTGGACCAGCGGCCCGATCTGCTCGGTGACGAAGGCCTGCAACTGGGCGGTGGGCGCGGCGAGGATCATCCGTTCGAAGCCGAGACTGTCATGGCAGACGCAGCGACGTCCGGTGCGCCGGCCGATCTGCAGCGCCTGCCGGGCGGTCTGGTGGCTGGTGACCAGCTCGGAGAGCCGGTCGACGACGGTGCCCACCGCCACCACCGAGGGTTTCGCTCCGTACCGTTCCAGTTCCTCGTACCAGCGCTCCGGACTCGGCTCCGGCCGTCCGGCACCCGGCCAGGGCGAGATCGCCAGCACGCGTTGCCCGCGGACCCAGGCCAGCGCCTGTGGGTCGAGCCCGGCCTGGGCGGCCGCGAGTAGGCCGGCAGGACCGCTGGCCGGCCGCCGGCACTCCGCGATCACGACAGCGAGCGGGCCGGTGAGCTTCCAGCCGAACATTCTCGCCCGCCGCCGCAGGAAGTCCTCCTCCAGCTGGTGCGAGGTGATCAGCTCCTCCAGGAAGAGCTCGCCCATCCGCAGGTCGATGACCAGGGAGAGCACGGCGCCGATCACCTCGTTGAAGGAGGTGTCCCCGGCGACGATGAGCACCGGGAAGTTCAGCTCGTCGGCGACCTGGATGAGCTCCTCCGGGATGTGGTCCAGATAGCGCAACGGCTTGATCGCCAGCGCCGCCAGGCCGCGGGCTGCGAGCTCGGGAAGCATCTCCACCAGCCGGGCGGGGTTGTCCCGCACCGGATAGGCGGTGGTGAGCAGCACCTCGCCGGGAGCGACATAGGTCTCGATGTCCGGCACCTCCATCACGTTCACCCCACGGACCTCACGATCCAGCCCGGAGGCACCGGCCAGGATCTCGGTTCCTGCCAGGGGTGGGAGGGTCAGAATCTCCCGTACGGTGGCGCCCGCCATGGCATTGTCCTTTCTGGACGAAGAGTGCCAGCGGACACCACCCTAATCGGACGCTGCGGCATACCGGGCCATCGCCTAGATTCGGGGACGTGGTCAGCTTCAATGAGGATGCTCTGAGCGCGCTCGTCGTCCCGGCGGGCCCGCCTCCCTGGCTGGGTGCCGGAGAGGTGACCACCGTCCATGTCGGACAGTCCCTGTGCCTGCTCCGTCGCCCCGACGGAAAGCTGCTGCCACTCACCCGCGACGACCACGGCCTGGTTCCGGGTGGCGTCCTGATTCCGGACCGGGCGGAGTTCGCGGCCCTGTCCGCGGTGGCCGCCGGCGGCGCACTCGATCTCGCCCGGTTGCGGGCCGCGCGATCGATCCTGACCCGCGATCTCGGGATCCGGCCCGGGGCGTTGAGCTCCCCGGCCGCCCGGCTCGCGCTCGGCGTGCTCGCCGAGGAACCACCGGTGGCGCAGCGCCGGCTCGCGACGGGTCTGGTGCGCGCGCTGGCCGCCCCTGGACATGCCGACCTGGATGCCCGGCTGCTCGCCCTGGTCGGCGCCGGCCCGGGCTCCACCCCCACCGGCGACGACATCATCCTCGGTGTGCTGGCTGTGGTGCACCGCTCGGGGATCGACGGCGAGGCGGCGCTGGCAGCGTTCCGGTCGCGGTTGCCCAGGCTGCTGCCCCGCACGACGATGACCTCGCGGCACCTGCTCGCGGCGGCGCTGGACGGAGTCGTCGCCGACCGGGTGCACGAGGTGCTGACCGGGCTGGCCGAGGTCGAGGCGGTCCCCGGGCTGCTGCGCGCGGCACGCGGCTGGGGCGCGACCTCCGGCCTGGATCTGGTGGCCGGGGCCGCCACCGCGACAGCCGGTGGCCACAGGATGTTCAGCGCCGGCACGGCCGGCGAAGCAGGAGAGAAGAGAGTGGCATGACGAGTTCCCCCGTACTTCAGGCCCGGGTCTTCCCGCGGCTCTACCGCGATTCGGTCAACCTGATGGCGCTGGCCTCGGCGCTGGAGAAGACCGAGGGGGTGATCCGGGTGGGTGCCGTGATGGGAACGCCGGCGAACCTGGAGATCCTGGCGCGGTCGCAGATGCTGCCCGAAGAGCTGGCCGCCGTCCCCGATGACCTGGTGATCGTCGTCCGTGGCGTCGACCAGGCCACCGTGACCGGGGCGCTGGGTGCCGCCGCGACCAGCCTGACCGAGGTCCGCGAGGACGGCCCGGCGAGCCGGCCCGCCCCGGCCACCGTGGCCGAGGGCATCGCTGCGGCGACCAAGGCCGGACATGCCCCCAATCTGGCGGCCATCTCGGTGCCGGGCACCTACGCCGCGGTGGTGGCCGAACAGGCGCTGCGCAGCGGGCTGCACGTCTTCTGCTTCTCCGACAACATGGCGGTCGAGGACGAGGTACGGCTCAAGCGCCTGGCGGTCGCCGACGAACTGCTGATGATGGGGCCCGACTGTGGCACCGCCATCGTCGACGGCCGTCCGCTGGGCTTCGCCAACGTGGTCCGGGCCGGTTCGGTGGGCATCGTCGCGGCCTCGGGAACCGGGGCGCAGGAGGTCTCCTGCCTGCTCGACCGGGCGGGAGCCGGCATCTCGCAGTTGATCGGCGTGGGCGGACGCGACCTGTCGGCCGCGGTGGAGGGCCTGATGACCCGTCACGCGGTACGGCTGCTGGCCGCCGACGACGACACCGAGGTGATCGTGGTGGTCTCCAAGCCACCGGCGCCCGAGGTCGCCGACCGGTTACTGGAGGAGTTGGTGCGGGCCGGAAAGCCGGCGGTGGCCTGCCTGCTCGACATGCCGGACGCCGAGGAGCCGGTCCGGGTACGGGGCACCCTGGAGGGCGGCGCCCGGGCGGCGGCGGAACTGCTGGGGCTGTCGTTGCAGATCGCCGATCCGCCGATCACCGCTGGCGTCCCTCGACAGGTGCTGGGATTGTTCGCCGGCGGCACGCTGGCCGCGGAGGCGAAGGTGCTGCTGGGCCGCGCCGGGGTCGACGCCGAGATCATCGACCTCGGCGGCGACGAGTACACCGTGGGACGGCCTCACCCCATGATCGATCCCGGCTACCGGACCGAGCGCATCGCCGACGCCGGCTCCCGCCCGGAGACCGGCGTCCTGCTGCTGGATGTGGTGCTGGGGCACGCCGCCTCCGCCGAGCCCACCCTGCCCCTGATCGAGGCGATCGAGGCCGCTCGGGCGTCCGCCGGCGCCGACGGTCGCGAGCTGGTGGTCGTCGCGTCGGTATGCGGCACGGCGGGGGATCCCCAGGGCCTGGCCCGCCAACGGGAGTTGCTGGTTTCCGCCGACGTCATCGTCTGCGATTCCAATGCCAGCGCCGCCCGGACCGCCGCTCTGGCCGCCGGCGCCGCCCAGACCGTGGAAGGGGAACTGCGATGATCACCGATGGACTCGAAGTGCTCAATGTCGGGCTGCCGCTGATCGTGGAGGCGCTCGACCCCGCGACGGTCACCCAGCTCGACTGGCGTCCACCGGCCTTCGGCGACGACGCCGCTGCCAGGGCCGCGCTCTCACTGGCGGACGAGCGGACCCGGGCGGCCAACGACAAGGCGATGGACGCGATCCACGCGGTGCGGCCGCAGCTGGTCGGGGTGAAGCCCGCCACCGAGGTGGTGCCGGGCATGGCCGAGGGCCGGATCCTGCTCCACGCCGGCCCACCGATCGAGTTCGAGCGGATGTGTGGCCCGATGCGCGGCGCGCTGATCGGCGCCACCCTGCTGGAGGGCTGGGCCGACGACCCGGACGGCGCGCAGCGCCTGCTGGCCTCCGGCGGGATCCGGCTCGAGCCCTGCCACCACCACCAGGCGGTGGGCCCGATGGCCGGTGTGCTGGCGCCCAGCATGCCGGTGCTGGTGGCCTCCGACGGTGGCCGCTCGGCCTACGCCAGCCTCAACGAGGGACTGGGCCGGGTGCTCCGCTTCGGCGCCTACGACGAGGAGGTGGTCGGCCGGCTGCGCTGGATGCGCGAGGTGCTCGGGCCGGCCATCGACCGCGCCGTGCAGCTGCGCGGGCCGGTGGACACCACCGCCCTGTTCGGCCAGGCGCTGGCGATGGGGGACGAGGCCCACAACCGGAATGTCGCGGCGAGCAGCCTGCTGGCCCGCCGGCTCGCGCCGGCGATCGCCACGCTCGACCACGGGGTGGCCGTGCTGGAGTTCCTGGCCGCCAACGACCACTTCGCCCTCAACCTGTCGATGGCCGGGGCGAAGCTGAGCATGGACGCGGCGATCGGAATCCCGGATTCCACGATCGTCACCGCCATGGCCCGCAACGGCGTCGAGTTCGGCCTGCGGGTCGCCGGCACCGGCGAGCAGTGGTTCACCGCTCCGGTCGGCCCGGCCGACGGCCTCTTCTTCCCCGGCTACGGCATCGAGGACGCCAACCCCGACCTTGGCGATTCGGCGATCACCGAGACCCTGGGGGTCGGCGGGTTCGCGATGGCGGCCTCCCCGGCGATCACCCAGTTCATCGGCGGGACGACGTCGGATGCCACCGCCACCACCCTGCGGATGCGCCGGATCACCACCCGTCCGCATCCGGCCTTCCCGCTGCCGCCGTTGAACTTCGCCGGGACGCCGAGCGGCATCGACGTGCTGAAGGTGCTCGACACCGGCGTGCTCCCGGTGATCAACACCGGCATCGCCCATCGGGAGGCAGGCGTCGGCCAGATCGGGGCGGGCATCGTGGAGGCGCCGCCGGAGGTCTTCCTGGCCGCGGTCGGAGCACTGGCGGCGCGACGATGAAGCACACGGTGCTGGTCGCGATCGGCGGCAACGCGCTCGTCCTGGACGGCGAGTCCGGCTCGGTGGCGCGTCAGATCGAGCGGTCGCTGGAGTTCGGCGAACTGGTCGCCGATCTGGTGGCCGACGGCTGGCGGGTGCTGGTCACCCACGGCAACGGACCGCAGGTGGGCTACATCCTGCGGCGCGGCGAACTGGTGGCGTCCGAGGCGGTCTCCGAGGGACTTCCCGAATTGCCGCTCTGGCTGGCGGTCGCGGACAGCCAGGGCGGCATCGGGCACATGCTCACCCTGGCCATCGACCAGGCGCTGGAACGACGCGGGATCGACCGCTGCGCGGTGGCCCTGCTCACCCACTGCGAGGTCGACTCCGACGATCCCGCCTTCACCGAGCCGACCAAGCCGATCGGTTCGGCCATGACGGCCGAGGTGGCCCACCGCCGGGTCGCCGACGAGGGATGGACCGTCCACGAGACCCATCCGGGCAGTTACCGCCGGGTGGTCCCGAGCCCGCGCCCGCACCGGATCGTCGAGGCCACCGAGATCCGGGCACTGCTCCACCGCGGGGCGGTGGTGGTCGCCGCCGGCGGCGGCGGGATCCCGGTCGCACGGACGGCAGGGGAGTGGCGAAGCCTGGACGCCGTCATCGACAAGGATCGGGCCTCCGTCCTGCTGGCCTCCTCGGTCGGGGTCGGCACGGTGATCCTGGTGACCGGCGTCGACGAGGTCTACGCCGGCTACGGCACCCCCGACCAGCGCGCGCTGCGGCGCACCTCGCCCGAGGAACTGCGCACCCTGCTGGCGGCCGGAGAGTTCCCGGCCGGATCGATGGGGCCCAAGGTCGAATCGGCGCTCGACTTCGTCGAGGGCGGCGGGCTGCACGCCATCATCACCTCCCTGCCCAGGCTGCGCGAAGCCCTGCGCGGCACCACGGGCACCCACCTATTTCCGCCGGGTCATCAGGAGCCGGCACCTGACACACCACTGAAAACAAAGAGGAGCAGCACGTGATCTCCGTACCTGTCCAACCATTCCCCTTCGTCTTCGACCCGAACCGGGTCGCGCTGCTGTGCATCGACTTCCAGCGCGACTTCGTGGAGCCGGGCGGCTTTGGCGAGTCGCTCGGCAACGACGTGTCGCGGCTGCGCACCGCGATCGCCCCGACCCAGGCCGTGCTGGCCGAGTTCCGCCGCCGCGGCTGGCCGGTGATCCACACCCGGGAGGGCCACCGCGCCGACCTCGGCGACCTGTTCCCGGCCAAGCGGGATCGGGGCAACCCCTCGCTGCGGATCGGCGAGGAGGGCCCGATGGGCCGGCTGCTGGTCCGCGGCTCGACCGGCCACGACATCATCCCCGAACTGGCGCCGATCGAGGGCGAAGTGGTGCTGGACAAGCCCGGCAAGGGCTCGTTCTACGCCACCGACCTGGAGACCATCCTGCGGGCGAAGGACATCGCCCAGCTCGTGGTCACCGGCGTCACGACCGAGGTCTGCGTGCAGTCGACCGTGCGGGAGGCCAATGACCGCGGCTTCGAGTCGCTGATCCTGTCGGACTGCACCGGCTCCTATTTCCCCGAATTCCACGCCTCCGCGCTGGAGATGTTCGCCGCCCAGGGCGCCATCATCGGTTGGGTGGGAACCTCCACCCAGCTGCTGGACGCGCTCACCACCGATGAGGAGAGCGACCGATGAGCACCACGACCACTGAGAAGACCGCGCCGGCCAAGCTCCCCTGGTGGACGCCCGGCGACTGGAACGGCCTGTTCGGGCTGGGCACCAACGTCCTGCTGAACGTCATCGTGCTGACCGGCCTGTGCCTGGCCGTGGTGCAGATTCCGGGCGACACGGTGTACGGCCGGATCCTGCCCGCGCTGGGCATCGCCCTGCCGCTGGGCAACATCTGGTACGCGATCCTGGCGCGGCGGCTGGCCGCCCGCGAGGGACGGACCGACGTCACCGCCCTGCCGTACGGCCCCAGCGTGCCGCACACCTTCATCGTGGTGTTCGTGGTGATGCTGCCGATCACGCTGCAGACCGGCGACCCGCTGGCGGGCTGGCGGGCCGGCCTGACCTGGTCGTTCATCATCGGCTGCATCGTGCTGCTGGGAGCGCTGGTCGGACCCTGGCTGAGACGGATCACGCCGCGGGCGGCGCTGCTCGGCGCCCTGGCCGGCATTTCGATCACCTTCATCTCGATGAGCCCCGCCGCCCAGATGTGGCAGGCGCCCTGGATTGCCTTCATCGCCTTCGGCTTCATCGTGGTCGGCTGGCTGGGCAGCAAGCGGATGCCGCTGAACGCCCCGGTCGGGCTGCTCGCGGTGATCGTGTCGACGGCCGTGGCCTGGATCGCGGTGGCGCTGGGCTGGTCGGACATCCTGCAGCCGAGCGCGGTGTCGACCGCGATCGCCGACCTGTCGCTGCGGCTGCCCTTCCCGACCGGTGACGTCATCACCGGCATGGCGGACATCGCGCCGCTGCTGGCCTCGGCCATCCCGCTGGGCATCTACAACTTCACCGAGGCGATGACCAACGTCGAGTCGGCGGCCGCGGCGGGCGACCGCTACAGCGCCCGGCAGGTGCTCTCCGCCGACGGACTGGGCGCGATCATCGGCTCCTTCCTCGGCTCGCCCTTCCCGCCGGCGGTCTACATCGGCCATCCCGGCTGGAAGCAGGTCGGCGGCCGGATCGGCTACTCGTTGGCCACCGGCATCATCGTCGCCCTGGTGTGCTTCACCGGGCTGGTGGGGCTCTTCCTGGCGATCTTCCCGATGCAGGCGCTGGTTCCGGTGCTGCTCTACATCGGCCTGGTGATCGGCGCCCAGGCGTTCAACGTCAGCGCCAAACGGTACGCGCCGGCGATCGTGCTGGCGATGATCCCGAGCCTGGCCGAGTGGGCGACCGGGCAGATTAACAACGCGCTGGCCGCGGCGGGCACCAATGCCGCCGACGTCGGCGTCGGCAACCTGATCTCGGCGGGCGTGGTCTACGACGGCCTGCTCCTGCTCGGGCAGGGCGCGGTGCTGGTGGGCATCCTGCTGGGCGCGATGACCTGCTTCGTGATCGACCACAAGTTCCGGGCGGCGGCTTTCACGGCGCTGATCGGCGCCGGGCTGTCCTTCTTCGGCCTGATCAACGCGGTCGAGGTGGGCATCAACGCCTCACCGGGGGTGAGCCTTGGCTACCTCTTCATCGCCGTCATCTTCGCCGCCTTCGGCTGGAAGCAGGTGCAGGGAGAGGCCGGCCTGGACGATGAGCTGCTGTTCGTCAACGGCACCCTGATGCGCGGCCTGGGCCTGCACCAGAACCTGGCCGGCGGCGAGTTCCTGGAAGAGGTGCGCACCGCTCCGGTCTACCGGGCGTTCAGCATCGGCGACGTCCACCCCGGCATGTTCCGGGTGGCCGACGGCGAGAACGGTGGCGCCGCCATTGCCGGCGAGCTCTATCACGTGCCCGCCGAGGTGCTGCTCAAGGTGATCGAGGGCGAACCGCCGGGCCTCTACCGTGGGCCGGTGGAGCTGGCCGACGGCCGGGTGGTACCGGGCATCCTCTTCGATCGCGACGAGGCGCTGAAGCAGCCCGAGATCACCCAGCACGGCGGGTGGCGTGAGTACCTCGCCGCCGGGCAGGTGAAGGCCTAGGGAAACGCTGATCAATGAGCGAGTGGGGGCGGCGGGACCCGGGACGGCTCATCTGGTGTCGCGACCAGTGATT
>Ga0102832_1001248_pt1 | contig 21398 bp, 19 predicted proteins | sample EBPBio282013_DNA_FD_88942 | JGI IMG/M metagenome (GOLD analysis project Ga0102832, IMG submission 88942) | Wastewater treatment Type I Accumulibacter community from EBPR Bioreactor in Madison, WI, USA - Reactor 2_5/28/2013_ DNA (Illumina Assembly) | ecosystem: Engineered > Bioreactor > EBPR >...
CGCCACGCCCGCGCCGACCAGGCCGTAGAAGAGCGCGAAGACGACGGTCAGCAGCATCCAGGCGTCGTCGCCCACCACGCGCATCCACTGCACGTGCAGCGCGAGGAACGCGAACCCGGACAGGAACCCGAGCCAGAACCCGGTGCGAGCCCGGACGCCGTGCCAGCACAGCGTCATCAGGGCGAGCGACGGCGGCGCGAGCCACACGACGTCGTAGGGCGGGAACGACAGCACCAGCAGCGCCCCGGCGAACAGCGAGCCGGCGGCGCGCAGCATCGTCGTGACCGACGGCACGCGCCTTCGGCGCGGCTCGGGTGCGACGCCGTCGACCCCGGGGACGTCGTCGAGGCCCTCGCTGTGCGCGAGGGCGTCGTCTCCGGTCACCGGCATCCTCCGAGGCTACGTCAGCCGTCGCGGGCTGCCGTGACGGCCCGCCCTGGCATGGACGCGCTGCGCAGCCGACCGGATCCCTCGAACGTGCCGACGGCCCGCACCCCGGAGGGTGCGGGCCGTCGGAGGTGCTGCGTCAGCGGACCCGGGACGTGGGCTCGCTGATGCGGGTGACGCTGGCGTAGCCCGGCTTGCTGCCGGTCACGGCCACCGAGAGGCGGTCCCCGCGGTCACCGCGCCGCGGCGTGTAGCGCCAGGACGTCGCCCCGGGGATCGGCTCGCCGTTGCGCAGCCACTGGTAGGACAGCGCCACGGGGTACGGCCGCCAGGAACCGGCGTAGGCGTACAGGGTGCTTCCGACCTTGGCCTTGCCCAGGATCACCGGCTGCGGCGTGCGTGTCAGCGACGCCGGCGCGACCGCGACGGGCGCGCTGGTTCGCGTCTCCGTCGCGTAGCCGGGACGGCTGCCCGTCACCGACACCGAGAGCGCCGTGCCGACGTCGTCGACCCCGGCCCGGTAGGTCGTGCCTGTCGCGCCGGGGATCGGCTCGCCGTTGCGCAGCCACTGGTAGGACAGCGCGACCGGTGCCGGGCCCCACGGGTCGACGACCGCCGAGAGGACCTGGCCGTACACCGCGGTGCCCGAGATCGACGGCGTGGCCGGCGTCAGCGGCCTCTGGGCGACCGTGATCGGCACGACCGTGGTGGTGCCGGACGGGCTGGCTGTGAGCACGATCTCGCGCGGTCCGACCCACGAGTCCGGCACGGTGAACGACACCGTGGCCGCACCGGCGGTCACGGCGAAGCTGCCCAGCTCCTCGCCGCCCGACGTCGCCGTCAGGACGGTGTTGGCCGGGCTCCCGAGCGAGGTGAGGTCGAGCTTGGAGACCGTGAAGGACACGGGGTCCGACGTGAGCACGGGCGTCGACGGCGCCCCGCTGACCTGGACGCTGCGGCGGGCGAACGACGGCGACACGGGCGAGTTGGCGCCCAGGTAGGCGATCCAGGCATCACGGTCGATGAGGCCGCTGTCGCGGACCCCCGTGCCCTGCTTCATGACGTGGAAGTTGTCGCCTCCCTGCACGAGGAAGCTGAACGCGCCCACGCGGTACCCGCGCGCCGGATCGATCGGTGCCCCGTCCACGCGGATGGAGGTGATGCGGTCGCCCTCGGGCCGGGCCGGGTCGAAGGTGTACGACACGTTGCTCGACAGCCCGAGCTGCAGGTACGACCTCGACGGGACGTTGCCGTTCGCGTCGCGCTGCCACTGCTGCTCGAGCAGTGTCTTGAACTGGGCACCGGTGAGCGTGGTCGTCCAGAGGTTGTTCACGAACGGCAGGACCGCGTTGGCCTCCGCGAAGGTGATGACGCCGTCGGGGCTGTACAGCAGCTCGTTGCGCAGGCCGCCGGGGTTGACCACGCCGATCTCGGCGCCGCCGATGAGCGGGTCGGACAGCGACGCCACCAGGGAGTCGGCCACGAGGCCGCCCAGTGTCGACTCCGACGCGCGGTCGTCGCGGGCGGCGCCGATGTAGGCCGTGGTGATGTCGGCGGTGACGCTCCCGATGGGCTTGCCGCCCACGACAGCCGCCTCGTTCAGCGCCGCCGTCACGATCGTGCTCACGGCCGCGACGCGGGGGTAGGCGCTGATGAGCGTGGCGTCGGCGGTCGCCGTGCGCGCGACGTTCGCGGCGGTGAACGACGCCACCGTGTCGGTGTCGGCGTCGTACGACAGCACGACCTGGCCGATGTTGGCCCCGTAGCTGCCGGTCTGCACGACCGGGCGGGTGCCGCCTCCGGGCACAGGGGCGCTGTAGGCGTACGTCTGGTGGGTGTGGCCGTTGAAGATCGCGTCGACCTTCGGCGAGGTCTCGTTGACGATCCGCGCGAACACCGGGCTCGCCGCGACCTCGGTCGCGAGCGGGCCGCCGCCCTGGGCCCCTTCGTGGTACTGGGCGACGATGACGTCGGCCTCGCCGTTGGCGACATCGCCGTCGGTGAGCTCGTCGGCGACGCGGTTCACGGCCGCGACCGGGTCCCCGAAGTCGAGGGTCGCGATTCCGCCGGGCGACACGAGGCTCGGCGTCTCCTGCGTGACGACCCCGATGACGCCGACGGTCACGCCGTTCACCGTCGCCAGCGAGAACTCGTCGAACGCCGGGGTGGTGGTGCCCTTCAGGTACACGTTCGCGCCCAGGAACGGGAAGGCCGCACGCGGCTCGATCAGGCTGCCGAGCAGGTCGCGGCCTCGATCGAACTCGTGGTTGCCCAGCGCCGTCGACTGGAGCTCGAGCGCGTTGAGCACGTCGATGGTGGGAAGGTCGTCCTGCGACGCGGAGGCGAACAGCGATGCACCGATGTTGTCCCCGGCGGAGAGCAGCAGGGTGCTGGCCTCCCCCGACGCCGCTCGGAGCTGCTCGATCGTCCCGGCCACCTTGACGGTGTTGGAGTCGATGCGGCCATGGAAGTCGTTGATGTTGAGCAGGTTGATGGTGCGGATGTCAGCGGCGTGCGCCGGCGGCGCAGCCACGGCCACCAGACCCGCGGCGAGCGCGGTGGCGGCGAGAGCGGAAATGGCACGGCGAGGCCGTCGCATGGTCCCCCCACAGGGTCACGGACAAGGTCCTGCGCAACCTAGGCCGTGAGGCCGTCCCCGGTACGCCGGACACGCCCACGTCACCCCTCTCGTCCCGCAGCCCGGGACGACTGGAGCTGTCACTCGAAGCGCGACGGGTCGCCCGCGCCCACGCGCACGACCTCGGGCTCCTCCCCCGTCAGGTCGACGACGGTCGTGGGCTCCATGCCGCAGTCTCCGGAGTCGACCACGGCGTCGACGAGGTGGTCGAGGCGCTCCTTGATCTCCCAGCCCACGGTCATCGGCTCGGCGTCGCCCGGCATGAACAGCGTGCTCGACAGGATCGGCTCGCCGAGCTCCGCGATGATCGCCTGGGTCACGACGTGCTTCGGGATGCGGACCCCGACCGTGTGCTTCTTGGGCTGCAGCATGCGCCGCGGCACCTCGCGCGTGGCCGGGAGCACGAACGTGTAGCTGCCCGGGGTCGCCGACTTCACGGTGCGGAACATCGCGTTGCTGACGTGCACGTAGTGGCCGAGCTGGCTGAAGTCCGCGCACACGAGGGTGAAGTTGTGCTTGGCGTCGAGATGGCGGATCGTGCGGATCCGCTCGAGCGCCTCGCCGTTGCCCATCGTGGCGCCGAAGGCGTAGCACGAGTCCGTCGGGTAGACGATGAGCGCGCCGTCGCGCAACAGGTCCACGATCTGCGTGATCAGCCGCGGCTGCGGGTTGTCCGGGTGCACGTCGAAGTACCTGGCCATGCAGCGACCCTACGGCCGGTCGGCGCCGCCCGTACGCCCTTCGCGGCCGCGGACCTCAGGCCGGGTTGTCGACCCAGGAGTCGACAGCGAGACCGTCGATGGCAACCTTCTTCCCCGACGAGAGGACCACGATGCTGACCTTGCCGGTGGGCACCGTCGAGATGGGGACCGTCAGCAGTCGGCGCTGCGTCGTGGCCGAGTACAGCGACAGGGTGCCGATGCGGGTGCCGCCTACGGAGATGGCGATCCGTCCGCACGTCGGGCAGGTCGTGGCGACCACGCCCGCGCGCCGGATCAGACCGCTCCGGCTGGTGAGGGTCGCGCCCTTCGTCGTGGTCACGCTCCCGGTGCCGGCGAGCCATCCCTTCTGCGCCGTGCGCGCCCAGGGCCCGGTCGCCACAAGGGCACGGTCGTCGACGGGCACGACCGTGCACCGCGGAGTGCTCCAGCTGCTCGTCAGCGACAGCTTCGGGATGCGGGACCGCACGGAGAAGCAGTACCGGGTCCCGGGCGCAGCGCCGAAGGGCGAGGCGCTGGCGTAGGTCCCCGTGCGCAGCGGCCTGAACGACGAGATCGGGCCGCCCAGCGCCGGCATGGACCGATAGCGCACGTCGGCGACGGTGCCGAACATGCCGACCTTGCTGGTCGTCCACCCCACCGGGATTCCGCCGCTCGTCGAGAACACCCGGGTGGGGCTGGCCATCGCGGCGGTGGGACGGGGCACGGGCTGCCAGGAGAAGGACTTCGCAGAGCTGCCCGGGCTAGCCACGGGCCGCACACCTGCGCCGGTCAGAGTCGTGACCCAGGTGTCGGTGCTCCCCCATCCGGTCGCGTCGCTCATGAGCGCGACGAACCGGGTGCTGTCGGGCGACCAGTCGAAGTCGACGACGTCGAGGTTGGCGTCGACCTCGCCCGTGCCGTCGGGCTTCGAGTAGAAGAGGTGGCCCGCCTTCAGATACGCCAGGTGCTTGCCGTCCGGTGAGAAGCGCGGGTGCGACGCACCCGCGACACGCAGCACCGGAGTCCCACCCGTGTCCCCCACCGCGTAGACGCCCGCCGGCGTCTCGAACGCGACAATGCGGCTGGGGCTCCACGTGGGGTTCCGCTCGGTGATCGCGGGTGTGCTCGTGAGGTTGCGGCTGATCGACCCCGTGGCGGCCGACAGGACGACGATGTCGCCACCCGACGCGACGGCCACGCCATTGCCCTGCGGGTTCCAGCTGGGGCGGCTCTGGAGGTCGAGGGCCACGTTGCCGCGGGGGTAGAGCTTCTTGGCAACAGCGTCGAGGATCACGAGCCTCGAGTCTGCGCTGATCATCGCCATCCTGGCCCCGTCTGGCGACCAGACCCCGTAGTCCATGGGGTCCGAGCCAGGGCCGCAGCAGTCGCCGATCGGCGGCTCGAGCACGAACTCGTCGATGGCCGTGATGACGCCGTCCGCAGGCGGCAGCACCGCGGCTGAGGCGACGGTTGCTGGCATGAGCAACCCCGCGACGAGGGCCGCACCGGGCACTGCGGAGAGCAGAGCAGTGCGGAGGCGAGCAGTGGAGACGGTCATCGAGATCCCCCCGAAGTCGTGAGCCAGCGCGGAGTCTGCCGCCGTCCGGTCGGGCCCGCAGCCGGTTCGGCAACATCGGCCGGGTACGGCCCACGGCACGGGACGGTGTGGGCAGCCGGGTCTAGCGTCGGGCCATGGCGTACGACGAGGGGCTGGCCGAGCGGATCCGCGAGCTCGTGGCCGGCGAGCGCGGGATCAGCGAGAAGCGGATGTTCGGCGGGCTGGCGTTCCTGCTCGACGGCCATATGGCGATCGCCGCGAGCGGTCAGGGCGGGGCGCTCGTGCGCGTCGACCCCGCCGATACCGGCACGCTGCTCGCGAAGGGCCCGGCCGAGCCCATGGTGATGCGCGGGCGCGAGATGGACGGCTGGGTCCGGGTGCCGTCCGAGGCTCTGCGCACAAGGGCCCAGCTCTCCCGGTGGACCGAGCGGGCCCTCGCCTTCGTGAGGACGCTGCCTCCGAAGGCGTGACGCGGTCCGATCAGGCGGCCTCGTAGCGCAGCCGCGCCCGGTAGGTCTGCATCAGCACGCATGCCAGCAGGAGCAGCACCACGACCGGGACCCACACGACCCCGACAGAGAGCAGCGCGAGCAGGGTCAGCACGGCCAGGATGACCGACGCCGTCCAGGCCGCAGTCATGCCGGCGCGGCTGCCGTTGCCCAGCCCCAGTGCCACCACGACCGTGACGACGAGCGGGATCAGCATGACGACGACGGCGGTGACGCCGTTGACCTCGACCATGGTGCGGGTGGAGTCGACGCACTGCGACGGTCCGCCGACCACTCCCGCGCACGACGACGACCCGTAGACCGGTGCGACGAATGCGGCGACCAGCACCAGCAGCGACCACAGCAGGGCGAGCACCACGCAGACGAGCGTCCCCGTGGTCATGCCGCCGCGGACGCGGTCGAGGAGGTCGCGCATGGGCCGATCCTGCCCGACGCCGGCTCCCCCGTCAGCCCGGGACGACGACCGTGCCCGTGGCGGACGTGACCACGAGCGGCTCGGCGAGCACCGAGGCGGACGATGCACCGCGCTCCGGCTCGGCCCGGCACACCACGCGCGCCTCGAACGCGACACCGCGCGACCGGGTGCCGACGCGGGTCACGGTGGCCGTCGCCTCGAGGACGTCGCCGCCCATCACCGGCGCGCGGAACGCGACGTCGTCGTAGCCCGCGAACAGGCCCTCGTCGCCGTCGGTGCGGATGCAGAGCTCGGTCGCGACGTCGCCGAACATCGCAAGCACGTAGGCGCCGTCCACGAGGTTGCCGCCGTAGTGAGCGTGCGAGTAGGGGACGTACCGCCGGTGGGTCACCGACATTCCGAGGCGCGGGTCGTCGCTCACGATGCCTTCTTCCGGGTGGTGGGAGCCGGGACGAGGGCCGACACGAGGTAGGAGGCCACCTCGGCGGGTGTGGTGCCCTTGCCGAAGATGCGGTCGACGCCGAGCTCGGCGGTCATAGTCTCGTCGAAGCGCGGCCCGCCCACGACCAGCAGCGGGCGCCGGTCCGCGGGGAACGCCTCGCGGAAGGCCGCGCTCATCTCGCGGGTGTTGTGCAGGTGGGCGTCGCGCTGGGTGACCACCTGCGAGACCAGGACGGCGTCGGCCCGGTGCACGCGCGCCTGCTCCACGAGGTCGGGCACGGCCACCTGCGCGCCGAGGTTCACCACGGTGATCTCGGAGTAGTACTCCAGCCCCTTCTCGCCCGCGAAGCCTTTGATGTTGAGGATCGCGTCGATGCCCACGGTGTGGGCGTCGGTGCCGATGCAGGCCCCGACGACGACGAGCGGCCGGCGCAGCGTCTTCTTGATCGCGGCGTTGATCTCCTTGGGAGACAGCAGCGGGTAGTCGCGCTCGACCACCTGGACCTCGCGCACGTCGACGAGGTGCTGCACGGATCCGTAGACGACGAAGAAGGTGAAGTCCGGACCCATGGCCTTGGCGTGGACCACCATCGCGGGGTCCATCCCCATCTTCTTGGCCAGCTGCAGCGCAGCGCCCTCTGCCCGCTTGTCGTGAGGCAGCGGCAGGGTGAACGACAGCTGCACCATGCCGTCGCCGGTGGTGTCGCCGTACGGCCGCACGATGCTCTTCGACGTCGTCATCGGGTCGCCCCCTCCTCGAGCAGGTCGGCCGCGGGGTTGAGGTAGTCGGGGGCCTTGCGGACCACGCCGTCGAGGCCGCGCCCGTGGTCAGCGGGGCGCTTCATGAGGCCGAACGTGCCGTCGGCGATGGCCTCGAGCAGGGTGTCGTCGACGATGCGGTCGAGCAGATCGACCGCCTCCCCCAGCACCTGGCGCGCCCGCTCGGCGATGAAGCCGTCGGGAGCGGGGCGGAAGTCCTCGCGCAGGTTGCCGGCGGCGTTGAACACGTAGCGCACGTTCTGCAGCGCCAGGTCGCGGTCGGACAGCCACGGGGTGACGACGGCCTCGGTCATCATGCCGACGAGCAGGATCCCCTGGCCGGTGAGCGCGCCCGCGAGGTTGAAGAAGCCGTCGAGCAGGTAGCCGCGGAAGACATCGCCCGTCATGTGCTTGGTGGGCGGCATCCACTTCAGCGGTGCGTCGGGGAACAGCGCGCGGGCGAGCATCGCGTGGGCGAGCTCGAGCCGGAAGGAGTCCGGGATCTCGGGGTTGATCTCGAACGCTTGCCCGAGCCCGAGCTGCCAGTCCTCGAGCCCGGCCTCCTTGGCGAAGTACTCGTTGAGCAGCTGGCTCACGGTGACGGTGTGTGCGGCGTCCACGGCGTCGGCGGTGGTGAGGTAGTTGTCCTCGCCGGTGTTGATGACGATCCCGGCCCGCGCGTGGATCTGGCGGGAGAAGCGCTGGTCGACGAAGGTGCGCACCGGGTTGATGTCGCGGAAGAGGATCCCGTACATCGAGTCGTTGAGCATCATGTCGAGCCGCTCGAGACCGGCGAGGGTCGCGATCTCCGGCATGCACAGGCCCGACGCGTAGTTGGTCAGCCGGACGTAGCGCCCGAGCTCCTTGCTGGTCTCGTCGAGGGCGGCCCGCATGAGGCGGAAGTTGGCCTGGGTGGCGTAGGTGCCGGCGTAGCCCTCGCGGGTGGGGCCCTCCGGCACGTAGTCGAGCAGCGACTGGCCGGTGGAACGGATGACGGCGATGACGTCGGCGCCTTCTCGCGCCGCAGCCTGGGCCTGCGGCATGTCCTCGTAGATGTCGCCGGTGGCGACGATGAGGTAGATCCACGGCGCGGGCGGGTCGCCGTACTTGCCGATCATCCGGTCGCGGGCCGCGCGCTGCGCATCGATGCGGCGGATGCCCCGCGACAGCTGCGTTCGGGCGCTGCGCCCGGCGCGGGCTGCGTCGCGGCCCTCCGGCAGCCGCAGCTGCACCGAGCCCGATGCCGCCTTCTGCGCGACCGTGAGCAGGTCGTCGCCGGTGCGGTGCATCGCGTCCCAGACGGGCAGCGCGACGCCGTGCTCGAGGCCGACCTGCTCGCGCACGACGTCGACGAGCCGGTTGACCCACGGGATGCCCTCGACGTCGGCGCCCTCGAGGCCGGCAAGTCGCAGAGTGGCGCGCTCGACGGACACGGTTGTGTGCTGCTTGGCCATCCTCACGACCGGCGCCCCGGCCTTGCGCGCCAACGACCGGGCCGCGCGGATCGTCGCCGGATCGAGGTCGAGCATGCGCCGCGGGTCGTTCGACGCCGTGACGTAGGGACTGCGGCTCATGCCGCCACCTCCTCGAGTGCGCCGGCGTCGTGCAGCACCGTGCCCCGCGAGACCGTGCGCAGGCAGGTGGGCGTGAGGCCGGTGGTCAGGTCGGGCCAGCCGGCGTCGTCGACGAGCGCGGCGGCCCAGATCGCGTACGTGGCGGGCGCGCCCTCAGCGAGGGTGCCCGACGCCGTGTCGCCCACGGAGTCGTGGCCTGCGCGGGTGTGCGCGTCGAACGCGGTGGAGACATCGATGCGCTGGCTCTCGGTGCGGTGGAGCACCGCGCCGCGCACACCGCCCCACGGGTCGAACGGCGTCACCGGCGAGTCGCTGCCGAGCACCAGCGGCACGCCGGCCCGCTGCAGATCGGCGAACGGGTTGAGGCCGGGGCCGCGGTCGGGGCCGAGGCGGTCGACGTACATACCGTGGGCGCCGCCCCAGAACGCATCGAAGGCCGGCTGCACCGAGGCGATGACGCCGTGCTCGGCGAGGGCCGCCACGGCGTCGGCGTCGCACATCTCGGCGTGCTCGAGGCGGTGGCGCAGCGCCCGCACGGCGTCGAGGCCCACCGCGTCGGCGGCCGCGCGCAGACCGGCCACGACGGCGTCCATCGCGCCGTCGCCGATGACGTGGAACCCGGCCTGCACGCCCTCGCGCGAGCAGGTGACGAGGTGGTCGGCGATGCTCGCGGCGTCGATGTAGAGCGCGCCCGTGGTCGCCTCGTCGTGGTAGCTGTGGCGCAGGCACGCGGTGCGCGAGCCGATGGCGCCGTCGACCGAGAGGTCGCCGGCCGCGCCGTGGGCGCCGAGCCGGCGCATGACGTCGAGGCCACCGGTGCTCGCGAGCTGGCCCCAGTACACCGTGACCTCGGGCAGGTCCTCCGACCTCGCCAGGGCCAGCAGCGAAGCTGCGTCGTCCTCCCCGGAGATGTCGGGGCCGGCCATCTCGTGCACCGCGGCGATGCCGTGAGCCGCAGCCGATCGCAGCGCCAGTCGCTGCACCTCGGTGGTCTGGGTGCCGGTCACGGTGCCCAGCGCCGTACCGCGGATCGCGTTGTGCGCCTCGCGCCGCACCCAGCCGTCGGCCGACCAGCCCTCGAGTCCCTCCGCCTGCGGCGTCGAGGCCAGCATCGCGCCGCTGACGAGCGCCGAGTGCACGTCGACCCGGGAGAGGTAGACCAAGGAGCCGTACGACGCCCGGTCGAGCTCGGCAGCCGTGGGGAGGTCGCGCACGGGCCAGGTGGTCTCGTCCCAGCCGTGGCCGAGGACGGTGCGGCCGCGCAGCTGCTTCGTGCGCTGGGCCACGAGGTCGAGCAGCTCGGTCTTCGACCGGACGCCGGTGAGGTCGAGGCCCGCGAGCATGAGCCCGGTGTCGGTCGTGTGCACATGGCCGTCGACGAACGCGGGCAGCAGCAGGGCGCCGTCGAGGTGCAGGACCCGCGCGGCTGCCGGTGCGCTCCCCCGCGGCCCGACGTGGGCGAGCACGCCGTCGGCGACCACGACGTCGGCCTCGCGGATCGCGCCGTCGACCAGGGCGCGGCCGCCCGTCAGCAGCAGGCTCACGCGTGGCCCTCCGCAGCGAGCCGCGCCTCGAACAGGGAGCGCACGCCGGCGTCGCTGCGCAGCAGGTCGAAGGCCAGCTCGGCGTGGCCCGGCGTGAAGCCGTTGCCGATGAGCATCGTGACGTCGGCGGCGAGGCCCTCGGCGCCGAGCGCCGCGGCCGCGAACGACGTCGCCATCGAGAAAAAGATGATCGTGCCGCCGTCGCCGCACGACAGCACCGCGCCGTGCTCGCAGCCGGGGACGTCGACGCACACGACGACGATGTCGGCGACGTCGCCGAACGCGTTCTCCACGGCGTCGGACAGGCCGACGGGGTCGCGGGCGTCGGCGAGCACCACGGTGTCGGCCAGGCCGGCGCGCTCGAGCGCTTCCGCCTCGCGCATCACCGGGACGACGCCGACGGTGCGCTGAGCGCCCGCGCGCCGGGCGGCCGCGAGCGAGAGCGAGCCGCTCTTGCCCGCGCCCCCGACGACGGCGACCGTGGGAGGCGTGCCGGCCTCGACGTAGCGCTGCACCACCCGGGCGGTGAGCGCAGGCGCGCCGCACACATCCATCACGGCCATCGCGAGCGGCCCGGGGAGGTCGGCGGGGACCTTGGCCAGGATCGTGCGCTGGAACAGGATCGCGTGGCCGTCGCAGGGCACCTGCTCGGACAGCCCGTCCCACTGCTCGAGCGCGTCGTCGATGCGCAGCGGGGTGAGGGTGAGCGAGACGAGCGTGGTGATGCGGTCGCCGACCTCGACGTCGTGGTGGGCGCCGGGCCCGACCTCCTCGACGACGCCCACGAGCATGCCGCCCGAGCCCGTGACGGGGTTGTGCATCTTGCCGCGGGTGCGCACGATCTCGAGCACCTCGTCGCGCACCTTCGCGCCGTCGCCGAAGTGCTTGTCGGACAGCTGTCGGAAGCTGGCGGCGTCGAGGTTGAGCCGCTCGACCCGGATGCGGATCTCGCCCTCGTGCAGCTCGGGCGAGGCGTCGAGGCGCCAGGCGGCCTGCGGCAGCACGCCGCTCGGCTCGAGGACGCGGTGCAGGCCGACCGGGCTCACGGGGTGCCTCTCGCTCACGCTGGCCGATCCTTCCCTGCGGCAGGTGCCGCTGTCTCGCTCCTGGCGGGGCGTGCCGTCGCCGTCCCGCATACCGGGTCTGCCGAGCCTCGCCTCGCCGGAGATCACGACAGGATCTCAGCCGTTGTCGCTCCCACGGCGGAAATCCTGCTGTCGAATGCTGCCATAGACGGATGCCTTCCCGTATCCTCCCTCCGAGTCCACGCGCGTGTCCGGCCGACCGGTCGGGGCGCGCGTCCGTCCCTCCGGGAGGCCCCGTGACCGAGACCCTTGCCGGCGCCGTCGAGGCTGCCGACGGCGGTGCGCTGCCCCAGCCGTACTCCTACGGCTACCACCCGCTGGTCGAGCCCGACTGGCGGCGCTTCCCGGGATGGGCCGACGTCACCGAGGACGAGTGGCGCTCGGCGCAGTGGCAGCGCAGCCACTGCGTGAAGAACGTCGGGCAGCTGCGCGGCGTGCTCGCCGACCTCGTCGACGACCGGTTCTACGACGACCTCGAGGCCGACATCGCGCGCGCCGCCACGATGTCGATGCTCGTGCCGCCGCAGATGCTCAACACGATGGCGCCCGACGTCGCGCCGTCCGGGCCCGGCTCGCTCACCGACGCCTTCTACGCCGATCCCGTCCGCCGCTACATGCTCCCGGTGCTCAGCGACCGCCGCACGGACTGGATCAGCCACCCGCACGCCACGCGCGACTCGCTGCACGAGCACGAGATGTGGGCTGTGGAGGGCCTCACCCACCGCTACCCCACCAAGGTCCTCGCCGAGCTGCTGCCCACGTGCCCGCAGTACTGCGGCCACTGCACGCGCATGGACCTCGTCGGCAACAGCACGCCGCAGGTCGACAAGCTCAAGTTCGTCGCCAAGCCAGACGCCCGTCTCGAGGACATGCTCGAGTACCTGCGCCGCTCCCCCGGCGTGCGCGACGTCGTCGTCTCCGGCGGCGACGTCGCCAACCTGCCGTGGGCCCGGCTGGAGTCGTTCGTGTCGGCTCTGCTGGAGATCGACAACATCCGCGACATCCGCCTGGCCACCAAGGCGTTCGCCGCGATGCCGCAGCACTGGCTGCAGGACGACGTCCGCGCCGGCATGGAGCGCGTGGCCTCCACGGCCCGTCGTCGCGGGGTCGGCCTCGCGATCCACACGCACGTCAACTCGCACCAGACGGTCACGCCGCTCGTCGCCGAGGCGACCCGCGCGATGCTCGAGGCCGGCGTCCGCGACGTCCGCAACCAGGGAGTGCTCCTGCGCGGCGTCAACGACTCCGTCGACAAGCTGCTCGACCTGTGCTTCTCGCTGCTCGATGGCGCCGGGATCATGCCGTACTACTTCTACATGTGCGACATGATCCCCAACGCCGAGCACTGGCGGCTCGCGGTGTGGGAGGCGCAGGCGCTGCAGCACGGGATCATGGGCTACCTGCCCGGGTTCGCCACGCCGCGCATCGTGTGCGACGTCCCCTACGTCGGCAAGCGCTGGGTGCACCAGGTCCACGAGTACGACCGCGAGCGCGGCATCACCTACTGGACCAAGAACTACCGCACCGGCATCGAGACCGAGGACGCCGAGGCGCTGTCGCGCTCGTACGAGTACTACGACCCGATCCACACCCTGCCCGAGGCCGGCCAGGCCTGGTGGAGCGCCCACCGCGTCGAGGAGACCCACCCCGACGGCGTCAGCCGCGAGATCCACTCCTGACCCGCATCCCTCTCACCCCCCTCGAGTTGGGGGTCGGATCGCGCTCTCTACGACGCGTATCGACCCCCAACCTGCGAGCCTCCCGCGTTGGGGGTCGGATCGCGCTCTCTACGACGCGTATCGACCCCCAGCTCGGGCACGAGCCGCCTGCCAGATGGCCTCGAGCTGCCGCACGATGCGATCCGCGTCCGAGCGCACCAGGTACCACGGGATGTGCAGCGTCCGGCCGCCGGCAGCAAGCACCGCGGCGTCTTTGGCCGCATCTGCCGCAGCGACCCGGGGATCGAGGTGGTGCGGGCCGTCCACTTCGACAACGAGGAAGCTGCCGTCGGGAAGGTCGGCCACGAGGTCGTAGCGGCGGTCCCCCTCCGGCGTCGGGATGATCACCTGCCGACGCGGTTCGGGGAGACCTGCGCGCCGCAGCAGACGCAGGACGTCGGCCTCGGTGACCGACTCGCTGCCCGAGGCGGCGTCGGACGCGGTCGCGCGCAGCAGCTGAGCGTGGCGGACCAGCGGAGTGCGGTCGAGGCACCGGAGGATCTCGGCAGCCGTCGTGAGCCGCTGCTGCACGACTGCGACCACCAGGCCCGCCGCAGCCCTCGCGTTGCGCTCGGCCGCAGCCGCCTCGATCGCCGCCCGGGCCGGCGTGTGGCACCTGAGGCCGCGGACCAGGCGCACCTCGGCCTCGTCCAGCGTGCGGATCCGATGGCGCACGACGCCCTCGAGCCGGGGAACCCGGTCGTCGTGGCCGCTGGCAACGTGGACGGCCGAGACCTCCCACCCGACCAACCCCGAGTGCTCCAGCGCAGTACGGCCATGCAGGACCGAGTCGAGCCCGACGTGGAGCTGGCCGACCCACCGCTCCTGCTCCGGTGTGAGCACACCGGTGATGACGACGATGACGCGTGGCCCCACCGCCTGCCAGCGCTGCGCCTGCAGCTGGCGCCGCACGTGGTGGCGCGTGACGCCCAGTTCAGCGAGCTGGCTTCGATGCACGACTGCGCACTGCCGGTCGGCGACCTCGAAGAGCCCGGGGATGCTCTGAAGGGGGCGGGTACGTCCAGACATGCCGGAACCGTCGCCTCCGCCGACGACGCGACGGCGTCGCAGCGGACGCTGGCTGTGGACGACGCGCCGGATCTGGATCAGCAGTCCAGGCGGTTGGGGGTCGGATCGCGCTCCCTACGACGCGAATCAACCCCCAACTACCGGGCTCCTCGAGTTGGGGGTCGGATCGCGCTCCCTACGACGCGTATCGACCCCCATCCGTATCGCGGCTAGAGGGCGGGTGGGCGGTTCTCGTAGGGGGTGGACAGGACGACGCTGGTGCGGGTGCTCACGTTGGCCTTGGCGCGGATCTCGGCGAGCAGGGCCTCGAGGTCGGACGGCGACCCGACCCGCACCTTGAGGACGTAGGACTCGTCGCCGGCCACCGAGTAGCAGGCCTCGATGGCCGAGACGTCCTCGAGCCGCTGCGGGGCGTCGTCCGGCGCGGCCGGGTCGATCGGCTTGATCGAGATGAGCGCGGTCAGCGGCAGGCCGAGCTGGTCGTGGTCGACGACGACGGTGTAGCCCTTGATGACGCCGCGCTGCTCGAGCCGGCGCACGCGCTGGTGGACGGCCGACGTCGACAGGCCGGTGGCCTTGCCGAGGTCGGTGTAGGACATCCTCCCGTCGCCCGCGAGCAGGCGGACGATCGCCCGGTCGATCTCCTCCACGGCGCGCCTCTCGTCCAACGGCGTCCGGGCGCTCGCCCGTCCCGAGCCGACCCTAGCCAACGGGGCCGCTCCCCTGGCGCCACGACCGCAACGCCCGGGTGTCCCGTCCCCAAGTCGTTACCCGGACGCTGCCGATCGGGGGCCGGGAGAGGCCCTCAGGAGGTCAGCGAGCGGCCGATCACCATCCGCTGGACCTGGTTGGTGCCCTCGACGATCTGGAGCACCTTGGCCTCGCGCATGTAGCGCTCCACCGGGAAGTCCTCGACGTAGCCGTACCCGCCGAAGACCTGGACGGCGTCCGTGGTCACCTTCATGGCGGCGTCGGTGGCGAACAGCTTGGCCTTGGCCGCCTCGACGCCGAACGGGCGGCCCGCGTCCTTGAGACGGGAGGCGGAGAGCACGAGCGACCGGGCCGCAGACACCTGCGTGGCCATGTCGGCGAGCATGAACTGGATGCCCTGGAAGTCGCCGATCGCCCGGCCGAACTGGCGCCGCTCCTTCGCGTACGCCGCGGCCGCGTCGAGGGCGGCCTGCGCGAGGCCGACGGCGCACGCCGCGATGCCGAGACGCCCGGCGTCGAGCGCCGCCAGAGCGATCCTGAACCCCTGGCCCTCCGCGCCGATCAGCCGGTCGGACGGGACGCGGGCGGAGTCGAGCAGCACCTGCGCGGTGCGCGACGCCTTGGCCCCCATCTTGCGCTCGGGCGGCGCGGACGACAGGCCCGGCGTCGAGGCGTCGGCGAGCAGGCACGAGATACCCCGGGCGCCGTCGTCGGACGTGCGCACCATGAGGTTGTAGAAGTCCGCCACGCCGCCGTGGGTGATCCACGCCTTGGTTCCGCTGACGACGTAGTCGGGGCCGTCGAGGACGGCGCGGGTCTGCAGCGCCGCGGCGTCGGACCCGGACTGCGGCTCGGAGAGGCAGTACGCGCCGAGCAGCTCGCCGCCCAGCATCTCCGGGAGCCACCGCTGCTTCTGCTCGTCGGTGCCGAACTGCGCCACCGGGAAGCACGCGAGCGAGTGCACCGACACCGAGATGCCGACCGACAGCCACGCGCCGGCGAGCTCCTCGAGCACCTGCAGGTAGACCTCGTAGGGCTGTCCGCCGCCGCCCCACTCCTCGGGGTAGGGCAGCGAGAGCAGCCCGGCCTTGCCGAGCGTCCGCAGCTCCTCGCGGAAGAAGCGTCCCTCGCGCTCCGCATCGGCCACGCGGGGCGCGAGCTCCGCATCGGCGATCTCCCGGGTGAGGTCCAGCAGCGCCTCGGCTTCCTCGCTGGGCAGCAGGCGGTCGGCGGGCGAGATCGACAGGGCCATCAGAGCACCACCAGCTCCCGCGGACGGAGGTTCACGCGCTCGCCGGAGGACTCGCTGCAGACGACGATGTCCTCGATGCGGGCGCCGTGCTTGCCGGGCAGGTAGATCCCGGGCTCGATCGAGAACGCCATACCGGGCTCGAGCAGCTCGGTGTTGCCCGACACGATGTAGGGCTCCTCGTGGGTCTCGAGCCCGATGCCGTGGCCGGTGCGGTGGATGAAGTACTCGCCGTAGCCGGCGTCGGCGATCACCTGGCGCGCGGCGGCGTCGACCGACTCGCACGAGACGCCGGGGCGCACGTGCTCGCACGCGGCCTGCTGCGCCGCGAGAAGGACGGCGTAGTACTCCGCGAACTCCGCCGGCGGCTCGCCGACCGAGTACGTCCGGGTCTCGTCGGAGCAGTAGCCGTCCGGCATCGTCCCGCCGATGTCGACGACGACGGGATCGCCAGCCTCGATCACGCGGTCGCTCACCTCGTGGTGCGGGCTCGCCCCGTTGGGGCCGCTCGCGACGATGACGAAGTCGACCGTCACGTGGCCCTCGGCGAGGATCGCGTCGGCGATGTCCTTGCCGACCTCCGCCTCGGTACGGCCGGGGCGCAGCCACTCGTGCACCCGCGCGTGCACCCGGTCGATGGCAGCACCCGCCCGGCGCAGTGCTTCGACCTCGTCGGGGGTCTTGCGCACCCGCAGCTCGCGCAGCACCTGGCCGGCGAGCAGCTGGTCGACGCCGGGCATGGCGTCGCGCAGCCGCAGCACCTTCTCGGCCCACATGTGGTTGTCGAGCGCGGCCCGCCCGCGCGAGGGCAGCAGCGAGGCGACCAGGCCGTACGGGTCGTCGGTCTCGCCCCACGTGAGCACCTCGAGGCCGAGGTCGCCGATGGGGCTGGCCTGGGCAGCCGGCTTCTCGAGGAAGGGCACGACGATGCTGGGCTCGCCCTCGGCCGGCACCACCAGGCAGGTCAGCCGCTCGAGCGGGATCGCGTCGTAGCCGGTGAGGTAGCGCAGGTCGGGCCCGGGGCTCACGAGCAGCGCGTCCACCTCGTGGGCGCGGGTCGCGGCCTGCGCGCGGGCGAGGCGGTCGGCGAGGTCCTGGATCGGCGGGTGGCTGCTCACGGCAGGACCCTACGCCGCGACGCCGTCCGCGCCAGCCATCCGCGGGACGGCGCCGTCATGCCGGACGACGCGGCGCTGGAGGGTCAGCCCTCGACGGGGCGGAACCCGGAGCAGACGACGCGGGCCCAGGCGATCCGGCCGTCCCTCTCCCCCAGGTAGGCCTGCTGCTCCACCAGGTGCAGGCCGTCGCCGTTGCGCACCTGCAGCCGGTAGCCGGAGCGCTGCCGGTCGGCGAACGCGTCCGTCTCCACGGCGTCGACCGCCTCGACGTGGTCGGTCGGCTCGAACCACTGGCCGAGGATGTCCACGACGCCGTCCGGGTCCGAGGCCTCCCAGATCCGACCCGGCGTCATGCCGCGGAAGTCGATGTCGTCAGCGACCAGGTCGGCGACCGCCGCCCAGTCCTTGGCGGCGACGGCCGCCGCCCATGCCTGCGCCAGCGCTGCATCCATCGGCACATGGTGCACCCGGCCTGCGAGGCGCCGCGAGCCGTTCCGGACACGGTTCGCCCGTCGGGACGCTTCGTTACGGTGCTCCTGTGGCCGACCGTCCCGAGAAGCTCATGCTGCTCGACTCCGCGTCCCTGTACTTCCGTGCGTTCTACGGCGTGAAGGAGGACGTCGTCGCGCCCGACGGCACTCCCGTCAACGCGGTGCGCGGGTTCCTCGACTCCATCGCGCGGCTGGTCACCGATCACGGGCCCACGCGCCTGGTGGCGTGCTGGGACGACGACTGGCGGCCGGAGTTCCGCGTCGCGGCGATCCCGTCGTACAAGGCCCACCGCGTCGCAGACCCGTCGGTCAACGCCGAAGAGGTTCCCGACACCCTCGAGCCGCAGGTGCCGATCATCGCCGACGTCCTCGCGGCGATCGGGATCCCGCGCATCGGGTCGCCCGGCTACGAGGCCGACGACGTCATCGGGACGCTGGCGGTCCGGGCCGAGGTGCCGGTCGACGTCGTCACCGGCGACCGCGACCTGTTCCAGCTCGTCGACGATGAGCGCGGCGTACGCATCATCTACACCGCCAAGGGCGGCGTCGGACGGCCGGACATCTACACCGAGGCCGCCGTAGCCGCGAAGTACGGCATCCCCGGGCGGTCCTACGCCGACTTCGCCGCGCTGCGCGGCGACCCCTCCGACGGCCTCCCGGGCGTGCCCGGCGTGGGCGAGAAGACGGCGGCGTCGCTGGTGAGCATCTACGGCTCGCTGGACGCCGTGATCGCAGCGGCGCGGGCCCGCGACCCGCAGGTGCGGTCGGGCATCCACGACAAGATCCTGGCGGCCTCCGACTACCTCGCGGTGGCGCCGCTCGTGGTGCAGGTCGCCCATGACGCGCCCGTGCCCGAGTACGACGACCGCATCGCGGCCGAGCCCGTCGACCCCGAGGCGCTGCTGCACCTGAGCGACCGCTGGGGCCTGCGGTCGTCGATCAACCGCGTGCTGGGCGCCCTGCAGCAGGCGTCTGCCTAGGACGCGTCAGGACGCGGAGGGCGACGGCGAGTCCTCGGGCACGACGCCCTTGACGCCGGCCGCGCCGAGGTAGGCGACGGCGAGGCTCTGCGCGGCCTTCGTGCCCGCCTGCGACCACACCAGCACCATGTCGGTGCCGGTGAGGAACCCGACCCCGGTGACGTTGGAGCCGCGCGCCTTCTCCACCTGCACCACCGGTACGCCGTTGAGCGTGCCGGTGACCGGCGTGGTGCCCTGCCCCCCGAAGCCGCCCACCATGTACTGGAGCAGCTGCACCTGGCCGCTCACCGGGGTGTCGTCGCGGAACCGCCACACCTGGACGCCGCCGACCTCCTGGCCGGAGTAGAGCATCTGGCGGGCCAGCGCCCCGGAGAACGCCAGGTTCACCGACGGCTGCTGCCCCTGCGCGAGCACCTGGTCGTCCTGGCCGTCGGCCGCGACCCACGCGAAGTTCGGGACCTTCGGCAGCACCGACTCGGGCAGTACCTCGAAGGACTTCAGCGTGATCGACGGCTCCGGCGAGGCCGTGCCGGAGCCGGTGGCCGACGCGGACGGCGCGGGCGACGACGTCGACGCGGACGCGGTCGGGTCGGCGGTCGAGCCGCCGCCGCACGCGGCGAGCAGCAGGGCGGCCGCGAGGCCGGTGACGGCGATGCCGGCACGGGTGGTGCGCACGCGTTCCTCCTGGATGTCCCCGGCACGGTACCTGCCGCGGCCGGGCGGGCCCGAATCCGGGCCCCGGGTCACGGGCGCGCCCCTGCGGCCTGGACGGCGGCCACGGTGATGCCTGTGGCGTCGCGCGTCCCCGTGGCGGTCGTGACGACGACGGGCAGGCCCGGCTGGGCACCCGGCCCGCTGCCGCCGACCGTGGTGGCGGCCTCGGACGGAAGCGCGGCGGCATACACGGTGGGCCCGTAGTCGGCCGTGCAGGCGCGGCGGTCGGGCTGGGTGGCGTCCACCTCGACGAAGACGCGCACCACCTGGGCGCCGCCCTCGTCCCGCACGGTGGCCCCGAGTCCGCGGGGCACGTCCGGGCAGCTCGAGGAGCCCCAGAGCCCGAGGTAGATCCGCCCGTCGACGAGGACGGCCTGCACGTTGCCGTGGCCCGTGACGGGCAGGTCGGCCGGGAAGGCCGTGCCGTCGGGCAGCTCTGCCTTCGTCCAGACGCCGTCGTCGGCCGGCACCGAGCCGCCGGCGGCGGAGTGCAGCGTCACGGCGTAGCCGAACTCCTCGTCGACCGCGTTCTCGACCGGGTCGAACCACATCGCCACCGGCACGCCCTCGCGGCTGTAGGTGACGCTCTGCGCCGCAGCGCCGGACTGCTCCTCGATGACGTCGAAGAGGGCCTCGACCGTGGCCGGCACCGACCGCGCGAGCCCGGCGTCGACGGTGCCGCCCCCGCCGCCGGCCTCAGGGACCGGGTAGGCGTCGCGGTCGACGACCTGGCCGTCGCGGACGGTCGAGGTGACCGCGATCGGGGAGCAGAAGCAGGCCGTGACCACCTGGAGCTGGTACTCGCCCGAGGCTCCGCTTGCGGCCCAGGCAGCGCGGGCGGCGGCGAGATCGCTGGGCACCGGCGCCGGGCCGCCGCCCCGACCGTCCGGGGCGTCGGCGCAGCCGGCCAGCGCGAGGCCGGTCACGGCCAGCACAGCGGCCAGCCAGCCGGTCACCCCGCGGGCGGCCCGCCCCGTGACACCGCGGTGGGCGCGGCGGCGCTCGGCGTCGCGGTGCATGCGGTCCCCTCGTCGGGCGGTCGGGCCGGGCCGCGGGTGCGGCACTGCAGGAAGTCTCGCCGGTCCGACGCCGCAGCGTCGCCGCCCGGTTCCCCCGACGCCGTCCCGTGACGCACCCGTGACCCGGCCAGGGGTCGAGTAACAGCCTCACTGTTCGGTTTCAGGCGGCTGAAACCGAACACTCGCGCTGCCGCTCGAGCAAGGGCCCTCGGGTCAGACGCTGGTGAACGAGACGACGCCGCGCTTGACGGCGTCGACGGCGTCGCGGGCCGTGCGCGACAGCGCGGCGCCGTCCGGTGTGGGGTGGGAGCCCGCCGCGTCGGCGATCTGGCCGAGCAGGTCGGCGAGCTGCTTGCACCAGCGGACGAAGTCGCCGGCCTGCAGGTCGGCGTCGCGCAGCACGCTCTCGAGCCGGTGCCCCGACGCCCAGCGGTAGGCCGCCCAGGCGAAGCCGAGGTCGGGCTCGCGGAGGTACTGCAGGTGCTCCTCGGCCTCGAGGTGGCTGAGCTCGCCCCAGAGCTTCACCGTCTCGGCGAGCACCTCGCGGACCCGGCCCTGCGGAAGGCGCGGCGGCACGGCGTCGTCGGCCTGGCGGGCCTCGAACACCAGGACGGACGCGCAGGCCGCGAGCTCGGCCGCCGTGAGGCCCGACCACAGCCCCTGCCGCAGGCACTCGGCCGCCACGAGGTCCATGTCGTTGTAGAGCCGCTGCAGCATCCGGCCTGCGTCGGTGACCTGGGCCTCGTCGTCGTCGCTGG
>Ga0102832_1001250_pt1 | contig 21350 bp, 15 predicted proteins | sample EBPBio282013_DNA_FD_88942 | JGI IMG/M metagenome (GOLD analysis project Ga0102832, IMG submission 88942) | Wastewater treatment Type I Accumulibacter community from EBPR Bioreactor in Madison, WI, USA - Reactor 2_5/28/2013_ DNA (Illumina Assembly) | ecosystem: Engineered > Bioreactor > EBPR >...
GATTTTCTCATCTGAAAACGTTACGAAGAGATTTTTCGACGTTCAATCGTCGCATCAAGTCATCGAAACAAGTTTAAGTTTGATTAAAATCGTAAACCGAAAAGTTTGGAAAGGCGTTTTCAGTGGTGCATCACTCACTCGACACACACGAGCACGTCAAAAAGGGGGACAATCGAGGGAACGTCAGAACTTTAGTTAAAAATTAGTTGAGCGAAACGAACATCCCAAACGAAAAAAGAAAAAAGAAAGAAAATTGAATACAAAATATCATTGATTGATTTGAAAAATATTAATGAGAATGGCCCTCAGTTTGAAGGCTTCTCTTTTATGTACGTCTCGCTGTCTTTCCTACTCTCACCCATACTGATTTCGTTGTTTGATTTCGATTCGACTTCATCTTGGCGATTGACATTTTACTTGTTAAGCTTTTATTATTATTACTCTTTCATAATAAAGGCTGCTCTTGCAATATTCTTAGCTTTTCTAAATACAAACATTTCATTTATCATTATGAAAAACAGGGCCAGTAACAGTCCAATTATGGAAATTACCATGAAAATAATGTGAGGAATAAAATTGGAATCTGTTATTGCCGTTGTAGGAGGGCGATTGACTTATTTTGGCATAAAAATAAATATGATGATCAGAATAACAGGTACAATCAGTCCGATTATCGAGTAAACTTCAGGATTGGATGAGCTCCTGCATAGTAAACACCACAACACACTGAAAACGATTGCGATGATTATGATGAAAGTGCCAACTCCAATACCAAATATCCTCCCACTCGAATTCTGGCAGTTTATACACAGAAATAAGCTTATCATTATGAACATTTTCATCGCTAAATTTTAACTCGATTTCCCCATTTTTATCTTTCAATACAAAGGCTTTTTTATGAAATTTAAATTAAATCTCGAAGTTATAAACTAAAATCTTTAATTTTTTGAAATTTTGATAATTTTGATAATTTTACATCTTTTATTTAGAAAAATTAAAAAAATACATGTGCATAAATATTCTAGAAGCGTGTAATTATAAATGATCAAAAGTTAGTAAAATACAATCTTAAATATTCAAAAAAAATGCTCTAGGTGGGGATCGAACCCACGACCGTCGGCTCATAAGACCGACGCTCTAACCAACTGAGCTACCAGGGCTTCTCAACCATAATCCCCCATCTTTTCCTATATTCTGTTTTCAAATATACATTTTTTTCATCTTTTTATCTCATATCTTTTCAAGAAAGGATATTCCACCTTTATACATGATGAAAAAATATGACTTTACTCCTTTAAGTTTCTATCAAAACAAAAAAGACAGAAAAACTTGTTAAAGTGAATGAGTCACTTCGAGTTATCAACAAAAAGATGAAAAAAGAGAAGGAAAGTAAATAAAATTGATAAATTTTAAAATATTGAATTTAGTTTATAAATTTGAAAAACTTATTAAAAAATAACTAACAAATGGGGCCTCGTCAGTCATCATAAAGTCGTTCGAGATAGCAAGAGTTCTTTTAAAATTACGAGATCATCCAATAATTACCAAACGAAAACATTCGATTTTTGTAGCACAAACAAACGAAAAAGTAGTATCTTCTGAGGGAGTTGACTTATAATTCCAAACAGGAATACTTAAAAGCTATCGAAACCATAAAAAACAAACGTGAACAGCTAAAAAATTCTGATCACGTAATTCCTTTAACAGAGTATTTTTAAAAAGAAGAGGATCAATATTGCTCGACTTTTTATAAACTTTACGTATTATACGAGTATCCTCAACGGACATTAGACGATTAAATAAATGAAAGAAACCTGAGAAAAAACCCTTTCAGTGAAACTTAACTCTGGTCAATTTTAGCCAGCTGCATTTTAGGTCTTAGTCACTTACAAAAGAAAGGAATAAGACACGGAAGTCTGAGATCAAGCATGATATTTTTATCGCAGTAAGGTTTGATAAAGATAAGTGACCCATTCACAACAGGATGTCAGACAAATTATTAAACCTTGCTGAATAAACGAAACAGTCGCCACATTTATTTGTCACCAGAACAGACATAAGCATTATTGGGTGAGCTGATATGTCCAGCGAATATAAACATTTACAAGAGCGATATTTTCACATTGGGAATGATAATGCTGTAATGCGGATTGTTACAGTATCAAGATGAGTGTTATAGAGATTAGTACTCAAGGATACATATGGAGACTTTGTAATACAATAAAAATAGGTTCAGGAAAATTTACTCTGATTAACTGGTCAATGTTTTAAATTACATGTTGGGAGAGGATGCTGGGACAAGACCAGAGTGGATTTAGCTTTAAAATTATGTTATTACTGACAACACTACCAAATCTTTTATCAGTTAAGGTAGAAAAAGCAATATAATTGGGCATTCAAAACCAGTCAGCGTCAATATTAACACAAGAGGCTCAGTCAATGACATGCAACAACCTTTAACTGGAGCTAAAACAAATCAAATAACCAGCAATCCCATCAGTATGCCCGGTAGAACCTCCATTTCACAAAAACCCAGTACTTAAACAAAGCCATCAACAACCAATGTTGTTAACAGGGGAATAGGGATAAGTACTTCCAAGCCTTCCAGTGTCATTAATTATTCATCTTCGTCCAATCAAACCATGTCTAATCGATTCTCATAGAATTCAGTACCTTTTACGGAAACAAAGCCCTTAAATAAACCCAATTTTTCAGTAGAAAATGTTCCATCCATGATGAGAAAACCCATTAATCCTTCAATTTCCGCATATCAAAATTATCAAACATCACTTCCAATGTCAAATCTCCCCTCTTCAATACCAACCTTACCGAATTTCACCAAACAATTTATTGCTTAATCACCTGTTAAGAACCAAATTTTAGCAAAAAATTTCGATATTCAACCTGTTAACATAAGCAATATTTCTGCAACAAGGCCATTCAGAAGTGTATTTCCAAATCCAATTTATATCACAAAAACTAAAGTTGATTAAAATTTGGTTCAAGTTGATGAAGATGATCAAACGAGCAGAGCTGAATCAGACTTCAGCAGTTCTTATAATAATTCTCAAAAACAATTTGCAAAAAATTAAGCACTTCCATTTTCAGCTACTAATGGACAATTTAACGCTAATAACTTTATGGGAAATCCATTAGTCCAGACTCCTTACCAGTACTAAAATAAAAATATCCAAAGTGTTACTAATTTTACACCTCTGTCAAATAATCTGCCTAACTCTTATAATGTGAGTGGTCAAAATTCACCGCCTCCTACAGATCTCGGATCAAGGTCAAAACTTCCGCAAGGGGAGTACGTGATCGAAACATTTAAATTAGGTTCCAGATATTAAGGGTATAAATTAAACGGTCTCAGGCATGGACAGGGTAAGTTTTACTATCAAGATGGTGGTATGTATGACGGAAACTGGGTTCAAAATAAAATGTAAGGATATGGGAAATTATATTATCAATCAGGTAAAACTTTTTATTATCTCAGGTAAAATAGCTTATGATGGATAATGGATTCAAGATCAGTTCACAGGACATGGAGTGCTTTACAACTAAAATCCTGATCCTTTAAATCAACCCTTTAATTACGAAAACTTTGACAATGTGGAAGAGTTTTGGTCAAAATATGAAGGAAACTTTCTTGAAGACAGTAAAAATGGTCATGGAATTTTATACTTATCAAATGGCGAATATTTTGAAGGAAATTTCGTTAATGATAATGCATAAGGCGAGGGAGTTTACACAACAATGTCAGGTAAAAAAGTAAGAGGAGTGTGGTAAAATAATATGCTTGTGAAACAGTTGTGAGTATCATGCACAAATTTAAGTGTAAAATAAAAAGTTAAAAAGTATATAAACAAACATATGATTAATAAGTTTTTTACAATTTTATTTTATTAAATTCGATGGGAATTTCTTAGAATGGACATTTAAAATAATGGACGTTTATAATAATAGACATATAAAAATAATGGTATGCGTTAGATTAGATTTGAATTTAAATTATTTGATTAATAAAAATGATGAAGTAAAGTAAGATGCGAGGTAATGACAACGTGAAAGTTATCGTAAGAGTACGTCCGCCCTTACAAAGATAACTTGAAGGCGACATTTTCATCTCAACTGTTCAAGTGCATCCCGACAGAAAAAGAATCCAACTGTTTGAATACTACAATTTATAAACCCTTAACTCCGAAGATTTGGATTGTTATATCAACAATCCTTACAATTACTCAAAACATTAGTACACCTTTGATCATGTGTATGATGATGAGGCCTCCCAATAATAAGTTTATGAAAATACGGCTCGATTGTCAGTTTGTAGCGCGCTTTAAGGTTATAACGCGACGATTTTTGCATATGGACAGACCGGTACAGGCAAAACTTACACCATGTAAGGTTTCAGATACAACATGTTTGACGATGAAAGAGGTATTGTACCCAGAGCAGTCGAAGATATCTTCAGATACATTCAATCATGCGAAGACTAAGACGTAATTTTTTATTCTATTTTAGACAACTTTCATGGTCAGAGCTTCATACATTCAGATCTACAACGAAGTAATCTCCGATTTGTTGAGAAATGAAAAGAAAAATCTCCAAATTAGGGAAGATATGAGGAAGGGTGTCTACATTGAAGGCGTATCTTAATGGGCAGTTGTTAGACCTCAAGAAATCTTAGAGCTCATGAAAATCGGAGCTAAATCCAGGGCTACTGCAAGAACCAACATGAACGAATCTTCCTCAAGATCGCATGCAGTTTTCATCATTACCATTGAACAGATGAGATAAGTTGAAGATGAATCAAACTTCAAAGAATTGAAAGTGGCCAAATTAAACTTAGTTGATTTGGCAGGCTCTTAAAGAGTCAGAGTCACAGGAGCTGAAGGAAAGAGACTCACGTAATGTAAAAAGATCAACCTCAGTTTGAGTTGTTTGGGAATGGTCATTGCAGCCTTAACTTAAAACAAACACCAATAACACATTCCTTACCGAAACTCAGTTTTGACAAGATTGCTTTCAGACAGTCTGGGAGGAAACTGTAAGACAACAATGCTAACGATGATTTCTCCAGCACCTGAGGCTTTTCAAGAAAGTCTTTCATCATTGAAATTCGCTCATCGTGCCAAAAGTATAAAAAATAAGCCAGCCATCAATGAGGACTTGGACCAAAAAGCATTAATTAGAAAATATGAAACATAACTGCGCAAGCTTAGGGGTGAGTTGTAGGAAAAAAACAAAGTTCTCATTGACAAATCGAAACTGATGCAATTAGAAGAATAAAAGAAACAGATCGAGGAGGATAAGCGAAATGTAATGAAGGCTTTGCAACAAAGATCAAACTAATTTTTTAAGTAAAGAGAGTAAAAGAAGATGCTCGAAGAAAAGATAAAAGCATTTAACTCTCAGCTTATTCATTCAGGATCGAACGGCGCTTCAGTGTAAAAGATTTTGAATGAACAGAGAAAAATGATAAGTGAATATGAAAAGAAAATAAAGCAATTGTAAGAGTAACATGGAAGGAACAGTTCATCTTCTGAGTTTACAAGAGAATTATTTGAGAAACAAAGCCAAATATTGAACTCATTGACAAACAAATTGAATGAAAGGGATGAAGTTAATCAACACCTGAACGAATAACTGTATGCTTATGATCAAATTACCAAATAAAGGGAGGAACTTATTGAATTGAAAAACAACAGAATCCGCCAATTGGAGTCGATATTGATGAAGAATAACATTCCAATTCCAAAGGAATTCTAAGTGATGAACAACTTGAAAAAACATTCTACGATTGGATCAAGTAGTGCTGATGGGGTTGAACTTTAAGGGTAAATTACTTACAGCATTACATAAAAAAATCTTAAAAGATCAGAACAGGAAATTAATACATTGAAAGAAGTAAATGGTCAACAAAAGTAATAAATCGTAAGACTAAGAGAAGAGCTTCAAAAACAATCAAATAGAAAGCTTTCTGAAGATTAAACGCCCATCATTAAACCAAATATTTAAAGCTTTAAAAGAATAAAAGATTCCATTGACGCCATTACTAACGGATTAAGAAAGAAATAAAACACTGACATGAAGCTTATCATCAATGAAATCTTCAACATCAAAAAGATTGTAGAGCAAAATACTTTATGAACAAACATACAAAGAGATAAACGAGAGTCTTTTTCAGTAATAATAATTTATATATTTTGTGTTTTTCAATAAATTAATTAAAGCTAAAACTTATCTACATCTAAAACAAAATAATTTAAATATCTAAAAAACTATTTCAAATTTTATCAAAATGTAACATACACAAAAGATTGAAAACTAACACGCCGATTAACAAATCGAAGTATCAGGCTCTTAAATCGAATCCAACTCAGAAAACAATAATTAGTTTGGTAACTCATCAACTTATTCAGATGATAATGATAATGATGTCAAATAACCCATGAAAAAGTCCAATGTCAATAACTACGATGCTGAAAAAAGTGTTAACATCGAAGGTGGCTACAATGCTGAATAATATGCTCATCTCCAAGTCAGCAAAGAAGTCAAAGAACTTTTCAAGTCCATTCAAAAGTAAACATTAAAATCTATTCTCTCAGGTACACTCCAATTTTGACTGATATTGATACCAAATTGAAAGCTTTCATTCCAGATTACATCCCAGCAGTTGGTTAAGTCGATGCATTCCTTAAAATGCCCCGACCTGACGGACAGCCTGAAGTACTTGGTTTGAACATTCTCGTAAATTTATAATTTAATCAAGGATGAACCATGCTTAAACCAATCAGACAAAGCCAAAATCGAACTTATGATGATGAACAACAGAAAACAGTACATTGGAGGAAAGTATTCAAAAGTTCACTCAATTGAGCAAGCAGAAAAGAATCCAAAACAAATTTTATCATGGATTTCTTCTGTTGGTGACGTACATAAAAATAAGCAACCACCAACAGTTTCATACACAAAACACATGCCTGATATCGATTCATTAATGCAAGTATGGCCTCAATAAGTTGAGGAAATGTTTTCAGAAGTTGCATTCCCTTCATAATAAATTGACCTTTCATTGGCAGAATACTCGAAAATAGCATGCAATCTTATTGACATTCCAGTCCATTAAGGAGCAAATAATTCAGTGGTTTAATCATTGCATGTATTGTTCACATTATACTCGGCATTTAAAGAAAATCAACACTTTAATGTGGATAATGAATCAAATATGTACCAAGCTTGAAAATCGCATTTAAAAACATGAAAATCGCATTTAAAAGTATGTTGCTTTATAAATGAAGTTATTTTACGTTTCTTTATTTAATTTAATTATTTACCTTTTAATTAGGTTCTTTTATAGAATTATAGAATATTTATAGAAAAATCATTAACTAACATTAGAAATCGATCTGATTAAATCTGAAAAACATCATTATTTTTCCTATCAAATGAGCCTAAAGTAACTAACAAAGTCTATCAAGTAAATGAACAACCTTTAATAAAATCCAAATCATTATTTACAAAATTACCATAAGCTTATCAAAGTAAGATATTTTTCTAACATTTAAGATGAAAAAACTACTTGCTTACACTTAACAGAAGATGTTCAACAGAATTAAACTTTTTTAAAAAGCAAGTGAAAAAGTTCTTAAGAAAAAACAAAATGAGAATCATTTCTTTTCTAAATTTTAATAACTAAAAAAGAAGGATCAGTCATTTATAAGAAACCAATAACGTCCTAAAACAAGATAAGAATTACCAAGACCAAAAACTCAATAAAAATTACAAAGATTAAAACATATGCATTCAAACTAAAACCTTTTTGAATTCTTTAATCCTCTCAGTCGGTAGAGTGAGATAAGGCATCGTTTAGATTCACCACCAAAAAAAGTTTTGATTGAAAGGATAAATTAATAGAGAATGAAAAATGCAAAAATGATAAAATAAGACAGATAAAGAAACAAAATTATAATTTAGCAGCGTAAAAAGAAGTAATTGACGAGGAAACTTTAGAGTGCGAATCAAATCCGAAGATAAAGATAAAAAGCTAAGATAATAAAAGAACAGATGACTCAATAAAAGCATTAAGAATACAAGAAATACATTGAATAAAAATACTCAAAAGAAAAGTAAGAGTTTGCCAAAATACAGCATCATCTTCAATAATTGCAGTAAAAGTAAAAATAAGCCTTGATAACATGGAAAAAAACCATCTAATAAGATTGAGATATTATTTAAATCTCAATAATAAACAAATTCCTTAATACTATTGGTTGATATTTTTAATTTTAAGATCAAAGACTAATTTTTCATTTATTTTATTTGATTTTATGAATTTTGTTAGAAATTAAAACCAAGAAAAACTTGTAAAATAAACAGTAATAAAATGATTAAAAGTTTATTAAAAATTGTAACCTTAAGTCAAAAGTACGGCTGGTTAGAAACATTAAAATTGTTACGATAATTTGCATTACTCAATGATAAAGAATGTGGTCTCAAACTTAAATGTTCATAATGATTCGAAAGTTTATTCGAGTATCTTTAAGTCAATTAAGGAGGAACGACTTTTTATATTAAACCTCTTGTTTCCCCATTTATTGGGTTGTATTTGGAATTGCCACGATCTTCAATGTTTCTGGCCCTTACAAATCGTCGAATCATTGCATCTTCATCCGACCTTTTCAATCTGTCGCCTTCTTGGTTATTGTCGTATGAAAGATTTACAGGATTATAAGCAAGTCTTTTTTAGTAAAAAAATTACGATGAAGTATTTGCGGTTCTTTTAGCTCCAGTTTGTTGTTGGTAATTGTTTATTTCTTAGCGAGTTTTTAATTTATCGTTATACTGTTCGATAGCTTCCCATCTTTTATTTTCCCTTTACAATTGTTAAAGTCTTTTTTTCTAAAGTTCCATTTGTCGCTTCATTTTTTAAGATTATCTTTGTTATCTATCGTATTGTGCAAAATCTTTACGGAATCTTTAAAGAGCTGAGTAAATATGAGAGAGTTACAATCGAGATAATGAGTGGGTGCATCTTAAGCTTGTAATAATCTGGCAGCTCCTGTTCCATCTGATTTTTTATAAAAAAATACTTCTCATACGTTATCTAAGAGCTTTAAGTTCCTGATCGTTGTTAGATTGGTATTGATTGTACATTGGATAATAATTTATGTTCTAAAAGTTACAATGTCAACGCAGAGTTAATTATATTTCCTGAAATGATAAGAATTTAGTATTTTTAACAAAAACGAATCTATTTTGATTGAATTCTACATAGAAATGATTTCTTTTAATAATAATAAATCGTGTAAAGAAAATCGTAATAGGTTTTTAAATTGATTGTTATAAAATAAAGCTAATTTATACACTACAAAAGATTCACTCAGCTGCCAAAATATTACACAATCAAGAAAATCAAACCATAAACAATCATGAAAAACAAATTAACCAAAATCTTCATATTGTGTCTGTTCATAGTAGCTTGCAAAGTGCAAGATCCACAGCCAGTCGTTAATGATCAAAATTTCATTGAACCTACTGTCGTAGTTCCTAACTCTTAAACTCATCCTTCACTAAATTCCAACAATGAACCAGTCGTTAATAATAACCAACAAGTTGTGAACAATAATGAACCTATTCAGGGGACTCCTACAAGTCAATAACATGCCCAAATTCATAGTCAACAGTAACAACCACAACAATAAGGAGTTCTTTTATCCAACTCTAATATGAACGGTATGTAAGGCGAAGCCATTCCTGTTAATCAAGCATAAATTAATCAAATTGTTAATGAGGTCAAACCACAATCTAACTAATAGGTACTCGCCAAAGCCAAATAACAAGCATAAAAAGCTAAACAAATGGCTTAAGAAGCAAGAAAGCAGGCTGAAATTGACAGAAGAAGCAGAGATCAATAATAAGATGAGTAACTGAGAAAAATCCAATTTGATCAGTCCTTGTCAAAAACATAAAGAAAAAAACAATAATAAAGATTGATGTTTAGAAAAGCTTCAAGAAATGTTGAACAAGGCACAAGATTCACTGAGTATTTATTCGAACAAGGTCTTGGAGCCTCAGAGTTCTTTATCAAAATTCCTGCTGCACAACAAGTCGCTATCAATCTTTACACTTATGTCTCGCAAGATAACACCTATGTGAGGACAAAAAATATCGAGTAAGAACAACCAGTGAAAATTTACATTTATGAGAATAACCAAAAGATAGTTTACGAGGGAGAGTTTTTCTACCAAAGTTACATTATTTTCCAGGGTGAAGCTAATGCCATGTATTTGATTAAAGTTGTTAATAATGGAAGAACAAAACTGATTTCTATGAATTGCAAAAAATTAGTTGAAGAGACCCATTTAGGTGACACCTTACAAAAATATTAAGGCCAACACATTTAAAGAACTCAAAATTTAGCAATTGACATTCACAAATGGCATCAGGAATTCAAAAAAATAAGAATGTTGGATTTCCAAGACTTAAAGGCAATTTAAGGGTACATTGAGAAATATTATTCCTGGGAACTTTTATAAACTTTAGTAGCAATTGTTATCTGTGCTTTCCAGGTAAAAATGATTCAAAACATGCTTAAAGGAGGCTCAATTGTATGATAAATCGTCAGTCATTAATGATATAGTTTTAAGTCCATTGTTTTTATTAAATGTTAATGAAAAAATTAGAATAAATTAATCGTGAATAGAATTGAAAACAGAAGACAAAAATAAATGAATCATTAATGAATCATCATAGAATTCGATTTTTAAACTTTCTCTTAAATGTTTTGCTATTAGATTCGAATTTAGTAATCTTCTATGTTATCGATATTTTCCATCAATTAGTCAAACTATGGCTAACGACCATTGAAAAACTGTTGTATCTTTTTCTTGTTTTGTTAAATCCATTCTACCAGTTATCCTTCCCGTTTTGATTCTTACTATAATTTCTACTCTCTAAGTAACTAATCATCTAATGTCTATTGGTCACCAAAGTATTATTAGTCTATCACTTTACGCAGCTAATCTTTACTCTTTTGAGGTGCTGTAGGAACCTATCTACGAAAGACGTCTTTCACACCAGGCAAGTCTTTGGCTGCACCAAAGTACCTGTATCCACCAAACCCTGGTATCTCATGACCTTGTGAGTCATACATCTTCGCATTCTTGATTGATCGATAATCATTTCCACCCAGTTATTTTATCCGTATTTCCCAGTGATAAAGCTACCTTAGCAACCTGTTTATTTAGTCATTAAGGGCTCTGGTTTCATTCTCTGGCCTTGCTCTGTTTTGAATTTACTCGACTTTATCAATGATATTTGTAGTGACTTGCTTTCGCCACTTTTAACACTCATACAAATCATTAATTTCTCTAATATGTCTCAAACCACGTGGCCTTTATTAATCTTACTTATTGACGAGGGCTCTTTTCATTGTCCACCACCTGTTTAACATACCTTGAGCCTTTTCGCAGTTTCTTGCCATTTTGAATTTTTATAATAGAGTAAAGAAATTATTATAAAGTCAACCAAAAATGAGTTATAAATGTCAGTTCTTTAAGTAGTTTTATGTGTATGAAGGATTATTATAAATTGATCTCAAGTTAAATTTTTCTCATAATCACTTCGAACCTAAAGATAAATCTTAAAGCAGATTATATGACATCACTGTAGCTCAAGACTCCTCAAAAATCCATAAAATAATTACTTTCTTCAAGATACTCATCTTTTTGAGACTTCAGTATCAACAAGATCATTTAAAAATCATGTTGAATGGCCATTAATCTTTGTATTGGATTTTTCCTGAAATCTTAAACCTCATAAGATTTCTAATGTTAAGTCAATTGAATTAAGAAAGTCTTAAATTCAAAACTTCAAATTTTAGGTATTTTTAATGATTATAATACCCGCAATTTCTGAAAAAAATAAAAAACTCTAAAAAAATATAAAACCGAATAATTTGAATCCTTTTGTGACCTAAATTTCTCAAAATCAAGAATTTGCCAGGTTTTATCTGTCAGTCGGTCAGTTTTAATGTAAAAAGACGATTTTGGCGCAAGTTTTCAAAGCAAAGAAAAAAATATTTTCTAACGAAGTCATGAATAATCCTGTGAGTAAGAGTAAACTGGTGAATGAAAAGTTGCGAGGAGAAAGTTGGAAGAGGTTGCTTAATTTTGGCAGTGTGAGAGTGATGTATATATTCGCCAATAATTTAATTATTAAAAAATATTTATAATGTAAAAGACAGCTGTATCAACACAGTCGAAGGGCAGAACAGCCAATTATTTCAAATATGAAATGAAAGACACTAATCAGCTTCTAAAGAACTTTTTCTCTTGTGCCGTCACTGACACTATCACTCGATCTGATGAAAACAAATAATAGATCGATATACAAGATATGTTTCAGTAAGGCTTGTGTCTGAGAAAATTGGAAAATGCAGTTGATTTCGATTAATTGAGGAAACTCTCACAGAAGAAATTTAATGATTCGAATCAACTCAACAGGATGGAACAAAAAGAAGCTATAAAGTATAAAGAAGAGTTATAAAACGATGAAGACTAAATATTTAAAGATATAATTTATGACAGTTCTTTAATTGGAAAAAGAAAAAAAGTCGATTAAAACAGCATTTAAGACCTGATTTTACAAAAATTCTATGTTTAGGCTTCAGAAAATGAGTAATAAGAAGCAAATAAGCCTTCCATCCAGAGATACAGAAACAAAGAATCATAAATCAATTGCAGTTAAAGGTTTTAGGAAATCAAATAAAATAAAAAGCAAAAGAAAGGCCTTGCCAATATCAGTCTGAGAGTCAAAAATATTGTTTCTTAACACAAAAGACTCACCTATAAACAAGTTTCTGACTATGTTCTGCAGTATTCAAAGGATTAAATTGACCAATTGTAACCCAAGTAATTTTGTATTCATATTAAGTCAACGAATCAAAGAAATCAAAAACATTAAAAGAAGGGTTTATGATGCGTTAAACGTGCTTGTTGCAGTTGGAATTTTGGGAAAACATCAGCGCTGTGTTTGTATCACAGAGTGGACCAATATTCCTGGCAAAAGACATGCCACTGAATGGACTAAAGTTAACGCAAAAATTGATCAACTCAATAAACTGAAAAAAAACTGTGCAGATAAAACTTAAACTCTTAACCTTCTTATCAATAAGTACAACTCAATTGCTGCCCTCAGAAATAAGCATCTTCAGGATCAAAAACAATAACAAGTACTGATTTTTTAATAGTAAAAGGTTTCAAAGAAGTAACTTAAAAAGCTTTAGATGGGTCAGAATGAATAATAATAAGTAAGTTTGGACAAAAAATTGATGTTTCCTGTTATTCTTTTTTGTCCATCTTTCGATTAAGATCCAAGTGATAAGGTAACTTTACTTGTAATTTTAGTTAACTGTTGAATTTTAATAAGGCGAAAATTAAAATGAAGAATTCTAAAGTTAATAGGAAAGCAAAAGGAAAGTCAAAATTTCTGGTAAAAACATTACGATTTTGGGAGATTTTGATTGTGCCCTTGAAATGGATTTGTAAAAGTATCGAGATTACGATGATTAAACAAAGCTTCTTCACTAAATTGAATAATATGCTCGTTAGAACACAAAACAACTTAATTTTCAGTAAAAACATTAAACTGACGATTTTGGGTAAGGCAGTATCGATGATTACTTCAACGATCAAATGTTTATGTCCAAATGAAAAAATATCGAAAAAAGAAAGAGAGAATTAATTTTTACAGCTTTTTATTATTTTCTTTCTTTTTCGAATTAAGCTAAGCAATTTATTGAGAAAATGAGAAATCCATTTTGATGATGAAAGGAATATAAAAAATTATAAAAAATGAATTGAAAAAATAATTTTTCCATGATAAAGTTCATTATTTCTCAGAAAAGCAAATACTTTTATTATCATCAGCTTTGTGAGAAAAGTAAAGAAACTTTGAATTTTTCCTTCTACTTCCATGTTCAGCATCGCTTGACTCAACTAAATTAATAAGAGAAATAAATTACACATATTGAAGAAGTCCCTATCAGACTCACGGTCAGAGTTATAGCTTTTAAAAGATGATTTATCTGAAAAGCGGAACATATTATGCTGGGGAAATTGATTTGATGTGAAATCATTTTAGAGGATATTGTTTTAACGCAACATATTTTAAATGCCTTACTTGCCTTCCTAGATTTATATTTTCTTTTAATGAATTTGGGGCGGTTTGGGTATTTCTTAATTGACGATAAATGAATGAGGTGGAAGCGTATTTTTTTGATAGTTTTTCTATGACTGTTTTGACACAGAATCTTCTTCTTACTCTTAAAGGCTGCCGTGCTCAGAGTCACTCATATATCCATCCGAGGGCGCTTTCGAATTAGACCTGACAACAATAGTTTTTGACTTTGACTAATTGCTCTTTTTAACGTTAGGTGCTTGAATGGACAAGTTTCTGCTTTTCTTACTTTTACGCTTGTATTATTTGCTTGCCGCATAAATTTATCGAATGATATCTTTATACATTTCGATGTCATCTTCAGTTTAGTCACTTGATTCGTCTTAATTCTAATCTAAGGCCACTTCTAACATTCTATTTTGAATTTCTTTGTTTATAAATTAAAAAATACATCTGCACTTTAATGAGACGTCTTAACTGCAGTTTGGCTTCTACTTGAATCGCTATTCCGTAGCCTCAACTAACTTATAAATGACATTAATATTAATTTCTCTGAACTCTCGACGAAAATAATGGTGAATGATCTTGTTAAGTTTTCTTAGCACCTTTCTTAGCTTTGAGTAGAAGTGATTCTTGACGCAATTGTCTGATCTTTTTATTAAAGAATTTCTTACTTGCCAGGGAGGTTAAGGGCAATATTGGCCCATTTGTTACCGATTTAGTTATGCAGTCTGATGAGTTCTTTTTCTTATTCTTTGGTCCACTAGATTTTGATCACTGAACTGTCGATGTGATTTTCATACCTTTCATCTAAGGAAATATTACCTTTCACGGCATTGCTTGCCACTCTTTTTTGGAGTATTATATTACTATGACATTTTTTTAGCGATAAGGCTCCAATTACGCATCTGCTATTATTAGTAGAATCGCTTCAATAACTGGTCTTATAGTTCTGACCATACTTTTTTCTATTTTCCCATCCTATTTGGCTCTTTTTTTATCAAAGTTTATCTATTTTTTATTCAATTATCAAATTGACGACTTATTACAAAACAAAGTAAAAAACATAAATTGATAAAAAAACTTCTTTACATTAAAACAACTAAAAATATTGAAACTCCATAAAATATTATTCAAATCCCGACAACCCCATACTTTATACTTTAATAAATCAAATCAATATTAAATTTTTATTTTAATTAAATTATTCAACTTTTATAAAATCAAAACTTTAATTAAAATCATTTTATTAAGCTATCATTATAATTTTTTTATTGCAGTAAACTTTCAGTTTAATTTTATTTTTTTCCTTTTTTTATCAATTTAAAACGGTCATCTCTCTCACAATGACTTTTATTTCTTCATTAAGAAGACCATTTTGTTTTTTAGTGAAATCTTTCTATTTTGAATTAATTTATATATAATTACTTAATAACTTTTGCTTCCCATTATGCCACCTATTTTTTTACAAGTGAATAACACCTTTTCATTAATAACTTCAACATTTTTTTACCATTTGAGGAAAGTTTCCAGAAAAAAAGAATATTTTACTAATGCTGATAAGTTGAGTAAAAAATATTATCAAAAAATTGATTTTTACCATTTTTTTCTTATCCTGCCTTTTGATTTAATGATCACAAATATATTAAAATTTCTCATACCTTTTCTTCAAAACAGGTAAAAAATCAATTTCAAAGATTCCTACTTCGTCGTTTTGTAAAAAAATAAGAAACTAAAAGAAAATCTAAGAAAAAAATGACTATGATTCTCTATTGTCATTTGCTTGATTATGCAGTTATTGCATGCTAAGATTTGATTTAAATATAATTTTGATTTAAAGATATCAATTATGGCTTTTCTTCAAGCAAAAGCCGAAAAACAGACGGGAACTCAATTAAACTTACTCGAATTTTCTTCCTGATAAGCTTTTTTCGACATGTGGGGAACATGAGGTCGTAGCATGTTTTTATATCAATTACGACCATTTATTGTGTTTTTATGGAAAGAAGAACACAATATGTTCCAACCAACAGTAATAGAGTTAAAAATGTCAGGAATAAGAAAAGTAAGAAAAAGCAGGAAATTTTCAAATTTTTTAAGAACTCCATTATATATTCCATTTTTAACTAACCTTTGCATAATAAATATTTTGTTAAGTTTGAGAACTTTTTATGTGCTATTTGAGAAATTTCGCTCCGATTTAAAAATCTCCGCTCTACAAAGAACCTGTAGCATTCATTTCAGATTTGGAATAAGCTGACTTCAACAATCCTTATAAAAAATCGAATTCAGGTTTTTAGTTTTTACAAAAACCAACAATATTTGGAAATTCCAATTTTGGTTCAAACTTGTTCAATGATTTGATCAAATTGGCAGAAAAGAACAGCCAAGCGATCGAAAACCTCTCATTCGTAAAAAACATATTTTAAATTAGAAAATTGAAGAGAATGACATTTTATTAGACTCCATGCAAGAGGAAAAAATTTCTTAAAGCTCATTCGGGGATTTAAAATAACTCCAATCTTAGACAGAGGAGTCTTCGATTGAAGAAAGTGCAGGTTTAAAAAGTTAATAATTTTTAACTAAAAAATTATTTGGTGAAAACAAAGAATATAAATACAAACTAAATTTAGATGATGGTTTCCCTTAACAAATTTTCAAATAACGTAATTTCAACTTCAATCTGAAGCTCACCGACATGAAAGGAAACAAAATAAGAAATTGTAATTTGTTATTTAATTTAGCCAATATAATTCATTTGTGTTTGGGAATCTGTGATGTAAGTGGATAATGGGTAACTGAAACAAAATCTAAATAACCATTTATGAAAGGAAAAACTTAATCAGAGCTTTATCATGGAGAAGGATCATACACCAAAATATACTCAAGAGATGTCAGTAGGTTCTACCCTGAGGGAAAGCTTAACATTGTTGTTTACCCAAAGGAGTCAGCCCTCAAATATTGTCAAGGCTCCAATGGACTGGAATAGGTTATCAATTATAAGGACATTGAACCTTTGATTATCAAGGATCTTACGATTAAAGCTAAGAAGAAATAATGAGCTTTATAAAGCTTAACTTTAAAAGTTACATGATACGATTTTACTTTATTTCAAATCATTTCTAATATTTTTGTTTGGAAATTAGATTGTGTTTAAAAATAAATCTCGATTAAATGATAGTTTTATGAATGATTTTAATAAGAAACCCCAATAAAAATAGTAGAATGATAGTTTATCAATTTATCATTAAACTACTTGCAGAAAAGACTCAAAAAGTTGTCTTTTAGCCGTTTTTTATAATAGGCCTAAAAGAATTTCAAATGTAAACACAATTCTTTTGAAAAATTAGTTTTATTTTTTCGATTAAGCTTCAAATTTAAGTTTTTTACTTCCCAACTGCATATCGGGATTAAAATAAACAAATGAACAATTTATTTTTACTAAGAATGCTTACAATAGTGAAGTATCTATAATCGCGCTCTAATAGCACGAAAGTGAAGTCATAATATTTTAATAAAACTAAAAAATTTACATCTTTCTCCATTATGGTGACAAATGTACACATAAATAATCCTTTTCAATCATCAGATTGAATTGAGCATCTACGATTCTCAGTTTTCAATAAAAAAGCGTCATAAAAAAGTAATCTAGACTTGTTTTCTAGAATTTAAATAAGAATAAATCTAAAAAAATTGACTTTTTCTTTATCGAATCAAATTATCAAGTCAAAAGAATTGTTTAATATATTTAAAAGCTAATTTCTATTGATTAAAGAGATTTTTCAAAAAATAAGTCATTTAATCTATTGATTAATAACTTTATTATTAACTTTTAAATCGTTAATTTAATACTAAACCTAATTTATCAACTAAAATGACTCAACCCCAACCGGATCGTATTCTATTTTCATAATTAAGCACATTAAAACCTCAAAATCATACAAGATCACGATTTTGATAATAACCAAGTCACCACCTACCTTAAAGGCAACTTCCTTGGAAAAGGTGGATTCGCCAGATGTTATGAACTCATATCTTAACAAACCAAATAAGTATTCGCTGTTAAAATCATACAAAAGTCTTCTCTTACCAAACCAAAGTCAAAACAAAAAGTACTTTTCATATTTAACAAAAGCTTATGAGTGAAATAAAAATTCATGAAGAATTGGATCATTATAACATCGTCAAATTTAGACACCATTTTTAAGATAATCTCAACGTTTATATTGTGTTAGAAATCTGTGCCAATAAAGTATCATAATCTAAAATTTTAGACATTAAATGATCTCATTAAAAGAAAAAGGAGACTGACCGAAAATTAAGCCAAATATTTTATGCTCCAAGTTTTATAAGCTTTGGATTACCTTCATCATAGAAAAATCATTCACAGAGACCTCAAGTTGGGAAATTTGTTTTTAAATTAAAATATGCACATTAAAATGGGAGATTTTGGATTGGCAACTAAAATATCTTTCCCAGGTTAAAAAAGAAGGACCATTTGTGGTACTCCAAATTACATTGCTCCTTAAATACTTGAGTCTAAGGGTCATAGTTATTAAGTTGACGTCTGGAGTTTCGGTGTCATTATGTACACTCTGGTTTATGGTCGACCTCCTTTCTAATCTAAAGACGTTAAAGAGACTTATAAGAAAATCAAGTCTGCAGTTTTTACCTTTCCATAAGGAGTGGCTGTTTCACAAAATCTGAAGGATTTGATTGTTGGTACTTTGCAAAAAGATCCATCGAAACGTCCGACAATTAAATAATTGAGACAGTTTCAATTTTTCCAGGAAACAAGTTTAGTTCGTCAACCCTCATTATGCTTTAAGTCCCAAGCAAGTTTATCAGCGACAAAAGAAAGGGATGAAAGATAATTGTAATTTATTTATTTTATTTAGGAGTGACAATGGAAAGCTTTATACAAATAATGATTTGGTATTTATTTAAAGTTATTTTAGGTAACAAGTAAGGATACGTTTCAAAAAAGTCACGACAGGTTTTTAGGTACTGAAAGAGGTAGTTCACACAAGCGAAGCAACACAAGGACAGATCTGAGTCGAGTGAAGAGCCATCGTGTACTTAAACAAAACTCTTAACGCTCATCAATCTAAAAAACAAGTAACATAAACAACCATTTTCATGGCGTTTTATTGGAGTCGAACATGAACAATAAGTACATGGAAAATACTCCTACAAAGCCACCCAAACATTTGGAAAGTAACATTTTAAGAGGAGTTTAAAATAACATTATGAGAGCCACCTAAAATATGGGTGACTACCCAAAAATGAGACATCTAACAGAAAGTAAACCCCAAAAAACTTAAAATGAGTACATATCAGTCAAGAAATGGATTGATTACAGTTCCAAATACGGTATTGGTTATATTTTGAACAATAACTCATATGGTGTGTTTTTCAATGATAGCACTAAAATACTTTCCCTCAGTTAAGATGATTTCTTTTACATCTAAAAAGTAGACAAGGAAGATATTTATCATAAATATCAATTCAAAGACTACCCTCAAGAACTTAAAAAGAAAGTCTCTCTTTTTGTTCATTTCAAAGGCTATCTTGCTACAGAAAATTAAAATCTACAGCCACCAACATCACCTTTTGACAACTCTTCAAGATTAAATTTCACAGGCAAGAAAACAGAAAAATATCGTCATGATCCTGTCTCGGAAAAGTTGGTATACGTTCGCAGATGGTTCCGTTCAAAACATGCAGTCATTTTCCGCTTATCAAACAAGTCAGTCCAGGTTATTTTCGTGGATCAAAGTGAGCTTTTGATAAGTTCAATAAAGAAATAAGTCATGTACATTAACAAAAAGAAAGAAAAGATAATTTACAGTTTGAATGAGATAATGTCTTCATAAAACAAGTAGTTAATTAAAAGGTAAATTTATTCGATATTCAGATTTTAATACACGAAAGATATCTTGAACGAAATGGTTAATGTACACGATAAAAAGTGATTTCTGCCAAAAAATTGTTGAAACTTTACCAATCTGTTAAGATGCAGAATAAGGCTTAAGGCTGGAAATAAAGGAAATTTTCTAACTCTGAAGATATCTAATTTCGGATCATTTGCTGAAAAACAATCTTTCTAACTTTAATATTAATGATTATTTTTTTCATTTACTTTTTAGAATCTGACTATTTATGAGGAGTAAATTTTAACTTTTCTGATTTATAAAATTGTCTAATAAGTATTGAGAAGAATATTGTAAAGAGTAGTTTTGAAATTTTTAAATTCCCACTTTCTCACATATAATAATTTTCTAACGAAAAGCGGCCTAAAAACATTCGATAATTAAATATGAATCCTAAAATTGTCATTTCACTAGCCAAGCAACTTCAATAATGCCAGAAAAAGTCTCCCGATGGTAACTATCAATTTTATTCAGGTGTTAAAGTCATGATTAATTAATCTGATATCACTGATATTCAAGCATAAATTACAGGACCAGCTGGTACTCCTTATGAAGGAGGTGTCTATCGATGCAAATTGGCTGTCGAGGGAGATTTCCCAGAAAGTGCTCCAAAAGGTATTTTTTCTGATTTACTCCAGGATATTTCATGACTAAAATTTTCCATCCCAATGTTTCATAAAAAGGAGAAATTTGTGTGAATACATTGAAAAAAGATTGGGATCCAAAGAACTGGTCAATTTACAACATTTTAGAGGTTGTCAAATGTTTGTTAATAGTTCCTTTCCCTGAAAGTGCATTGAACGAGGAGGCAGGAAAAATGTTCATGTAGGATTATGACGGATACTTTAAGCATGCAAAGTTAATAAATAGTTTACATGCTGTCCCTAAAGAGCTGAAGGTATTGGAAAATAACACAAACATTTAGAAGATGTAAGAATAGAAGCCAGAAAAAATGGCAAATGGTCCACAAAAAAAAGAAAATGACAATAGAAAGAAATGGATGAAGAGAATCTGATGTTTTTCAAATGTTTCAGAAAAGGCTTTGAATCTTCGATGAGATCAAGAGAGATCAAGGAAAGAAAATAAATAATGATTTGATTTGAAGCTTTCTATATATAAAGTTTCTTATTTGAATGAGAAGTTAATTTAAAGTTATCAATATTGATATCAATAAAGGAATTTTCAATGAATCATTTCATTGATTTATTGAAATATAAATATGAATCAATGTAG
>Ga0102832_1001252_pt1 | contig 21331 bp, 25 predicted proteins | sample EBPBio282013_DNA_FD_88942 | JGI IMG/M metagenome (GOLD analysis project Ga0102832, IMG submission 88942) | Wastewater treatment Type I Accumulibacter community from EBPR Bioreactor in Madison, WI, USA - Reactor 2_5/28/2013_ DNA (Illumina Assembly) | ecosystem: Engineered > Bioreactor > EBPR >...
ATCGCCACCATTCCGACGCCCCCACGACATCCCTCGCCCGCCCGACCACGAATCGCCCGTTGATCAGCGGTTCCCTAAGCGGCTGGGGGAGCTGGTGCCGACCCTGGCCCGGCGCCGTCGTCCACGGCACGCGCTGGCTGCTCGACCAGCTCTCGTAGCCTCCGGCGGGCCAGTCGTCGGGGCCGGCGCGCTACTCATGCATCCGCCGTCGCCGGCGCCGGGCCAGTCGTCGGGCTGACTGGGGCTGTTGTGTCCGGGTGAGGCGCCTGAGGCGACCGGAAGCCCCGCAGTCCTGCAATCGGTCCCGTCGTCACCCGATCAGGTGTATCACCGGCACGGCTGCGAGCTCTTCTTGGGTGTGCAGGGCAGCCGGCCCTGCGGACCGAGAGGGGCTCTCCATGCCTGCGAACACGTCACTGCTCACCTTTTGGGCCCAGCGCTACCCGATCATCTGGGACATCATCAACCAGGGCGGCCTCGAAGAGCGCGGCATCATCATCCAGGGCGGCCGCAGTGAACGCGTCGCCGGCACCTCACCCATCCCATGGGTCGACCCGGGCTTCAAGCTCGGAGCCGCGACGGGCGTCGAGCTGATCCGCACCGCGCGCCTGGCCGACGCGCTCGGAACGGCGTTCCGCCCGAACCCCGACGAGATCTGTCCGCCGCGGTGGCCCTGGCCCTTCCCGCTGCCCTTCCCGCCGCGCATCGACGAGAAGTTCTTCGAGGACGACGAGCGACGCGTCGGGTACGCCCTCGGACTCGCGACGGCTCTCGAGGCATCCTTGCCGTTCTGGGCCGAGAGCGGCGGTGCTGACGCGCTGCACGCCGTATATGACGTCGCCCTCGAGCAGGCCCGGGTGAAGTAACGCCGATCCGCCGGGCGGACGCCGTCACATGCGCATCCGCCCGCCGGATCGTCGCCGGCGGCTGTAGTGTTCACGCCGTGCCCGTGATCCAAGCCCAGAACCTCACCAAGAAGTTCGGGCGACTTCACCGCCGTCGACGGAATCTCGTTCGAGGTCGCCCCCGGTGAGTCCTTCGGCCTGCTCGGGCCCAACGGTGCGGGCAAGTCGACCACCATGCGGATGATCGGCGGCACTTCGTTGCGCACGTCCGGCTCGCTGACCGTGCTGGGCCTCGACCCCGAGGAGCGGGGCCCCGAGGTGCGGGCCTCCCTCGGCGTGGTGCCGCAGCAGGACTCACTGGACGAGGAGCTGCGCGCCCGCGACAACCTCATCGTCTACGGCCGCTACTTTGGCCTGCCCCGGGCGTACCTGGAGACCAAGGCCGACGAGCTGCTCGAGTTCGCCCAGCTGACAGAAAGGCCAAAGCGAAGGTCAACGCGCTGTCCGGTGGCATGAAGCGCCGCCTAACGATCGCGCGCGGCTTGGTCAACGAGCCACGCATCCTGCTGCTGGACGAGCCGACCACGGGCCTGGACCCGCAGGCCCGGCACATCCTGTGGGATCGGCTGTTCCGCCTCAAGGAGCAGGGCGTCACCCTGGTCATCACCACGCACTTCATGGACGAGGCGGAGCAGCTGTGCGACCGGCTGGTCGTCATCGACCACGGCAAGATCGTCGCCGAGGGCTCGCCCCAGGCGCTGATCCGCGAGTACTCGACCCGCGAGGTCGTCGAGGTGCGGTTCGGGTCGGCCCGCAACGCCGCGATGGAGGCGGAGCTGCGCGGCATGGCCGAGCGCATCGAGGTGCTGCCCGACCGCATCCTGCTTACGCCCGCGACGGCGAGGGCCTGCTCGAGCAGATCTCCCGGCGCGGGCTCAACCCGCTCACCTCGCTCGTGCGGCGTTCATCGCTGGAGGACGTGTTCCTCCGGCTGACCGGGAGGTCCCTCATTGACTGACGTCCGGCATGAGCAACCCGTCGTCACGTTCACGGGGCTCGACCACGCCGCCCTCGCCGCGCGCACCCGCCGGTGGGGGTGGCTGCACTACGCCCGCTACCGGCAGGCGTCCGAGGGGCCGTTCCTGGTCACGGCGCTGATGCTGGCGATCGGCAACCCGATCCTCTACCTCGCGGCCACGGGCCTGGGCCTGGGCTCGATCGTCCAGGCCGACGTCTCCGGCGTCGACATCCTCGCGAAGTACTAATCCTCGAACCCGACAGGAGTAATCCTCATGCCTTTTGACCCCAACACCGAGCGTCCGGAGATCGACTTCCCCGAGGGCGCCCCGCCCGCCGACCTGGTGGTCGAGGACATCTGGGAAGGCGACGGTCAGGAAGCGCAGGCCGGCGACACCATCCGCACGCACTACCTCGGCGTCGCGCACTCCACGGGCGAGGAGTTCGACGCGTCGTGGAACCGCGGTGCGCCCCTGGACTTCCGCATCGGCGTCGGCCAGGTCATCCCGGGCTGGGACCGCGGCATCGTGGGCATGAAGGTCGGTGGTCGCCGCAAGCTGACGATCCCGGCGCACCTCGCGTATGGCGATCGCGGCGCCCCGCCCGTCATCAAGCCCGGCGAGACGCTGATCTTCGTCGTCGACCTGGTCGATATCGCCCGCTGAGGCCGCAGCGGCCCCGCCCGCGCGGCCGCCCCCTCCCATCGAGATCGGAAACACGCCGATGACGCGCCTCGTGCGTGGGCGTGTTTCCCGATCTCGTTCGTATGACGGTGCTCCCGTCGCCTCGCGACCCCCCACGAGCCTGAGCAGGGCCGATGGCTAGGCTGGAGCTATGGCAACGACGCCCGCAGACCAGCCCAACGGACCAAGCCATGGCGCGCCGGATGGTGCCGTGGTCGTCGGCATCGACGGCCGAGAACAGGACCGGGCAACGCTCACCTGGGCGGCTCGTGAGGCGCTCAGCCGAAATGCGCCCGTCCACATCATCAGCGCCATCGACATGGACCTGCCCTTGCTCAGCAGTGGTGAGGCCGTCCCGCTGGCGATGGTAGAGGAGCAATTGCAGGTCGACCTCGGGCGCCGGCTGCAGGAGGCCGCCGAGCAGGTGAGGGCGAGCGCACCGGGGACCGCGGTGTCCGCATACTCCGCCTCGGGGAAGGCCTCCAGCGTGCTCCTCGCCGCGGGCGAGACCGCCGCCCTGATCGTGCTCGGCTCCGCGAGCGCCGGACGACTGCAGCGGATTTTCCTCGGCTCGACCTCGACCGCGGTGGTCGGCCTGGCCGCGTGCCCGGTGGTCGTCGTCGGCGCGGCCCCGCCGGAGACCGGCGATGTCGTTGCCGCCTTCGACGGCAGCGCCCCCGCCCTCGCGGCGCTGGAGTATGCCGCGGCCACCGCGGCGCGGCTGGGTGTCGGCCTGCGAGTGGTCAGCGTGTGGTTCCTGGAGGTGGTCGACGGTATCGTCGCGGCGGACCCGGAATCACCACAGTTCGCGAGCGTGCAGCAGCGTTATGGCGCGAAAGTGGAGGCGGCCATCGGGCCCCTGCGTGCCCGCTATCCGGACCTGGTGATCGCTCCGGTGGTGCGCCAAGGTCGCGCGGTCGATGTCTTGACCGAGGAGTCGCGCACCGCGCAATTGCTCGTCTGCGGTCGCCGCGGTCGCGGGCTGGCGGCAACGCTGCTCGGCTCGGTCAGCCGCAAACTCCTGCAGTCCGCCGAGGTTCCGGTGGCCGTGGTGCGCGGACCCCAGGACTGACTGCGCTCGCGGTGAGATCGTCAGGTTCAGCCCAGCTCGTCAGCTTGATCTGACGACCTCCCGCCGAAACTGACGCTCTGGCACCGAGTTCGGCACATTGTGCGACCAGCTCCGTCAACGGCTGGCGAGCCTCGCGACAGCGCGGCCGGCGGCGGCGTGGCTCACGAAATAGGCCTCATCGCGGTCCACGCCACGTCCCATACTCGACAGGCCGACCGGGGATTCGCTCAGCGCCTCAAGCAGCCCGTCGGTCTCCTCAGCGATCAGGTCAAGCCGCCCGCTCGCGTCCTGCACGATCGCCTGCGCCTGGGTCTCGACCAGCTCGCCGAATTCCCCGCCGAGCCGGGGCAGCACCAGGCTCGCCGCCCCGAGCACGATCCGGCCGTATGCCGTGCGGCTGTGATGCGAGATGCCATAGTGCCGCTCGCGCGCGTCGGCATCGCTGATCCGCAAGGCACCGATCGGCCGGCCGCCCAGCACGTGAGCGGCGTTGAGTGCTTCTCCGGCCGCGACGCCGGTGAATCCGAAAGCCGTTCCGGTGCCGACATTCCCGGGTCCTTGCGTGACGACGGCGACGTCCGCGCCCAGCACATGTCGCGCCGCAAGGAGGCCTGAATGCAGCGTCACCGCCTCGTGGTCACCGCCATACGCCTGCCCGACGGTGATCGTGGCCGTCAGCCAGCCCACCTCGCGCAGCCGCGCGATCGTCATCGAGAAGGCGGCCGGCAGGGCGCCGCCGTCAGTCATCAGATAGGCCACTCGCAGATCCGGATGTAGCGCGCGGATGCCGACCAGGATCGGCGCGAGAGCCGAGTGCAGATCGGCGGCGAGGACCGGTATACCCCCCAGGTCGCCATCGGCGGCCGGGCCGCTCAGGAAGGCTTCGTGGTGCGGGCTCTCCTGCTCATCGATGGCGAGGACGAGCTGCTGCTGCGGGGTGTAGCGCGCTTTGACGATATGCCCGGGAGCGGCCGGCGGATCGGCCGGCAGCCGGTCGGGGGCGGCGACCACGAAGGCCAGCCCACCCGTCCCGAGCCCGCGCTCTAGCGCCGAGGTGCTCAGCAGCACCCGGTCTCCCGGAGCAAGCTCGCCGACCAGGTCGACATACCCCAGCGCTCGCACGACCTCCGCCTGCGGGGAGCTGAGGGTCACGGCATACTGCACCGCCCGACCCCAGGCTCGCTCGCGCCCGGTGATGGTGCCGACTCGCCAGTGCATCACGGCGCAACCATAGAGGGCCTCGGGTAGGTTCGGACCCGACATGTCCGCGCCCAACAGCCCGGCCGCGAAGACCGAGCGGCTGATGAATCTCGTGATGACGCTGCTTTATACGCGGCGTCCGCTGTCCCGCGCCCGGCTGCGGGAGAGCGTCGAGCAGTACCGCTCGGCGCCGAGCGATGAGGCCTTCGAGAGGATGTTCGAGCGCGATAAGGATGAATTGCGCGAACTCGGCATCCCGCTGGTCACCGAGGAGATCACCGCGGGCTGGGAGGACGAGCCCGGCTACCGGATCCATCAGCGCGACTACGCCCTCCCGCAGATCCGCTTCGATTCCGACGAGCTGGCCGTCCTCGGCCTCGCGGCGCGGACGTGGAGCCATGCCACCCTCGCCGGCCCGGCCGGGACCGCCCTGCGCAAATTGCGCGCCTCCGGTGTGGAGCCCGATCACGAGGCGTTCGCCTTCGTCGAGGCTCGGCTGGGCACCCGCGAGCCGGCCTTCGGTCCCCTCCTGGAGGCCTTGCTCGCCGAGACTCCCGTGCGCTTCTCGTATGCCCGTCCGGGCGGGGAGAGCTCGCAACGCACTGTCCAGCCGTGGGGCCTGACCTCGCAGTCCGGCCATTGGTATCTCACCGGCCTGGACACTGGCCGCGACGCCCCTCGTGTCTTCCGGCTCTCGCGGATCACCGGCAAGGTCGCGACGGCCGGCCGGCCCGGCAGCTATTCGGTGCCCCCGGAGCACGATCCGGTGGCCATGATCCGGCGCCGTCGGGAGGGGCGCGAGCTCGGCCTGGCCCGGTTGCGTGTGCGCGAGGGCGCGGGGAATGCCTTGCGGCACAGGGCGGTTGTGGCCGCCGGCAAGGACGGGTGGGATGTCGTCCAGCTGCCCTTCGGCGATGTGCAGGACCTGGCGCACGAGATCGCGTCCTATGGTGGCGGCGTCCTCGTCGAGGAGCCGCAGGAGTTGCGGGCGGCGGTGCTCGCGATCTTGCGAGCCGCCGCGGACGCGCATGGCGGGAGCGGGCGATGATCAACCCGAATGAGGGCGCCGCCAGCCGCGTGTCCCGGCTGCTGTCGATCGTGCCGTGGCTGGTCAATCGCCAGGGCATCGACATCGCCGAGGCGGCTCACGAGCTCGAGGTCAGCGAGGCGCAGTTGCGCGAGGACCTGCAATTGCTCTTCATGTGCGGCTACGGCCCGATGACCGACGAACTGATCGACGTCTCGACCGAGGGGGGACGGATCCTCATCTCCAATGCCGAGACCATCGCCGACCCGCTGCGCCTGACCCGCGCCGAGGCGCTCGCGCTGACCGTCGGCCTGCGCGCGCTGCGCAGTGCCGAAGGCGTGACGAAGTCCGATGTCATCGAGCGCACCCTAGCCAAGCTCGGCGAGGCGTCCGATGCCGCCGCCGGCGGGGGAGCGGGCCGCGTCGAGGCGGTCCTGGACGACGAGTCCGCCGAGCCGGTGCGCGCGCGGGTCACCGATGCCCTGCGCCGCCACCGCCGCATCCACCTGCGCTATCTGGTGCCCGCCCGCGACGAGAGCACCGAGCGCGATGTCGACCCCATGCGGGTGATCAATGTCGACGGCCGCTGGTATCTCGAAGGCTGGTGTCACCGCGCCGAGGACACCCGCCTGTTCCGGCTGGACCGGGTCGAGGAGGTCGAGATCCTCGACGCCGACGGTCACCCGCCGGCGCAGGCGCAGGCGCGCGATCTCAGCGCCGGCGTCTTCACCCCGTCCCAGGACGCCCCACTGGTCGCCCTGGCCCTGGGCCGCGGCTGGGAGTGGGTCGGGGAGTACTACCCGATCGAGTCGAGCCACGCCGACGGCGCCGACACCATCGTCGAGCTGCGGGCCGGCGACACCGACTGGGTTCGCCGGCTGGCGCTGCGCGCCGGCGGCGGAGTCCGCATCCTCGACCCGCAGTCACTCGCGGACGTGGTGGCGGCGGACGCGGCGGGTGCGCTCGCGGCATACGGGCAGCAGGGCTGAGGTATGCCGTGGTGGGCCTGGCTGGCCGTCTTCTCGACCATCGTGGTGGGTGGAGGCTGGTGGTCGTGGCAGCGCGTGCGCGTCACCTGGCGCTCGGTGCGGGCGCTCAACGCCCAACTCGCGCAGACCTCCGAGATCGTCGGCGCCTTCGAGGCGGCCGCCTCCCGCATCGATCCCGAGCCGGGCGACGCCGCGGTCTTCACACACCCCTACGACGCACACAGGGAACACACAAGGATCCGTGCGAACCTGGACATCGAACGCCGCAAGAGGCGCGAAGCGAACCGCCCGCCCTGGGCGTGGCGCTAAACTGGCAGTTGACTCATCACTCGACGTGAAAGGCGCGTCATGCCTCTCGGTGCTCCGGAACTGGTCATCATCGCTGTGGTGATCATCCTGCTCTTCGGCTGGAAGCGGTTGCCCGATGCTGCCCGCTCCCTCGGCCGCTCGGCTCGCGTCTTCAAGGCCGAGGTCAACGAGATGAAGGTCGAGGATCAGGCGCGCAAGCGTGATGGTTCCACCGACGGCACCTCGGCCATCCGTGAGGACAACAGCCCGCGGACCGACAACCAGTCCGGCCCGACCGCCTGATCGTGGTGCCCGGCCTGCCGGGACGCGCCAAAAGGGAGGCCCGCAAGGCCAACCCCGAGGGGCGCATGTCCCTCGTCGATCACCTCCTTGAGTTCCGGCAACGACTCGTCAAGTCCGCCCTCGCGCTCGCCGTCTGTTCGGTCATCGGCTGGTTTCTGTACGACTTCGTCTACGGCCACCTGACCGCGCCGCTAGAGAAGGTGGCCTCCGAGCGCGGCGTCGACGCCGACAAGGTCGCCCTGAACTTTGCGGGCCTGACGGCGGCCTTCAGCAATCGGATCAATCTGTCGATCTGGGTGGGTCTGATCTTGGCCAGCCCGATTATCCTGTACCAAGCCTGGGCCTACCTCGTTCCCGCCCTGACCCAGAAGGAGAAGAAGGTCTCGATGGCCTTCGTCGGGGCGACGGTCCCGCTCTTCCTCATCGGCTGCGCCTTCGGTTTTTGGGTCCTGCCCCGGGCGGTGGAGATACTGCTCGAGTTCACCCCGATCAACGCCTATAACCTGCCCGAGGCAGCGCTCTACTTCCGCTTCGTCACGCGGCTCATTCTCGTCTTCGGCGTGACCTGGATGATGCCTGTGGCCCTCGTCGGGATGATCTTCGCCGGCCTGATTCCAGGCAATTCGCTCCTCAAGCAATGGCGCCCCGCCGTCGTCGTCATCTTCATCATCTCCGCCGTCGTCACCCCCACGCCGGACCCCGTGACGATGTTCTTCATGGCGGCCCCATTGGTGGTTCTCTACTTCATCGCCGCCGGGATCGGTGTCTGGATCGGCCGGCGCCGCGCCAAGGCCGAGCCCGACTGGGCGAAACTCCCCGACGATCAGGCCTCCGCCCTATAGCCTGACGAGGTGACCGAGGCCCCCGCGTTCGCCCGTGTCGGCCTCGTCGTCAATCCGTCCGCCTCCGCCGGCAGCGCCGGCCGGGCCGCCGCCACCTTGGGGTCGGCGCTGGCCCGCCACGGCCTGACGGTCACCGACCTCTCGTCCCGCAGCGCCGGTGGCGCCTTGGCGCACGCCCAGCACGCAGTCCGCGACGGCGAGATCGACCTACTCGTCGTCGCCGGTGGCGACGGGATGGCCCACCTCGGCGTGAACGCCTGCGCCGGCACCGACATCCCGCTCGGCATCGTCGCCCTGGGCACCGGCAATGACATCGCGACCGGGCTGGGCCTGCCGATCCACGATGCCGCGGCGTCGGTCGCGATGATCGCGGGCGGGCATACCCGTGCCGTCGATGCGGGGCGAGTCGACGGTGGCGGCCACCGGCCGTGGTTCGGCGGCACCCTCTATGCCGGCTTCGACGCGGTCGTCAACGCGCGGGCCAACCGCTGGTCCTGGCCCAAGGGACAGGCGCGCTACAACCTCGCGGTGGTCCGCGAGTTGCCGGTCTTCAGCCCCATCCCGTACGCCGTGACCGTCGATGGGACGCGCCACGACACCGAGGCGATGCTCGTCATCGTCGCCAATGCCGCCTCCTATGGCGGCGGGATGCAGGTCACGCCGGAAGCGTTGATGGACGACGGCCTCTTCGACGTCCTCATCCTCGAACGGGTGGGGCGGGCCGAGTTCCTGCGGGTCTTCCCCAAGGTCTTCGCGGGCACCCATGTCGACCATCCCGCCGTGCGGATCCTGCGTGGCGCGCGGGTGCGGCTGGACGCCGAGGGCATCACGTCCTATGCCGACGGCGAGCCCTTCCATCCAGTGCCATTGCGTGCCGAGGTGGTTCCGGGGGCGCTGCGTGTGATCGTGCCGGCGCCAGAGGTCCGATGAGTCATCTCGACGACTTTGCCGCGAGCCTGGACTTCCCGCTCGACGACTTCCAAGTGCGCGCCTGCGCCGCCGTCGAGGCCGGGCAGGGGGTGCTGGTCGCGGCCCCGACCGGCGCCGGCAAGACCGTGGTCGGGGAGTTTGCTGTCTCCCTTGCGCTGACGCGCGGCCAAAAGGCGTTCTACACCACGCCGATCAAGGCACTCTCCAATCAGAAGTATGCGGATCTCGTGGCGCGCCATGGCAGTTCGCAGGTCGGCCTGCTGACCGGTGATAGTTCGATCAATGGCGACGCCCCCGTGGTCGTCATGACGACCGAGGTGCTGCGCAACATGATGTATGCCGGGTCCTCCACCCTCGACGGGCTCGGCTTCGTCGTCATGGACGAGGTGCACTATCTCGCCGACCGCTTCCGCGGCGCGGTCTGGGAGGAGGTCATCATCCATCTCCCGCCGGCCGTGCAGTTGATCTCGCTGTCGGCGACCGTCAGCAATGCCGAAGAGTTCGGCGACTGGCTCGAGCAGGTGCGCGGCAACCAGGACGTCATCGTCTCGGAGCACCGGCCGGTGCCGTTGTGGCAGCACATGCAGGTCGGTCCACGAACCTTCGACCTCTTCGCGGACTCAACCGCCGGGCCCCGGGTCGACGGCGGCATACCCCGCCTCAACCCGCACCTGACCGACGCGATCCGGCAGGCGAACGAGCGGGGCCACGCCGAGGCGGCCGCCCGGCGTGGCGCCCGCGGCCGTGGGGGAGATCCCGACCGGCGGCGCCGGCCAGGACCCGTCGCGGGGGGCACGGCCGGCGGCTATGCCACGCGCACCGAGATCATCCGCGAACTAGATCGCGAAGGCCTGCTGCCGGCGATCACCTTCATTTTCAGCCGAGTCGGATGCGAGGCCGCCGTCGGCCAACTGCTCGGCAGCGGCATCCGCCTGATCACCGACGAGCAAGGAGAACGTAACCGGCGCATCGTCGAGGAACGCTCGACCGGGCTGGCAGAGGAAGACCTCGGCGTGCTCGGCTACTGGGACTTTGTCGAAGGCATCTCCCGCGGCTTCGCCGCCCACCACGCCGGGATGCTGCCGACCTTCCGGGAGATCGTCGAAGAGCTCTTCACCGCCGGGACGATCCGGGCCGTCTTCGCGACGGAGACGCTGGCGCTGGGCATCAATATGCCGGCGCGCACCGTCGTCCTAGAAAAGCTCGTGAAGTTCAATGGCGAGTCGCATGTCGACCTCTCGCCCGCCGAATACACCCAGCTGACCGGCCGCGCGGGGCGGCGCGGCATCGACATCGAGGGGCACGCCCTTGTCGTGTGGCGGCGCGGGATGGACCCGGTGCATGTCGCGGGACTGGCCTCCGCGCGAACCTTCCCGCTGCGCTCGAGCTTCCGCCCGTCATACAACATGGCAGTGAATCTGGTTGCGCAAGTGGGACGTTCGCGGGCAATCGAGGTACTGCAGACCTCCTTCGCGCAATTCCAGGCGGACCGATCGGTCGTCGGGATGGTGCACGACACCACGGACCGGCTCACCGCGATGGAAGGCTATGCCGAGGCGATGCACTGTCATCTCGGAGACTTCCGGGAGTATGCCGCGCTGCGCCACCAGATCACGCAGGCCGAGAAGGAGGGAGCCAAGGCCCGCTCGGCGGCCCGGAAGGCCGAGGCGGCGCTCTCGCTGGAGGCGCTGCGCGTCGGCGACATCATCCGCATACCTGCTGGGCGGCGTGCGGGGCTGGCCGTCGTGATCGACCCATCGCGCACCCACCGCGGCGACACCTCACTGCCGACCGTCCTGACCGAGGACAAGCAGGTGAAGCTGCTGACGCTCAGCGATGTGCCGGTTCCGGTGTCGGCGTTGGGGTCAATGCCCGTTCCGCGGCACTTCAACCACAAGTCCCCCAAGGCCCGGCGCGATCTCGCGACGACCCTGCGGGTCAAGGCGCCCGCCCGCCCTCGCGCGATCGAAGGGCGCGATGCTGTCGCGGAGGAGGCGAGCGGCGGGGACGCTCGATTGGCCGAGTTGCGGCGCCGTCTCAAGGCGCACCCGTGCCATGCCTGCCCCGATCGCGAGGAGCATGCCCGGTGGTCGGAGCGCTGGTGGCGGCTGCGACGCGAGACCGATGGCCTGACCCGCAAGGTGGAGTCGCGCACCAATACGGTCGCGAAGACCTTCGAGCGGATCTGCCGGCTGTTGGGGGAGATCGGCTATCTCAGCGCCGACGGCCAGTCGCTGACGCCCGACGGCGAACGGCTGCGCCGGATCTATTCCGACCGTGACCTGCTGGCCGCTGAATGTCTGCGCCAGGGCGTGTGGAAGCGCCTGGACAAGGCCGAACTCGCCGCCTGCGTCTCGATGCTCGTCCACGAGCCGCGCTTCGGCGACGCCGACCCGCACCCGCGCCTGCCCACCGATGGCGTGGCCGAGGCGGCCGACCAGATGTTGCGGATCTGGTCGGAACTGGAGGACCGCGAGCACGATGCCGGGCTGCCCGAGACGCCGATGCCCGACGCCGGCCTGGCCTGGTCGATGCACCGCTGGGCCGCCGGGCAGCGGCTGGACGTGGTGCTCAAGGACATGGACCTCGCCGCCGGCGACTTCGTGCGCCGCTGCAAGCAGGTCGTCGACCTGCTCGGCCAGATCGCCGACGCCGCCCCCGAGCCGCACCTGCGCTCTCTCGCCCGCGGTGCCATGGACGCCGTCCTGCGCGGCGTCGTCGCCGCCGACCGCCTCGACTAGCGGCGCCTCGGCCCGGTCGTGCAACCTCTGCTGGGTCGTGCAACCTCTGCTAGCACTAGTTAGTCAACTGTGCACAGGTTGCAACCTGTGCACAGTTGACTAACGCGTGCTAGCAGAGGTTAGGAAGCCCCCGGGTCAGCTGACGGTCAGCTTGATGACGCGGTTGCCCCAGGTGTCGGACATATATGCCGTATTCGCGCCCGCGAAGATCACCTGGAAGGGCCCGAGGAAGTCGCTGGTGCCAGCCGAGGCGCCGGTGACCTGCTGCCGGAAGACGCCGGTACTGCTCATCTGCACCAGGCGCTTGTTCGTCGTGTCGGCGACCCAGATGGTCCCGTCCGGAGCGGCCGTGACGCCCCAGGGAGTGTTGAAGGCCTTGGTCGTCGCCCCGGAGGGCTTGAGGATCGGGGTCCGCCAGGCACCGCCCTTGTATGCCTGGATCCGGCTGTTCTTGGTGTCCGCCACCCAGATCGTGCCGTCCGCGGCGACCGAGATGCCGGTCGGCATGTCGAACTGCCCGACGCCGGTTCCCTTGCTGCCCAAGGCTTTCAGGAAGGTCGCCTTCTTGCCGGCCACGTCGACCTTGAACTGCTCGATGCGGCTGTTACCCGAATCGGCGACCCACAAGGTGCCATCGGGAGCGAAGGTCATCCCCTGCGGGAAGGTGAAATCGCCGAGATTGGCGCTGCGCTTGCCCCAGACGAAGAGCTCCTTGGAACCGTCATTGGAGAAGACCTTGATCTCGTGGCTCTCCCGGTTGGCGACGAAGACATAGCCGGTGCCGGGCTGCACGGCGACCGCCCACTGGAAGTTCAGCGACCCGGCTTCGCCGCGGATGCCGCGCTTGCCCCAGGTGGTGATGGCGCCCGCGGGCAGGGTCCGGCGAATGATGCGCTGGTTCCACCAGTCGCTGACGAAGATCCGGCCGCCGGTGTCCAGGGCGATGCCACGCGGGCTGTTCGCGCCGCTCTTCGGCGCCGGCACGCCGAAGAGCCGGCGGGTCAGGCTCGCACCCGTCCCGGAGACCGAGAACTCCTTGAGGGAGTAGTCCCATTCGTCGGCGACGAGCAATTTGCCGTCCGGGGTGACCTCGATGCCGCGGGCGTCGACGAAGGTCGTCGAGGTGGGGGAGCCGATGGCATAGAGCGCCGTGCCCCGGTTCGCGCCGGTTGCGGAGAAGGCCTGGATGCGGCGGTTGCCGTCATCGGTGACGAAGATGATCTTGCCGTCGCGCGTCACGGTGACGCCGCGCGGATCGCCCTTGAACTGGCCCAGCGCGCTGCCCTCGGTCCCGAAACTGAAGAGCTTGGTCCCCGCCTTGTTGAAGGCGACGATCTGACGGGCGCGGGCGTTGACGACATACACATCGCCGGTGACCTTGTTGACCTCGATCTGCCGCGGCTGGTTGAAGCCGCCGGCGAAACCGCGGATGAACTCGCCGGTCTTGGAGAAGACCTGCACCCGGTCGGAGTCGATGGTGTAGACGACCTCGGTCGTCGCGCCGGACTTGTCCAGGCCAGGGCCGACCGCCACGCCATACACATTGGTGAACATCCCGGGCGCGGTGCCCTTGGTTCCCCACTTCGCCAGGACGGTCTGCAGCGTGGGGTCGTACTTCACGACCCGGTGGTTCGGCGTGTCGGCGACATAGACGGCCCCCGCGCTGTCCACGGCGAGCGCCCGGGCGGCCGCGAGTTCCCCATCACCGTCGCCCTTGCCGGCGCCGGGCGTGGTCTTGTCGATCGCACCGGTGGCGCGGTTGACCCGCTCGATGCGATAGCGGCCGGGGTCGACGACGTAGTAGTACTGGCTGGTCGTCGTGACATCGACGGGATACATCGAGGCGAAGGCGCCGGGCAGGACGGTCCCGGCGTATGCCGCTCCCGCCTTCTGGGCCGGGCCCGCCCCGGCGCTCGACCCGGCGGCCGCGACGGAGGCGGCGAGCGCGAGAGCGGTGGTGGCGGACAACATGGTGCGACGCGTACGAATGGTCATGACGGATTCCCCAGGGGCCGAGCGGCGGAAGATGCGTCCTCGATGGTGCCAGACCAGCGCCCGGATCGCCGCATCCGTGGCAGCGACGAGATCGGAAAAATATGCCGAACGACCCGGCGCAGCGTCGGCGCGTTTCCCGGTCTCGACCGCGAGCGGCCGGGCCAGGCAGCGGTTCAGCCCTCAGTCACCACCGAGCCCGAGGGCGTCGATGACGCGATTGATCGGCGAGGTCAGGCCGTACTCCGAGGCGAGGAAGGACATCCGCGCCAGATCAGCGATCTCGGTGGGCAGCGCGCCGTCCTCCTCCGGGACGGGCGCGTCGTGCGCGACCCGGACCACGAGCGGCCCGACGTCGAGATAGGCGGAGCCGGCCTCCAAATTGCGCCGCTGCGCCCCCTTGATGGCCGGGTCGCCGGAGTCGATCGCCTCCCGCACGGCGGCGAGCGAGCCATAGGTCGTGATGAGCTTCGCGGCCGTCTTCTCGCCGATCCCGGCGACCCCCGGCAGGCCGTCACTGGTGTCGCCGCGCAGGACGGCCATATCGGCATACTGCTCACCGGAGGCGACGCCATACTTCTCGGCGAGGAAGGCCTGGTCGACCAGATCGGGATTGCGAACCCCGCCGCGGGCCGTATAGAGCACCCGCACCTGGGCCGCATCGTCGACGAGCTGGAAGAGGTCGCGATCCCCGGTCACGACATCGATCGGCATCGACCCCTTGTGCCGGGCGACGAGGGTGCCGATGGCATCGTCGGCCTCGAAGCCGTCGGCTCCCAGGCGCGTGATGCCCAGCGCCGCGAGGGCGTCCTCGATGATCGGCACCTGCGGAGCCAGCGCGTCCGGCACCTCTTCCTCGACGACCGCGCCCTCGGCGACCCGGTGCGTCTTGTAGCTCGGGATCGCCTCGACCCGGAAGGCCGGACGCCAGTCGTTGTCCCAGCACGCGATCAAGTGCGTCGGCTGGTGCTCGCGCACCAGGGTGGCGATGAAGTCGAGAAAGCCGCGCACCGCATTGGTCGGGGTCGTGGACGGATCGTCGCGGTCGTCCGGCACCCCGAAGAAGGCCCGGAAGTACAGGCTCGCGGAGTCGAGCAACATCAGGCGGTGCTGCGTCATACGGCCCATCATGCCCAAAGTCCGGCATTCCGATTGCGCTGACGGCCCCGGACGACAAAGCTTGCCTGCGTGGAGGATGTCGACCGCAAACTTGTCGAGTTGCTGCGCCAGGACGGCCGGATGAGTTTCACCGACCTGGGCAAGGCCGTGGGTCTGTCGACCTCCGCGGTCCACCAGCGGGTGCGCCGGCTGGAGGAGCGGGAGGTGCTGCTGGGGTATGCCGCGCGCGTCGCCCACGACCAGCTCGGCGCGCCGCTGACCGCCTTCGTCGCGATCACGCCCTTCGACGCCTCGGCGCCGGACGACATCCCCGACCGGCTGCGCGGACTGCCCGAGATCGAAGCCTGTCATTCGGTCGCCGGCGAAGCGAACTACCTGCTCAAGGTCCGCGTCGGCACCCCCGGGGAGTTGGAGGAACTGATCAGCCGGATCCGCAGCGCCGCCAGCGTCTCCACCCGCACCACCATCGTGTTGTCGACGCCCTGGGAGTGAGCGCGGTTCAGCGGGCGATGGCCGCGCTGCGCCCGCCGGTGACAGCGAGCAGGTCGCTCGGGGCCAGGCCGATGTCGAAGCCGCGCCTGCCGCCCGAGACATAGATCTGCTCGTATGCCGAGGCGCTCGCGTCCAGGACGGTCGGGAGTGGCCGCTTCTGCCCGATGGGGGAGATGCCGCCGACGACATAGCCGGTAAGGCGTTGCGCGACAACGGGATCCGCCATCGTCGCGCGCTTCGCGCCGCACGCGGCGGCCATCGCCTTGAGGTCGAGATGCGCGTCCACGGGCACGATCCCAACGGCCACCTTGTCTCGACCGCCGTCGAGGTCGACCAGCAGGGTCTTGAAGACCTGCTCCGGTGGGAGCCCGAGGGCCTGCGCCGCCTCCAGGCCGTATGACGCCGCGCCCGGGTCGTGCGCGTAGCTGTGCTCCGTGAAGGCGATCCCGGCCGCGGTCAGGACCACCGTGGCCGGGGTCCCGGAGGAGTGGCGAGGCGGCATACCCACGAGCCTAAAGCCCGCCGGGACAGGCCCGTCCGCAGCGATGCTCAGCCGACGGCGAGTGCCGCGGCCTCGCGAGAGGCCGCTGCGCGCTCCATGGCGAGAGCGTGGTCGGCATCGGCGTCACCGCGGGCGCGCCACCAGTCCTGACCGGACTCGGGCAGGGTGTAGATCGGGTCGTAGTAGACATAGTCGCGCGAGAGCGCCTCGGTGTCCGCCGCCTCGATGGAGGTCCGATAGTTCTTGCGCCAGAACGACATTCCGAGTTCACGGTCATACGAGTCGACCTGGTGCACCCACCGCTTGCCGACGAAGGGCACATCGCAGACGATGCGGGGCGTGGCGAAGCCGGGCAGGTAGCCCATGATGGCGTGCTGCAACTCCTGAGCCTCGTGCAGCGACAGCCGCCAGTGCTCCGAAAACGGGATCATGTCGCACATATAGAAGTAGTACGGCGTGATCATCGCGCCGTCGAGCAGTGCGAAGCTGAGGTCGAGCAATTGGTCGGCGCTGTCGTTGACGCCGCGCATCAGTACGCCCTGGTTGCGGACATCGCGCACGCCGGCCGCGAGCATCGCCTTGGCGGCATCGGCGACCAGCGGTGTGACCGAGGCGGCATTGTTGACGTGCGTGTGGATGGCCAGCGACACCCCGCGCTCGCGGGCCTTCGTGGCGATCCGGCCGACACCCTCGACGACATCGGGTTGCAGCCAGTGCTGCGGCAGGCCCATCAGAGCCTTGGTCGCCAGGCGGATGTCGCGGATGTTCTCCACCCGGAGCAGGTTGTCGAGGAAGCCTTCGAGGTTCTTCCACGGCATATTCGCGACATCGCCTCCGGAGACGACGACATCTCGGACCGAGGGCGTGCGCTGGAGGTAGTCGAGCATCGCGGCATACCGGTCCACGGGCTTGCCGGCGAGCTTGAGCTTGGCGACCTGGGGGGTGGAGTTGCCCACCAGGTCCATGCGCGTGCAGTGACCGCAATATTGCGGACAGGTCGGCAGCATCTCGGCCAGCACCTTGGTGGGGTAGCGGTGCGTCAGGCCCTCGACCGCCCACATCTCGTGCTCGTGCAGGCTGTCGCGGGTGGCGTGCGGATGGCTCGGCCAGTCCGTGCGCCGGTCGCTGAAGACCGGCAGCATGTAGCGCCGGATCGGGTCGGCGAGGAAGGCGGCGGTGTATGCCGCCCCGGCCGCCGGCATGGGGGCCTGCGTCGCCGGGACCATGGTGTTGATCATTTGTGGCGGGACGAGCATCGACATCGTGGCCCGCTCGGCTTGGTCGCGCTCGAGGTCGGCATAGAAGTCCTCGGTCAGCAGGTCTCCCATGACCTCGCGCAACTGCTTGAGGTTCTTCACGCAATTGACGCGCTGCCACTGCGCATCGGCCCACTGGGTGCTGGTGATCTCGCGCCAACCGGGGAAACGGGTCCAGTCCGGCTCGACCAGCTCGCGCTGGAGGTACGCGTAAGGCTGCTCGACGTGCGCTGTCATGCGTGACAGGATAGACAAGGATTGCGGTTTCAGCGAATAGCCGGCGCAAGAGTTGTTGCGTTATGCCCTCGTATAAGGAGAATTTCTCGTGTCGAACGATGCCGCGGTGGCGTCCTCTCCCGTCGGCCTGCACCGCGTCCTGGAGCCGGCCGGCGAGAGTCTGCCGCAGGCTGCCCGCCGCCTCGACGCGCGGCCTGCGCTCTGGCCGGATGAGGTGCGGATCGCCGTGGAGACTCTCAACCTGGACGCGGCGTCCTACCGCCAGCTCTCTGAGAGCCATCGCACCGCTGAGGGCGAACTGGACGCCGACGCCCTGCGCTCCACGGTTCTGGACATCATCGCCACCCGGGGCAAGATGCAGAATCCGGTGACCGGCTCGGGTGGGATGCTGATCGGGACGGTCGAGGAGGTAGGGCCCGAATCGTCGCTCGGCCTGGCGGTGGGGGACCGGGTTGCGACGCTGGTGTCCCTCTCGCTCACCCCGCTGGTGATCACCGACGGCCTCACCCGCTGGGACGGCCGCAGCGAGCGGGTACCGGCCGCCGGTCACGCCATCCTCTTCGGCCGCTCGATCGCGGCGAAGCTCCCCGACGATCTGTCACCCGAACTCGCGCTGATGGTCATGGACGTCTGCGGTGCGCCCGCCCTCGTGCGCCGCGTGGTGTCCTCGTATGCCGACCGCGGCCACGCCCCGTCGGTCCTCGTCCTCGGGGGTGCCGGGAAGTCCGGCTCGCTGGCTCTCGCCGCTGCCGCGGATGCCGGTGCAGGCCGACGGATCGCGGTCGTGCCATTCCAGGCGGAGGCGGATCGCTTGACCGAGGCCGGGCAACTGACCGGCGGGGGGCTGGCCGACGCTGTCGTCATCGCCGACGCTCGCTCACCACTCGGGCTATTCGATGCGATCGATTCGGTCGGCGGGCCCGCCGATGTCACCGTGGTCTGCGTGGATGTGCCCGGGTGCGAGCAGCCCGCGATCCTCGCGACGGCCGAGGGCGGCACGGTCATCTTCTTCTCGATGGCCACCAACTTCGCGGCGGCCGCGCTGGGCGCGGAGGGGCTCGCAGCCGATGTCACGATGCTGGTCGGCAATGGCTATGTGCCGGGCCACGCGGCATACGCCCTGGATCTGCTGCGCGCCAACCCGGCCGTCCGCGCCCTCTTCGAGGTGCGCTTAGAGGACTGACCCTGGCTGCTCCAGCTGTGGTGTGCTGGCCAGATGGAACGACGCCCGATCGGTCTTGCCGGGGCGCCGGGGGCGGTCTGGAGGAGTTCCTCGCGCGGTGTGCCCGCGGCGAGCAGGACGCGTTCGCCCGGCTGTACGACGCGACCAGTGCCCGGCTGTACGGCCTGGCGTTGCGGGTGCTGCGCAACCCGGCGCACGCCGAGGAGTCACCCAAGAGGCCTACCTGGAGATCTGGCGCACCAGCGCCCGCTTCGACTCTCGCCGCGGCAGCGCGATCGCCTGGTTGATGACGATCACTCACCGCCGCGCCGTCGACCGGGTGCGCAGTGCGGCCGCCGCGGACCGGCGCGACGACCTGTTCGAGCAACGCACCCGTCCGCGTCCGTACGACGTCACCGCGGAGGACGCGCATCGCAGCCTCGAGGCGCACCGGGTGCGCAAGGCGCTGCAGCAACTGACCGACACCCAACGAGAGGCGGTCGAGCTGGCCTACCTCGGCGGGTACACGCACACCGAGGTGGGGCAGTTGCTCGACCTGCCACTCGGCACCGCCAAGACCAGAATCCGGGACGGGTTGATCCGCCTGCGCGACACGATGGGAGTCGAGCGATGACCGACGACACCTACCAACTGCTGGCCGCCTACGCGGTCGACGCCGTCACCGACGACGAGCGGACGCGGGTCGAGAACTACCTGTTGGAGCACCCCGAGCACCTGCCCGAACTGGACGGTCTGCGCGACGCCGCGGCCGGGCTCGGTGCACAGGTCGAGACGCCGGCGCCGCCGCCGAGCCTGCGCGACTCGGTGCTGGCACAGGCCCACCAGATCCGTCCGCTGCCGCCGCAGGAGCCCACCGTTGCGTCGCTCGAGGACGAGCACGCCGCGAAGAAGCACACCGACCAACCGCGCGACGAACTCGCCGCCCGCCGTCGGCTGCCCTGGTTCATCGCGGCCGCTGCAGCCGCCGTCATCGGGGTCACCACGGTGGCCGTCCAGCAGCAGATCGCACCGCCGTCGCAGCAGACGGTGGTGGCGCAGGTGAGCGCCGCGGCCGACGCCCGCTCCTACGAGCTGGCGATGCCCGGCCACTCGGCCACGGTGACGCGTTCGATGGCGATGGGCAAGGCGGTCTTCCGGTCCTCCGACCTCGGTGCCGCGCCGGCGGGTCATCGTCCGACACGATGACCGACGCCCGGTTCGGCCCGGGCTGCGCGAGCGTCCCGGCCGATGGCAAGGGGTCCTTCGCCGGCATGGCCAAGGAGCCGGTCGCCACCGCCGCCAGCAACAACCCGCTGCTGAGCACCCTCGTCGCCGCTGTGAAGAAGGCCGGCCTCGTCGACACCCTCAACAACAGCAAGAACATCACCGTGTTCGCGCCGTCGAACTCCGCTTTCGACAAGATCCCGAAGGCCGACCTCGACAAGGTGCTGGCCGACAAGACGACGCTGACCCACCTGCTCACCCACCACGTGGTGCCGAGCCGGTTGGCACCCGCCGCGCTGGCCGGCACCCACCCGACCCTCAACTCCGACTCGGTGGTAAGCGGCACGACGCCCGACTTCGACGTGGTCGGCGCGAAGGACCACCGTGGAGGACAACGCGACGATCTGGCCGGTGGCCTATACGAGTCGTCCGGCGATTTCGGCGGCGCAGGCGGAGCTAACCCTCAGCCAGCGCACCCGGAAGGTGGAGCGTCAGTCGACCCGCATCTCGCCAAGCTCACTCCAGTCGTCCTGGTCGACGGACTGGCTGACGACCTTCGGCGTCGCGGAGAGGTAGGGCGGCAGCTCGGCCTGGGCGGCCTTGAAGTGGTCGCTGTTGACGTGCGCGCCACCGGCATCGCCGTCGCGGAACGCCTCGACGAGGACGTATTCGTTGCTGTCGTCCAGGCTGCGCGACCATTCGAACCACAGGCAGCCCTCCTCGGCGCGCGTGGCCTCGGTGAAGGCACGAGAGATCTCGGCCCAGGCGTCGGCGTGCTCGGGACGGACGGTGAACTTGGCGGTGATGAAGATCAAGGTGTGTCTCCTCAGGTTGCGGGGATGGCGTCGGGCGTCGTGGCGGTCTGCGCGCAGGCGTAGATCGAGGACTTGATGAGCCTGCCGACCTTCTGCGAGAGAATACCGAACACCGCCCCGACGACGATCGATAGCAGCGGGCCGGGCGACATGCTCGTGCTCCTTGTCAGGGGATGAGGATCGCGCGACCGCGCACGCGGCCGGCGTCGAGATCCGAGATCGCGGGACTGGAAGTCGTCCAGGGCGTACTTCTGCGTGTGCAGGGTGACCAAGCCCCGAGCGGCGAGGGCCATGAGGTCACACAGATCGTTGTACGACCCGACGAGGTTGCCGATCACGTTCTTCTCAGCCGAGATCAGGTCGATCGTGGGGACGTTGACGTTCTCGCCGTAGCCCACGACGTGGTAGTCGCCGGCCGCACGTGTCATCGCGGCTCGCTGCGCTCGCACCTCAACCACCGGGCACCTCGACCACCGAGCTAGCGAGAAGAAGCTCTCCATTGCTGCGTTGTCACCGCATTAACCGGCTAATCGCAGCGGACTTCTTTCCGGTTCGGCCCTTTTCGTTGTTTGCCTCACATGGCGGTCGGGTGTGT
>Ga0102832_1001255_pt1 | contig 21308 bp, 21 predicted proteins | sample EBPBio282013_DNA_FD_88942 | JGI IMG/M metagenome (GOLD analysis project Ga0102832, IMG submission 88942) | Wastewater treatment Type I Accumulibacter community from EBPR Bioreactor in Madison, WI, USA - Reactor 2_5/28/2013_ DNA (Illumina Assembly) | ecosystem: Engineered > Bioreactor > EBPR >...
CACGGCGACGACCAGTGGTTCGACCTCGTGAAGTGGACCCTGATGGGCATGATCGAGGCCGAGGAGATGGGCATCACCTCGAAGAACGTCGACGAGATGATGAAGAGCGACGATCCCGCCGTGAAGCGCTTCCTCGGCGTCACGCCGGGCTTCGGCAAGGCCGTCGGCGTCGACGAGAAGTGGATGTACAACGTCATCAAGCAGGTCGGGAACTACGGCGAGAGCTATGATCGCCATGTCGGTCCGGCCACGCCGCTGAAGCTGGAGCGTGGCCAAAACGCGCTGTGGACCAACGGCGGCCTGTTGTACGCGATCCCGTTTCGCTGAAATCAGTCCTGTCGGTCGAACCGCATCTTCTTGATGCGGCCGGTCGAGACTTCCAGCGCCGTGATCTTGCCCTTTCGATCACGGACGAGGTGGGCGAGCTGGGTGACATTGATCCAGCTCCCGGCCGGGCTCGCGACCTCGACCGTCTCATCGTCGATCCCCTGGACCGTCCATGGCGCGCCGCCTGCGATCAGCGGGCCGCCGACGAATATTTCCCAGGCCTCGCCCTTGCGTTCGATCCGCCAGACGGCGCCGCTGTCGGCTGACACATAGGTGCCGGCGAGCGCTGCGGGGGCGGCCTTGCGCCGTCCCAGCTTGGCGAAGGTCATCACGCGGCCGGCGCCGAGATCGACCCGCACCGTGTCTTTGGCTCCCGGCTTTAAAGAAAATTCGAAAGAGCCACGCTCGGCGGCCAGCCAGCCGTCGGCACGCCGGCCGAGCACGAAGGGCAAGCCGTTCTGCGTCACGGTCGCTTCGCCGTTCTGCCAGGCCAGATCGAACATCGACGGTTCCTGGGCGTTGAACCAGGTGCCGGCCAATGGCTTGATCTCGGCCTCCGTGACGGGCGCGGGGGCGGGCTTCAGCTTCTTGTTGCCCTCCAGTGCGAGGGTCGCGATGGCGCGCGCCTGCCGCCACGGGTCGATGCTGCCGAGATTGGCGATCACCACGACGGTGAGCCCGGCATCGGGCACGCGCAGGAATTCGGTGCGGAAGCCCGGCCACAGGCCGCCATGGCCGATCGTGGTGAGGCCGCGCAGATCGTCAGCCTGCACGCCGCGGCGATACCTGTTGGTGTGCTTGCCGGTGAGCGGCGACACCGCGGCAAGCTGCGACGGCAGAGTCTTGGGGGAAAGCGTCGGCTGGTCGAAATGCCGGCTCCAGATCAACAGGTCCTCGACGGTCGAGGTGAGGCCGCCTTCGCCGCCCTGCGGATAGGCGTGCGCGGCACGGCGAAAGCCGTTCGCGGCATCGCCCAGATAGCCGGTGGCGAGACCCGGGATCACGGTGTCGATGCCGGCGGCGAGCTGGGTCGAGTTCATGCCCAGCGGCTTGAAGATGCGCTCCGCCAGGAAATCGCCCAGCTTCATCTTCGACAGCCGCTCGACGATCAGGCCGAGCAGCAGGAAGTTTGTGTTGCTGTAGAGGAAGCGGCTGTTCGGCGTGAAGTTGAGATGCCGGTTGCGCACGCAGGCAGCGTAGAGATCCTCGGGCCGCGCCGGCTTGTCGAGGCCATGGCCGCCTAGCCGCAGCAGTTCGAGGAAGTCCGGCAGGCCGCTGCAGTTGCGCATCATCTGGTCGATGGTCACCGGCAGCGGCGCGAGCTCGCGCAGATACTTGTGCGGCGGGGCCTTAAGGTCGAGCTTGCCCTCGGCCGCCAGCATCAACGCCGCCGATACCGTGAACTGCTTGCTGACCGAGGCGATGCGGAAGCGGGTGTGCGGCGCGATCGGCACCTCGTGCTCGATACTGGCGAGCCCGTAGCCCTTGCACAGCGCGATCTCGCCGCCCTGCGCCACGGCGACGACGGCGCCCGGCGAGCCGGGCTGGGTGTAGCGGGAAAACAGCGCGTCGACGCGCTGTTCGAGCGACAGGAAAGACAGGGATTTCGACATGCAGGGCAGTCAAGCCAACGGGCTCGCGGATGTAAAGCGGGCTCGCTACGCTTGGCCAAAGGGAGATGCCGCATGGGTCACGAGAGCGATCGCAGGTTCGTCAAGGTCGAGAAGGGGTTGGGGCCGCAGGGCCGCATCGCCATCGTGCGCTTCGACCGCGGCGACAACGTCAACGCGTTCAGCCAGCAGGCGATGCGCGAGCTGCGCGACGTCACGCGCGACTTCGAGGACGACCTCGAGACCTCGGTGGTGATCCTGACCGGGTCGGCCCGCGCCTTCTCGGCCGGCTTCGACCTCAAGGACCCCGAGGGCCAGGCGCGGCAGGCCGCGTCGATCGGCGAGCGGGTCCATCGCCAGCGGCTGGGGCCGAAGATGTCGCGCGCCTGGGAGGAGATGGAGCCGGTGACGATCGCGGCGATCGAGGGTCACTGCATCGGCGGCGGCGCGGCGCTCGCGGTGTCGCTCGACTTCCGCTTCTGCGGCCGCAGCGCCCACTTCCGCATCCCCGAGGTCGAGCTCGGCATGAACATGAGCTGGGGCTCGCTGCCGCGCATGATCGCCCTGATGGGGCCGGCGCGCACCAAGCAGGCGGTGATCCTCGCCTCCGACCGCATCTCGTCGGCCGACGCGCTGGACTGGGGCCTGGTCGAGAAGGTGGTCGAGGACGGCCAGGCGCTGGCCGCCGCGATGGCCTTCGCCGAGCGCATCGCCGCCCAGCCGCCGCTGCCGGTGCGCATGACCAAGACCACGATCAACCGCTTCACCACGGCGCTGCACGCGCTGGGGTCGCACATGGATGCCGAGCAGAACGTGCTGACCGGACTGACCGAGGATTACCGGGAAGGAACGACGGCGTTCCGCGAGAAGCGCAAGCCGGTGTTCCGCGGCCGCTGAAGCCGGATCAGCGGCCCGGCAGCTGGTCGATGACGCGTTGCCGCGCCGCGTCGTCCATCGCCATCCAGCGCGCGATCTCGTCGACCGTGCGCTTGCAGCCGAGGCAATGGCCGCTCTTGGGATCGAGCGTGCAGATGCCGATGCAGGGCGACAGGACCCGTCGCGCGGGCGGGGCGTCGGCCATCGTCCGGCTCAGGGCTTCTTGCTGAGTTCGGCGAGCTGGTTCTGCAGTTCGTCCAGCTTGCGCTTGAGGTCGTCGATGCGGCCCTCGCCGACACCGCCGGCCGGGTCGGTCGCGGCGGCGGGCGCGTCGGAGCCGCCGGCGTGGGCGGGGCCGCCGGGCATCGGCCCGCCCGGCATGGGCATCCCCGGCATCGGCACACCGGGACCGCCCGGCGTGCGCTGGAACGGGTTGAACATGCGCATGGCCTGCTCGAACATCGCCATGTTCTGCTTGCCCATCGATTCGAACTGCTGGAACGGGTTGAACCCGAACGCATTCTGCAGGTAGCTGCGCATCTGCTCCTGGTTGCGCGCGAACTGCGTCATCGACATCTCGAGGTACTGCGGCACCACGCCCTGCAGGCTGTCGCCGTAGAACGAGATCAGCTGGCGCAGGAACGGGATCGGCAGCAGCGTCTGCCCGCCCTTGCTCTCTTCCTCGAAGATGATCTGGGTCAGCACCGGGCGCGTGATGTCGTCGCCGGTCTTGGCGTCGTAGACCACGAAATCGGTCTTGTCCTTCACCATCTGCGACAGGTGATCGAGAGTCACGTAGGCCGAGGTCGCCGTGTTGTAGAGCCGCCGGTTCGCGTACTTCTTGATCACCACCGGGGCCGGCTTGGGGCCGCCCTCGGTACCTGCCTGATCGGCCATTACGCAGCGCTCCTTGCCGGACGCGAGTGAACGTCCGTTCATGGCGGACGGGAAACCTTACCGCCGATGCCGCAGTGCGACAAGGTTGGGTTTGCGCCTGCGAAAGCAGCGTTCCTGCGACGATCGGGTATAGTGCGCCCATGGCCTCGGAAACCGACGACAAGGGCACCGACGAGAGCGGCGATCTCGATCGCCTCGCCCGGCGTTATCTCGACCTCTGGCAGAGCCAGCTGTCCGGGCTGGCCGCCGACCCGGCCGTCACCGAGCAGATCGCCCGGCTGTTCGCGGCCGCCAACAGCCAGATGGCGAACGCGATGCAGGCCGCGCAGGGAGCCCCCAATGCCTCCTTCTTCTCCGCCCCGCCGGCTGGGACCACGGCCGCTGCCGCTGCACCTGGGAACCGCCCTGATGACGTGGGCGAGCTGCGAAAGCGCGTGGAAGCTCTCGAAGCCCGGGTCGCCGAACTCGAATCCCGGCTCGCCGGCCGCGCCTGAGTCCGTCTCGGCGCTGCTGCCCGAGATCGCCACCGCCGAGGCCGCCGCCGGCGCCGGGTCGTTCGACCGCGCGCTGCAGCGCGAGATCCGCCGCCGCATGGCGCGGCTGGCCGACGGCGTTCTGGCCTATCGGCGGCACCCGGTCGCGCGCACGCTGGAGAACCCGGCGGTCGCGTGGAGCGAGGGCAACACGCGGCTGCTCGATTACGGCCTGACGCATCGCGCGGCGCGCAAGCGCGGCGCGCGCGCCGTGCTGGTCGTGCCGTCGCTGATCAATCGCTGGGAAGTGCTCGACCTCACCGCCGAGAAGAGCCTGCTGCGCGCGATGGCGGCGGCCGGGCTGCGGCCCTACCTCGTCGACTGGGGCACGCCCGACGACAGCGAGCGGAAGTTCGGCACGACCGAGTACGTGGCGCGGCTCGAGCGCGCGCTCGACTTCGTGCGCAAGCGGGCGCGGCGCGCGCCGGCGGTGATGGGCTACTGCATGGGCGGCACGCTGTCGGTGGCGCTGGCGGCCCGCCGGCCGCGCCGCGTCGCCGGCCTCGCGCTGCTCGCCTCGCCGTGGGACTTCCACGCCGACCGCACCGGCCAGGCCTTCCTGCTGTCGGCCGGGCCGATGCTGGCCGAGATGGCGGACCGGCTGGGCGAGCTGCCGGTCGACATCCTGCAGACGCTGTTCTGGTCGCTCGACCCGTGGCTGGCCGTGAAGAAGTTCGGCCGCTTCCTCGGCCTCGATCAGCAGGGCGACAACGCGCGCGAGTTCGTGCTGCTGGAGGACTGGCTGAACGAGGGCGCGCCGCTCGCCGGGCCGACGGCGCGCGAGTGCCTGGTCGGCTGGTACGGCGACAACCAGCCGGGCGCGGGACGCTGGGAGGTCGGCGGCAAGCGCGTCGTGCCGGCGAAGATCACCGTGCCGTCGCTGGTCATGATCCCGTCCGGCGACCGCATCGTGCCGCCGCTGTCGGCCGCCGCGCTGGCCGACCCGAAGCGCGGCCTGAGGAACGCCACGCGCATCGACCTGCCGCTCGGCCATATCGGCATGGTGGTGAGCGGGCGCGCCCGCGCGCTGTGCTGGACGCCGCTGATCGACTGGCTGACCGCCATCCCGCCGCGTCGCCGCCGGAAATGAGCCGCGCCGCGCGCATCGATTGGCGACAGGTCGCCGCGTGGTTGGTGCTGCTCGCCTTCTCGGTGGTCGTGCACGCCTATGTCGAGGTCGCCACCGCGGCGCGCGGCGGCCCGCCGTTGACCCTCGGGCGGGCGCTGGCGATCGAGACCTCGAGCCACCTCGTCGTCGCGGCCCTGCTGCCCGTCCTCTACGGAATGCACGCGCGCTGGCCGATCGGCGGGCCGCGCCGCAACCTCGCGATCCACGTCGCCGCCGTGGTGCCGTTCAGCCTCGTCCACACGCTCGGCCTGTGGGGGCTGCGCCAGCTGTGGTTCGTGGGCGTGCTGGGCGAGGACTACAGCCTGCCGCTGACGCCCGACCGGTTCGGCTTCGAGTTCGCCAAGGACATCTTCAACTACGGCCTGCTGAGCGCCGGCGTGCTGGCGATGCGCCACCTCTTCGCCCGTCCCCTGCCGGTGCCCCTGCCAATACCCGGGCCGCCGCCTGCCGCCGAGCCCGAGGTCGCGCCGCCGGCGCCACGGCCGGAGCGCTTCGCGGTGCGCAAGGCCGGCCGCGAGATCCTGGTCGCGGTGGCCGACATCGACTGGGTCGAGGCCGCCGGCAACTACGCCGTCCTGCATGTCGGCGGCGACACGCTGGAGATCCGGTCCTCGCTCAGCCGGCTGGAAGGCGAACTCGACCCGCAGCGCTTCGTGCGGGTCCACAAGTCGGCGATGGTCAACGTCGCGCGGATCGCCGAGGTCACGCCGTGGATGAGCGGCGACTGGCGGATCCGGCTGCAGGACGGCGCCGAGGTCAACCTGAGCCGCCGCTACCGCCCGCGCTTCGAGGCGCTGGTGCCGGTCAAGACGTGAGGCCGTCCGCCGGACGTCCCGTGCCCCGCGCCGGTCATCCCACCGGGCGCGCCGGTCGTCACAATTCGCCCTCGAATCAACGGCTTGCGCGGTAGGAGCGGGTGTCCCTCCCGGAGGTGCCCTTGTCGTCCCCCGTGTCGTCTTCCCGCCGCGCCGATCTCGACTGGCTGCGCGTTCTCGCCTTCGCCCTGCTGATCGCCTACCACGCCGGCATGGCGTGGTCGGGCTGGACCTGGCACCTCGAGGCCGAGACCAGCCTCGCGCCGCTGCGCGAGGGCATGCGCTTCGTGAACCGCTGGCGCATGCCGCTGCTGTTCCTGGTGTCGGGCGGCGCCATCATGCTGGCGCTGGGCGCGCGCTCGGGCCGCGCCTTCGCCCGCGACCGGCTGCGGCGGCTCGGCATCCCGCTGCTGTTCGGCATGGCGGTGATCGTGCCGCCGCAGGTCTGGCTCGAGCGCCGCTTTCGCGGCCAGACCACCGACGGCTTCCTCGCCTGGCTGCCCCAAGCCTTCGACGGCGGCGCCTATCCCGCCGGCAACCTCAGCTGGCACCACCTGTGGTTCCTGGCCTACGTGCTGGTGCTGACCTTCGTCCTGCTGCCGGTCTTCCTGTGGGCGCGCGGCGCCCGCGGCCGGGCCGTCCTGGGCAGCGCCGCGGACGTCGCGGCGCGCCGCGGCCTGCAGTGGCTGGTGGTGCTGCCGGTCGCCGCCTCGATCCTGTGGCTGGCGCCGCTGTCGCGCAACATCAACGGGCTGGTCGGCGACTGGCACGGGCTGGTGCAGGGCGGCGTGCTGCTGCTGTTCGGCGCCTTCCTGTACGGCGCGCCGGCCCTGCTGGCGGCGGTCGAGCGCCAGCGCTTCCTGTCGCTCGGCGTCGGCATCGCGGCCTATGCCGCGCTCTGCCTGGTCTTCTTCCGCGGCGAGGTCCGGCCGATGATCCCCGCCGACGCGCGCCCGGCCTACGCGCTCCTGTCGGCGGTCAACATGGTGGCGTGGCTGCTGGCCATCGTCGGCTTCGCGCACCGCCACCTCGCGGCGCGGCCGGCCTTCCTCTCGACGGCGACCGAGGCGGTCTACCCGTTCTACATCCTGCACCAGACGGTGACCGTGATCGTCGTGTACGGGCTGTTGCGCTGGGGCGTGGCGCCTTGGCCGGGCTTCGCGCTGGCGGTGATCGGCACCTTCGCCGGGACGTCGGCGATTTACTTTGGGCTGGTCCGGCCGGTGCCGTTGCTGCGGCCTCTTTTCGGGTTGAAGACCGCGTAGAGCAGCAGCGTGCGCCCCGCGACCTCGAAGCGGCGCTCGAACGCCATGCCGAACTTCTCGAGCGAGCGCTGACCGGCGATGTTGTCGGCCAGCGTCACGCCGGTCACCCGGTCGATCCCGACGACGTCGAAGGCGAAGGCGACGGCGGCGCGGCCCAGCTCCGGGCCGTAGCCCATTCGCTGCTTCTCCGGCACGAAGGCGCCGCGCACCGTGACGCCGAGGTTGCCGGAGTGGACCCTGAGCCCGCCGACGCCGATCAGCTGGCCGCTCGCCCGCTCGACCACCGTCCAGCTGCCGAAGCCCAGCGCCGGCCATTCCGCCTCGTACTGCGCCACCAGGGCGTCGCTCTCGGCCCGGTCCAGCACCCCGTGCTGCAGGAACCGCATGACCCTGTCGTCGGCATGGAAAGGCGCCAGCCGGTCTGCATCGGCCATGCTGATTGGCCGCAATTCCAGTCGGTCCGTGAAGAGGTGGTTGCGGGGCAGGGTCACGGGAGGGAGGGGGTCCTTGCCGGTAGCGGTGACGGGCCTATAAAATCGGGTGAATGGCGGCACGCCAAGGAGGAAGTCACATGACCACCGAAATCGTTATCGCGAGCGCGGCGCGCACGCCCATCGGCTCTTTCAACGGGGCCTTCACCAGCGTCCCGGCGCACGACCTCGGCAAGATCGCCATCAAGGGCGCGCTCGAGCGCGCCAAGGTGAAGCCGGAAGAGGTCGACGAAGTCATCATGGGCCAGATCCTGACCGCGGCCCAGGGTCAGAACCCGGCCCGCCAGGCCGCCGTCAACGCCGGCATCCCGGTCGACAAGACGGCGCTCGGCATCAACCAGCTGTGCGGCTCGGGCCTGCGAGCCGTCGCCTTCGGCTGGCAGGCGATCCGCAACGGCGACGCCTCGATCATGGTGGTCGGCGGCCAGGAGAGCATGAGCCAGGCGCCGCACGCCGCGCACATGCGCGACGGCACCAAGATGGGCGAGTTCAAGATGGTCGACACCATGTTGAAGGACGGCCTGTGGGATGCCTTCCACGGCTACCACATGGGCAACACCGCCGAGAACGTCGCGCAGAAGTACCAGGTCACCCGTGCCGAGCAGGACGCCTTCGCGGTGTCGTCGCAGAACAAGGCCGAGGCGGCGCAGAAGTCGGGTCGCTTCAAGGACGAGATCGTCCCGGTGACCGTGAAGACCCGCAAGGGCGAGGTCGTGGTCGACACCGACGAGTTCCCCCGCCACGGCACGACCATGGAGACGCTGGGCAAGCTGCGCCCGGCCTTCGCGAAGGAAGGCTCGGTGACCGCCGGCAACGCGTCGGGCATCAACGACGGCGCCGCGGCGCTGGTGCTGATGTCGGCCGACGAGGCCAAGAAGCGCGGCGTCAAGCCGCTCGCCCGCATCGTGTCGTGGGCGACCACCGGCGTCGACCCGTCGATCATGGGCATCGGCCCGGTCACCGCCTCGCAGGCGGCGCTGAAGAAGGCCGGCTGGACGGTCAAGGACCTCGACCTCGTCGAGGCCAACGAGGCCTTCGCGGCGCAGGCCGTCGCGGTCGGCAAGGAACTCGGCCTCGACCCGGCGAAGCTGAACGTCAACGGCGGCGCGATCGCGCTCGGCCACCCGATCGGCGCCTCGGGCGCGCGCGTGCTGACGACGCTGCTCTATGAAATGCAGAAGCGCGACGCCAAGAAGGGCCTCGCCACGCTGTGCATCGGCGGCGGCATGGGCATCGCGATGTGCGTCCAGCGCGACTGATCGATCGCGTTCGCGAAAAAGAGAAGGGGCTGCGGGCGAAAGCCGGCAGCCCCTTTTTGTTTGGTAGTCCGGCTTACTTGATGGTCGGGGCGTAGAGGCGCTGGCCGCGGCGTGCGAGGCGGCGGCCCTGCTCCTGCGACAGTTCGAGCAGCTGGGCGCCGCCGTCCGGCGTCAGCTGGGCCAGCAGGAAGCGCGTCTGGCCGGGCGCCACGGTGATCACCAGTTCCTTGTTCTTCGACGGCCCGTAGGCGCGCAGGTCGTAGAGCTTGGGATCGAGGTCGAGGCGGACGTAGTTCGGCGGCACGATGTTGACCAGCGACTGGGTGCCGATCGTGATCTCGATCGGCGTCTGGTCGCCGGGCCCGGCCTCGCGCACGATGTAGAGCGCGGCCTGCCCGTCATTGGCCACCGGGAAGCTGCCCGTTCCCCAGGCGTTGTACTCCCGGGTGAAAATCGAATCCTCGCCGCAGCCGGCCAGCGTTCCCGCCAGGCCCAGGGCGAGTACGCCCGCCAGAAACTTCCGCATATAAACCGACCTCCGGCCCTAACCTCGACCGGCCCGCGCCGGGGGTCAAGCGGCCACTGGCCGGGGCAGGGCGCGCAGCCGGCCGAGCGGCGACAGAACGATCACCAGGGTCGACAGGACGAAGGCGGCGGCGACCAGCCCCAGCGCCGCCCCGAGGCCGGCCTGGGCGGCGACCACGCCGCCAGTCAGCGCGCCGAGCGGGCGCACGCCGTAGATCGCGACCTGCACGGTGGCGTTGACCCGGCCGAGCAGCGGCGCCGGGGTCACCAGCTGACGCAGCGTGGTCTGGCAGACCAGCCACAGCATCGGCCCGAAGCCGACCAGGAAGTGCCCGGCCGCGGCGGCCGCGAAGCCGCCGTCGGGGCTGGCCGGGGCTGCGAGCGCGGCCAGGAACAGGCCCGCCGCCCCGACCGAGACGGCCGGGCCGAACAGCAGCACGACGCGCGGCGGCAGGTGGCGGGCCACCGCCGGGGCGGCCAGCGCGCCCAGCACCAGCCCGGCGCCGTAGCCCGACTGGGCGAGGCCGAGCCGGGCCGGCTCGAGCCGCAGCGCGTCGAGCGCCAGCGGCGCCCAGATCGCCAGCAGGGCGAAGAAGCCGAAGTTCCAGAACACGGCGCACAGGCTGATGCCGCGCAACAGGTCGTGGCGCCACACGAAGCGCGCGCCGGTGCCGATCGCCTGGGCCATCGACGGCCGCGCCGCCGGCGCGACGGGCGCCGGGCCGCGCGGCAGGGCGAGGATGAAGGCCAGCGCGATCGCCGCGCCGGCTGCCGCGAGGCCGTAGCCCCAGGTCGGCGACAGGGCCTGCGCCAGCCCGCCGGCGACCACCGGCGCGGCGAGGCTGACCACGGCGCGCGCCAGCTCGAGGCGGGCGTTGGCGCGCGGCAGGTCGGCGGCGGCGACCAGCCCGGGCAGCAGCGCGATCGCGGTCAGGACGTAGATGACGGTGCCCGACGCGGCGGCGAAGGCGGCGAGGCCGAGCAGCGTCACGCCGCCCGCGACCGCCGCGGCGATCGCCGCCAGCGCGCCGGCCAGCCCGAGCAGCAGGCCGAGGACCAGCAGCCGGCGGCGCGACATCGCGTCGGCCCACGCCCCGGCCGGCAGGGTGACCAGCAGCCAGGCCGCGCTCTGGGCGGCGACCAGCCCGCCGATCAGGTCGGGTCCGGCGCCCAGCACCAGGCTGGCGGTGAGCGGCAGCGAGGCCAGCGCGAGCTGGTCGGCGGCGTGGGTCCCGGCGGAGGCGCCGAGCAGGGCGGTGAAGGGCTTCATGCGTCCGTCCTAGTGCCGTCATCCCTGGTGGCGTTATCCGCCGCACGCCGGCAATTCGCCCAGCGGTTCCCTCCGGCGTCGCGCCGCTCTACAGTGCGGGCGATCACAATGAAGGGGAGAATCCCATGGCCGGACGTGTTGCAGTCGTGACAGGTGGAACCCGCGGAATTGGCGCCGCCATCTCCCGCATGCTGAAGGACCGTGGCTACAAGGTCGCCGCGACCTACGCCGGCAACGACGCCGCGGCGAAGGCCTTCAAGGACGAGACCGGCATCGCGGTCTACAAGTTCGACGTCGGCGACTTCGCCGCCTGCCAGGCCGCGGTGACGCAGATCGAGAAGGATCTCGGCCCGATCGAGGTGCTGGTGAACAACGCCGGCATCACCCGCGACTCCACGATGCGCCGCCTGACGCGCGACATGTGGGACCAGGTGATGAACACCAACCTCGGCTCGTGCTTCAACATGTCGAAGGCGGTGTGGGAAGGCATGAACACCCGTGGCTTCGGCCGCGTCGTCAACATCGGCTCGATCAACGGCCAGGGTGGCCAGTACGGCCAGGTCAACTACGCCGCGGCCAAGTCGGGCATCCACGGCTTCACCAAGGCGCTGGCCCAGGAAGGCGCCGCCAAGGGCATCACCGTGAACGCCATCGCGCCGGGCTACACCGAGACCGACATGGTCGCCGCGGTGCCGGCCAACGTGCTCGAGAAGATCGTCGCCAAGATCCCGGTCGGCCGCCTCGGCAGGGCCGACGAGATCGCGCGCGGCGTGGTCTTCCTGGTGGCCGACGATGCCGGCTTCATCACCGGCTCGACGCTGTCGATCAACGGCGGCCAGCACATGTACTAGGCCCTCTCCGGGTCTATGATCGGGGCCGGCAATCCTTGCCGGCCCTTTTCATTTGGGAGTGTGCCATGCCCCGCCTGACCGAGTACGCCGACATGACCCCGCGCGCCAGGGCCGTGGTCGAAGGCATCGCCAAGGGGCGCAACCTCGACCCGGCGCGCATCAACAACGTCTGGAAGGCGCTGGCGAAGCATCCCGCGGTGATGGAGCAGTTCGCCGGCGAGATGAAGGCGGCGATGGCGCCGGGCAAGCTCGACGCGCTGACCAAGGAGCTGATCTACCTCGCGGTGAGCGTCGCCAACCAATGCGACTACTGCATCGCCTCGCACGGCACGATGGCGAAGGCGAAGGGCATGACCGACGAGATGCACGAGGAATTCATGGCGGTGGTGCTGGCGGCGCAGAAGGGCAACAAGATCGCCGTGGCCTACCGCGTCCCCGTCGACGACGCCTTCCAGGAGTAACGAGCCGTGACCGCCGCCAAGTCCCCGAGCTGGGACGCCAACCTGTACCTGAAGTTCGCCGGCCATCGCATGCGGCCGGCGCTCGACCTGATGGGCCGGCTCGACCCGGCCAACGCGGCGCGGCCGGGGCACGCGGTCTACGACCTCGGCTGCGGCGCCGGCAACATCTCGCGCATCCTCGCCGAGCGCTTCCCCGGCGGCGCGGTGATCGGCATCGATTCGTCGGACGACATGCTGGCCAAGGCGCGGGCGCAGACCGCCGACCCGCGCGTCAGCTTCGAGCGCGGCGACCTCACCCGCTTCACGCCCTCGACGCCGCCGGGGATCCTCTACAGCAACGCCGCCTACCAGTGGATCGAGGGCCACATCGACCTGTTCCCCGGCCTGCTGCAGCTGCTGCCGTCCGGCGGCCAGCTGGCGATCCAGATGCCGCGCAACCATACCGCGCCGTCGCACACGCTGATGCGCGACGCCGCCGAGGCCGGGCCGTGGAAGGCCAAGCTGGCGAAGATCCGCGGCGTCGGCCCGGTCGACGAGCCGGCGCGCTACTACGACGTGCTGAAGCCGCTCAGCGCCGAGCTCGAGGTCTGGGAGTCGATCTACCAGCAACCGCTGACCGGCAAGGACCCGGTGGCGCAGTACACGTCGGGCACCGGCCTGCGGCCGTTCCTCGACGCGCTGGAGGGCGACGAGCGTGCTGCCTTCTACGACACCTACTGCAAGCTGATCGCCGCGGCCTACCCGACGCGCGCCGACGGCATCACGCTGTTCCCGTTCCGCCGCCTGTTCATCGTGGCGCGTCGCGCATGAGGCTGCGCCGTCTCGCCCTGCTGCCCATTCTGCTGGCCGCGCTGGCGCTGCCGGCGGTGCCGGCCGCGGCGGCGCCGAAGACGATGGTCGCCGCCGCCAATCCGCTCGCGGTCGAGGCCGGGCTGGAGATGCTGCGACGTGGCGGCTCGTCGGTCGATGCCGCCGTCGCGGTGCAGATGGTGCTGGGCGTGGTCGAGCCGCAGGCCTCGGGCGTGGGCGGCGGCGGCTTCCTGATGCACTACGACGCGGCGAGCGGCTCGATGGCCGCGTGGGACGGCCGCGAGACGGCGCCGGCCGGCGCCACCCCGACGATGTTCCTCGCGGCCGACGGCAAGCCGCTGCCGTTCCGCGAGGCCGTGAATTCCGGCCTGTCGGTCGGCGTGCCGGGCGCGCTGCCGATGCTGGCGCTGGCGCATCGCGAGTACGGCCGCCTGCCGTGGCGCGATCTCTTCGCGCCGGCGATCAAGCTGGCGCGCGACGGCTTTCCCGCGCCGCCCCGCCTTGCGATGACGCTGGAGCGCTTCCCCGACCTGCGCCAGGAGCCGGCCTTCCGCGACGTCTACTTCCGGCCCGATGGCGGGCCGCTCCGCCTCGGCGACCGCGTGACCAACCCGGCGCTGGCCGACACGCTGCAGGCGATCTCCGAGCGCGGCCCGGCGGTGCTGAGCGAAGGCAGGCTGGCCGAGGAGATGGTGGCGCGCGTGCGCGGCCACGTGCGGCCGGGCACGCTGTCGACGGCCGACCTCGCGGCGTACAAGCCGGTGAAGCGCGAGCCCCTGTGCGGGCCGTACCGCGTCTGGATCGTCTGCTCGATGCCGCCGCCCTCGTCGGGTGGTCTCGCGATCCTGCAGGCGCTGGCGCTGCTCGAGCCGTTCGAGCTGTGGCGCGACAAGCCCAACGACCTGCGCGCCGTTCACCTGATCGCCGAGGCGAGCCGGCTGGCCTTCGCCGACCGCAACCGCTACGTCGGCGATCCCGCCTTCGTCCAGGTGCCGGTGGCCGGCCTGCTGTCGCCCGCCTACCTCGACCAGCGCCGCAAGCTGATCTCGACCGACCGCAGCATGGGCGAGGTCGGGCCGGGCGTGCCGCCGGGCTACGTCGAGCGCGGCACCAGCCACATGAGCATCGTCGACGGCCAGGGCAACGCCGTCAGCTTCACCACGACCATCGAGGGACCGTTCGGCGCCGGCATGGCGGTCGGCGGGGTCGTGCTGAACAACGAGCTGACCGACTTCTCGCTGCGGCCGGAGAGCGACGGGCGGCCGGTCGCCAACCGCGTCGAGCCGGGCAAGCGGCCGCGGTCGTCGATGTCGCCGACCTTCGTGCTCGACCGCGACCGCCGCCTGGTGGCCGCGGTGGGCTCGGCCGGCGGTGCGCGCATCATCGGCGACACGTTGCAGGCGCTGATCGGGATGCTCGACTGGAACCTGTCGCCGGCCGACGCGCTGGCCCTGCCGCGGGTCCTCAACCTCAACGGCCCGACCGAGCTGGAGCAGGGCACGCCGCTGGCCGGCCTCGCCGACGCCTTGCGCGCGCTGGGTCATCAAGTACAAGTCCGGCGGCACGAGGGCGGGTTGGCCGCCCTTCGGCGGGACGGGGACGGGTGGCAGGGCGCTGCCGATCCGCGCCGCGACGGCACGGCGATGGGAGACTAGGGCCTTGGCACAGAAGAAACTGCCCAGCGTGTTGCTGCGCGCCGGCGAGGATCGCCGGGTCCGGGCCGGGCACCCGTGGGCCTTCTCGAACGAGATCCTGATGGACGCCGAGACCCGGGCGATCCCGGCGGGGTCGCTGGTCGTGCTGCGCGCGCCGGGCGGCGAGGCGCTGGGACTGGCGACCTTCAACCCGCATTCCCTGATCGCGGCCCGCGTGCTGACCTCGAACCCCGAGGCGGTGGTCGATGCGCTGTTCCTCGGCCGGCGGCTGGCCAACGCGGTGGCGCTGCGCGACCGGCTGGTCGGCGTGCCCTATTACCGGCTGATCCATGCCGAGGCCGACGGCATGCCGGGCCTGGTCGTCGACCGCTTCGGCGACGCGCTTGTGGTGCAGGTCAACACCGCCGGCATGGAGGCCCTGACGCCGGTCCTGCTCGAGGCGCTGGAGGCCGAGCTGTCGCCGCGCACCATCGTGCTCAAGAACGATTCGCCGGTGCGCGAGCTCGAAGGGCTGAAGCGCGAGGTCACGGTCGCCAAGGGCGACGCCGAGGCGCCGATCGAGCTGGTCGAGAACGAAGCGCGCTTCGTCGCCGACCTGTCGGGCGGCCAGAAGACCGGCTGGTTCTACGACCAGCGCGACAACCGCCGCTTCATGGCCGAGCTGGCCAAGGACGCCGCCACCGTGCTCGACGTCTACAGCTACTCGGGTGGCTTCGGCGTGCTGGCGGCGACGCGCGGCGCCAAGGCGGTGACCTGCATCGACCGGTCGCAGCCGGCGCTCGACTCGGCGCGCGCCGCGGCGAAGCTGAACGGCGTCGAGGGCAAGGTGACGTTCGAGAAGGCCGAGGTCTTCGAGGCGCTGGAGAAGCGCGCCGGCACCGGCCGCTGCGACGTCGTGATCTGCGACCCGCCGGCCTTCGTGAAGAGCCGCAAGGACCTCAAGACCGGCGCCCAGGGTTACCGCAAGCTGGTGCGGCTGGCGGCGCCGCTGGTGGCGCGCGGCGGCTTCTTCTTCGTCGCCTCGTGCTCGCACCTCGTCGACCCGCCGCTGTTCGCCGAGCAGGTGCGCCGTGGCCTGCGCGATGCCGGGCGGAGCGGCCGCATCCTCAAGTCCTCGGGCGCCGCGCTCGATCACCCGGTGCATCCCGGCCTGCCCGAGACCGCGTACCTCAAGGCGCTGACCCTGCAGCTCGACTAGCCGGAGCGATCGGCCATGCTTCGTCCCGGTCCGCGCAACCTGATCACCGACGTCGACGGGCTGCTGGTCGGCAATGCCCAGGACGATCGGCTGCGCTCGGGCGTCAGCGTCGTGCTGTGCGAGACGCCGTCGGTCGCCGCCGTCGACGTGCGCGGCGGCGCGCCGGGCACGCGCGAGACCGACCTGCTCGACCCGTCGTGCCGGGTCGACCGCGTCGACGCGATCTGTCTTTCCGGCGGCTCGGCCTTCGGCCTGTCCTCGACCGACGGCGTGATGAAGTGGCTGCGCGACCACGGCCGCGGCCTGGCGGTCGGCGATGCCTGCGTGCCGATCGTGCCGACCGCGATCCTGTTCGACCTGCTGAACGGCGGCGACAAGGCGTGGGACTGGCCGCCCTACCGCGAGCTGGGCTACGCCGCGACCGCGGCGGCGGCGCGCGACTTCGCGCTGGGCAATGCCGGCGCGGGGCTGGGCGCCAAGGCCGGCAACCTCAAGGGCGGTCTGGGCAGCGCCTCGGCGATCGACCCGGCGAGCGGCCTGCAGGTCGGCGCCCTCGTGGCGGTCAACGCGCGCGGCTACACGACGATGGGCGACCTGCCGCAGTTCTGGGCGTGGGCGCTGGAGCAGGACGGCGAATTCGGCGGCCTGCCGCCGCCGCCGCGCGGCCTCGCGCTGTCGGTGTCGCACGAGCGGGCCGACCTGACGCACGACCCGGCCGAGGCGGCCCGCCACGACCCGCGCGCCAACACCACGATCTCGGTCGTCGCGACCAACGCGCGGCTCGACAAGGCCTCGGCGCATCGCCTCGCCGTCATGGCGCAGGACGGGCTGGCGCGGTCGATCCGGCCGGTCCACACGCCGCAGGATGGCGACACCGTGTTCGTCCTGGCGACCGGCACCAGCGGCCGCGAGGTCGACGCGCTGACGCTGGGCGAACTGGGCACGCTGGGCGCGGACTGCCTCGCCCGCGCGGTCGCCCGGGGTGTCTACAACGCCGCGTCGCTGGGCGCGGCGCGCGGCTGGCGGGACACCTTCGGCCGCTGATAGAGTCGCGCCCGCTTCAGTGGAGGATGTCTTGGACGCAGTGAACCGCCGTCATCTCCTGGCGCTGGCCGGCGTGGCCACCGGCGCCTCCGTGCTCGGCACCGGGGCCCGGGCGCAGGGGCCCGCGAAGAACCGCCTCGTCATCGGCATGTCGCTCGAGCCGCCGGTGCTCGACCCGACGAAGAACGCCGCCGCGGCGATCCGCGAGGTCACGACGCCGACGATCTTCGAGGCGCTCGGCCGCATCGACCGCACCGGCGCCGTCGGTCCCGGCCTCGCCGAGAGCTGGACGGTGTCGCCCGACGGCAAGGAGTACGTGTTCAAGATCCGGCCGGGCGTGAAGTTCCACGACGGCGAGGCGCTCGATGCCGGCGTGGTGAAGTTCTCGCTCGACCGGCTGTTCGCCCCCGACTCGACCAATCCCGCCAAGTCGCTCTACACCGACATCGACAAGGTCGAGGTGGTCGATCCCCTGACCGTGAAGGTGACGCTGAAGTCGCCCAACTCGTTCCTGCTCTACAGCCTGTCGATGGGCGACGCCGGGATCATGCATCCCAAGACGGCGGCGACCAACGACAAGAACCCGGTCGGCACCGGGCCGTTCATGTTCAAGGAACGCAAGGAAGGCGATTCGATCACGCTGGTGCGCGCGCCGACGTGGCGCGACCCGGCCTCGATCAAGCTCGACACGGTGGTCTTCAAGATCGTCAAGGACCCGTCGGCGCAGGTCAGCGCGCTGCTGGCCGGCGACGTCGACGCCTTCCCGGGCTTCCAGGCGCCCGAGCTGGTCGAGCGGCTGAAGAAGGACCTGCGCTTCGTCGTCGTGGTCGGCACCACCGAGGGCGAGGTGATCCTCGCCACCAACAACGCGCGCAAGCCGTTCAGCGATCCGCGGGTGCGCCAGGCGATCGCCCGCACCATCGACCGCGACGAGCTGATCTCGGCGGAGTCGGGCTTCGGCGTGCCGATCGGCAGCCACTTCGCGCCGCACAACAAGGCCTACATCGACCTCGTGAAGACCTACCCGCTCGACCCCGGGGCGGCGAAGAAGCTGCTGACCGAGGCGGGCTACCCCGACGGCTTCTCGACCACCCTCAAGCTGCCGCCGGTCGGCTACGCCCAGCGCGCCGGCGAGGTGATCGCCAACCAGCTCGGCAAGATCGGCATCAAGGTGTCGATCAGCCAGCTGCAGTGGCCGCAGTGGCTGAGCGAGGTCTTCAAGGAGCGCAACTACGACCTCACCATCGTGGCGCACACCGAGGCCAACGATCTCGATCGCTATGCCCGCGACGGCTACTACTGGGGCTACGACTCGCCCGAGTTCAAGGCCAAGTGGCGCGAGGTGGTCGCGGCGACCGACATGGCCAAGCGCGACGAACTGCTGAAGGACGCCCAGCGCATCGTCGCCCGGGACGCGGTCAACGGCTACCTGTTCCAGCTCGCCAAGATCGGCGTCTGGAAGAAGGATCTCGTCGGCCTGTGGGAGAACTCGCCGGCGCCGCAGTTGGACCTGACCGGCGTTCATTGGAAGTGATGACCGGAAAGGTCCCTCGCTTCGCTCGGGATGACAGGCATAAGCGCCGCGGCGACAAGCCCATGTCATCCCGAGGGCGCAGCCCGAGGGACCTATGCCGCTTCCACGACCATCGCTTGTCATCCCGAGGGCGCAGCCCGAGGGACCTTTCAGGCCGCGACGGCGATGCTTGATTTCCTGTCCCGCCGACTCGCGGCGGCGCTGGTCACGCTGGCGCTGGCGACGGTCGTCGTGTTCGGCGTGGTCGAGGTGCTGCCGGGCGACCCCGCCCTGGTCATGCTGGGTACCGACGCGCGGCCCGACACGCTGGCGGCGCTGCGCGCCAAGCACGGCTTCGACCAGCCGCTGGTCACGCGCTACCTCGCCTGGATCGGCGGCCTGCTGACCTTCGACCTCGGCAACAGCCACGCCTACGGCACGCCGGTCTCGCGGCTGATCGGCGACCGGCTGGTGGTGACCCTGCCGCTCGGCGCGCTGGCGCTGTCGTGGGCGACGCTGGTTGCGCTGCCGCTCGGCGTGTTCGCGGCATGGCGGCACGGCCGCGCCGGCGACTGGGGCGTCATGGGCTTCACCCAGCTCGGCATCTCGGTGCCCAACTTCTGGTTCGGCATCGTGCTGGTGCTGGCCTTCGCCGTGACCTGGCAGTGGTTCCCGGCCGGCGGCTTCCCGGGGTGGCAGGAGCCGTCGAAGGCGGTGCACGCGCTGGTCCTGCCGGCGCTGTCGCTGTCGCTCGGCGAGATCGCCATCCTGACCCGGGTCACGCGCTCGGCGATGCTCGACACGCTGCGCGAGGACTACGTCCGCACCGCGCGCGCCAAGGGCGCCGGCGAGGCGCGCGTGCTGTTCGGCCACGCGCTGCGCAACGCGCTGGTGCCGGTGACCACGGTGGCGGGCCTGATCGCCGGCTTCCTGGTGGCCGGCGCGGTGATCATCGAGAGCGTGTTCCGCCTGCCCGGCGTCGGCCAGCTGGTCTACGACTCGATCAACAACCGCGACCTCGTGGTCATCAAGAACGTGGTGATCCTGTTCACCGTGCTGGTGCTGGCCCTCAACCTGCTGGTTGACGTGGCCTACGCGGTGATCGACCCGCGACCCCGCGTGAAGTCATGACCGGCGGCTTCTGGTCGCGCGCCCGCCACCATGTCGGCTTCCAGGTCGGCGCGGTGCTGCTCGCGCTGTTCGTCGGCACCGCGCTGGTGTCGCTCGCCTGGACGCCGTACCCGGTCGACGCGCTGCAGATGCGCGCCAAGCTGCTGCCGCCGTCGGCCAGCCACTGGCTGGGCACCGATCACCTCGGCCGCGACGTGCTCTCGCGCATCATGGTCGGGGCGCAGACCTCGATCACGGTCGGCCTGCTGGCGGTCAGCATCGGCCTGTCGATCGGCATCGTGCTCGGGACCTGGGCGGCGGCGCGTGGCGGCTGGGTCGACGAGGCGCTGTCGCGGACGTCCGACCTGATCTTCGCCTTCCCGGCCGTGCTGATCGCCATCCTCGTGACCTCGGTGCTGGGCGCCAGCGCGCAGAACGCCATCCTCGCCATCGCCATCTTCAACGTGCCGGTGTTCGCGCGGGTCAGCCGGGGCGCGGCGCTGTCGCTGTGGAGCCGCGACTTCGTGCGCGCCGCCACGGCGATGGGGCAGGGACCGCTCGGCATCACGCGGCGCCACGTCCTGCCCAACATCGCCAGCGTCCTGATCGTGCAGGCGACCATCCAGTTCGCGGTCGCGATCCTGGCCGAGGCGGGCCTGTCCTACCTCGGGCTGGGGGCGCAGCCGCCGGTGCCGTCGTGGGGTCGCATGCTGCGCGACGCCCAGACCTACATCTTCCAGGCGCCCGGGCTGGCGCTGTGGCCGGGGCTGGCGATCGCGATGGCCGTGCTGGGCCTCAACATGCTGGGCGACGGGCTGCGCGACCTGCTCGACCCGCGCCTGCGGCTGATGCGGGTCGGCTAGGCGGGCTTTCTACGAACGACCCGCGAACTCGGTGTCCTTCTTCGGGATCAGGTCGTAGGGCAGGGCGAAGCCCGGCATCGCCATGATCCGTTCGCGCCACGCCCGGGCATGCGGCCGGTTGTCCAACGACAGGCCGCCCTCGGCCATGAACACCATGCGGCCGAAGCAGCCGATGTCGGCGATGGTGCAGCGCCCGCCGACCAGCCAGTCGCGGCCGGCGAGGTGGCGGTCGATGAAGTCGAGCGCCGCCTCGGCGCCCGGCTTGAAGAAGGCCATCACCGCCGGGTCGACGGCGCGGAAGCGGTGGAAGTGGCGGACGCGGGCGACGTTCACGACGGCATCGTTCTCCCAGCCCAGCCACTCGCGGGCCTGCCACTTCTCCTGCTCGGTGCCGCCCTCGAAGCGGCCGGTGGTGCGCGCGAGGTAGTCGAGGATCACGTTCGACATCACCAGCGTCAGGCCGCGATGCTGCAGCACCGGCACCTGGCCGTAGCGGTTGCGGGCGAGGTGCTCGGCCTCCTTCTGCACGCCGTTCTTGAGGTTCACCGTCCGGAACGAGAACGGCAGGCCGGACAGGGCGAGGAACAGCATCGGCTTGTAGCTCGAGCTGGAGGTGAAACTGCCATGCAGCACCAGCCGGTCGTCGGACATCGGGACATTCTCCTGGGCGGACTCATTCGATCTTGCCGTCCGGCGCGGCTTTTGCCTATCTGGCCGAGAGGGGAAGTGATGTCGGACGAACGCTACATCGTGGTGCTGGGCGACCGCCGCTACGCGATCCACCGCAAGTGGGCGCGCCTGCCGGC
>Ga0102832_1001256_pt1 | contig 21299 bp, 22 predicted proteins | sample EBPBio282013_DNA_FD_88942 | JGI IMG/M metagenome (GOLD analysis project Ga0102832, IMG submission 88942) | Wastewater treatment Type I Accumulibacter community from EBPR Bioreactor in Madison, WI, USA - Reactor 2_5/28/2013_ DNA (Illumina Assembly) | ecosystem: Engineered > Bioreactor > EBPR >...
CGCGGCGAGCCTGGAGCTCTACCGCCGCGCGACCTCGGGCAACGTGGCCGACCTGGAGGCGGCGCTGCCGATCTATCGCGACCTGCACTCGCTGCTGCGCTGGGACTCCAAGACGGAGTTCGTGCAGGCGATCAAGCTGTCGATGGACATTGTCGGGCGCCACGGCGGGGCATGCCGTGCGCCACGTGGTCCGCTGGAGCCTGACGATGCCGCGCTGGTTCGCAACGCGACGGAGTTCGCAGTTGCTCAGGGCTATGCGTGAGTCTGGCTGGGATCGGACAACTCCGTTGCGCGTGGGTCAAGCGCGTGCCGCGGCCATCGCCGTGATCTCGACCCGCATTCCAGGGACTGCAAGCGCGGAGACCTCCACCGCGCAACGGCCAGGGACCGGCTGCGGGACCCGGCGTCGGTATACCTCGTTGAACGCAAGACGGTCGGCCATGTCGGTGAGGTAGATCGTCACGTGCAGCAGCCGCTCTAGCCCACTGCCGGCCTCCGCAAGCTGCCGCTCGAGGTTGTCGAAGAGGACCTCCGCCTGGCTCGTGATGTCTCCGGTCTCGACAGAGCCGTCTGCGTGCTCGGGTATCTGCGTTGTGATGACGAGTCCTCCGAAGCACACGGCGCCCGCGTAGAGGGGCGCGGTCCCGTCAGTTGGCTCCGTTATGTATCGAGCGATGCTGTTGGCGGTCATGACATCCATCCGTGCTGGCTTGTGGTGACGGGGCCTCGGTAGATCCTGGCAGGCGAAGCAGGCAGTGCATTCGGAACGGGCTGGGGCGAGTCGTGGAGCCTAGCTCTTGGAGGTGAGCGCTTTGAGGAACAGCTGCAGGTTGGCTGGACGTTCGGCGAGTCGCCGCATGAAGTATCCGTACCACTCGTCGCCGTAGGGCACGTACACGCGTGTGGCTAGGCCGAGGTCGCGCAGGCGGTCCTGCTCGTCTGGACGGATCCCGTAGAGCATCTGAAACTCGTACGTGTCGGCCGTGCGTTCCATCGCGTCGGCCATCTTCAAGGCGCTGCTGATGATGAGCGGGTCGTGTGATGCGACCATGACGTACGCCTGTCCTAGCAGCAGCACCCGAAGCGCATCGAGGTAGCCGGTGTTGATGGCTGTGGGTTCTTGGTGAGCGACAGTCGCTGGCTCCCTGTAGGCGCCTTTTGTGACGCGTACGCGTGATCCGGGGTACGCGAGGCGGGCGGCATCGCTCGGTGTCCGAAGGAGTGCCGCTTGGAGGACGCATCCGACCGTCGGAGTGACGCTGCGCAGTTCTTCGACGATGCGCAAAGTGCTGTCCGTCGTGGTGTGGTCCTCCATGTCGAAGGTGACCAGAGCGCCCGCGCTCTCGGCGTAAGTCACGATCTCGCGGGCACGTTCCAATGCGAATCGCTCCCCCGCGGCCGGTAGTGATTGACCCAGCGCGCTCAACTTGACCGAGACTTCGTTGCCGGCCGCGAGGTTGGCGGAACGCAGGCCATCAATCAGGTCGTGGTAGGCCTGGACGGTGGCGTGAGCCTGCTGCAGACCAGTGATGTCCTCGCCTAGGTAGTCGACCGTGACCGCATGGCCGCGGTCCCGCAGGCCCGTGCAGGCTTGTATCGCCTGGTCGGTGGAGGCGCCGGCTACGAACCGACCAGCGACTCGGCGAGTGACCGGGATGGTCTCGATGGCCTTCCGCATCCCGTTCGAGCGTGAGGCGGCCAGCAATGCGTTGCGCATTCTTGTCCCTCAGCCCATGTGGGGGTAGGAGACGGCTGACGGGGGGTCGAACGTCTCCTTTATGGATCTAGTTGACGTCCAACGAAGGAGATTCTGGGCGCTGCCGGCCTTGTCGTTCGTGCCGGAGGCACGACCGCCCCCGAAGGGCTGTTGGCCGACGACCGCACCCGTGGGTTTGTCGTTGATGTAGAAGTTGCCAGCGGCGAACCTCAGCTCACGAGTCGCCCACGCGATCGCGCGCCGATCCTGGGCGATGATCGAGCCAGTGAGCGCGTAGGGCGTCACCCTTTCGATTGTTCGCGCAACAGTTGCGAAGTTCTCGTCGTCGTAGACGTAGATTGCGAGGACGGGCCCGAAGTACTCGGTCCGGAACACCTCATGATCCGGGTTCGTGCTCACAAGCACGGTTGGGCGGATGAACCAGCCCGTCGCATCGTTGGAGGTGCCACCAGCGATGACGGTGAGGTCGTCGTCTGCGTGTGCAGCGTCGATGACCTCGGCCAGGCGCGTGAATGCCCGTTTGTCGATTACCGCGCCCATGAAGTTGCTGAGGTCCCTGACGTCCCCTTGCGTCAGGGAGTCGACCTCGCTTGCCAGGTCGTCCTTCAGTCGAGTCCACAGCGACGCGGGGATGTAGGCGCGCGATGCCGCCGAACACTTCTGGCCCTGGTACTCGAAAGCCCCGCGGATGAGCGCCACGCGGAGGACGTCGATGTCGGCGGACGGGTGCGCGAGTACGAAGTCCTTGCCACCGGTCTCGCCGACCAGTCGCGGGTAAGAGTCGTACTGGGCGATGTTGTCGCCGATCGTGCGCCACATGGACTGGAAGACTGGCGTGGAGCCGGTGAAATGAACGCCGGCGAGCGCCGGATGCGGAAGCACCGCCGAGCTGATGGCCGAACCATGCCCGGTGACAAGGTTGATCACGCCATCGGGGAGTCCTGCCTCCCGAAGCAGATCCATGGTCATGGTGGCTGCATGCAACTGGGTGCTCGACGGCTTCCAGACCACCGTGTTGCCCATCAATGCAGGAGCGGTCGGGAGGTTTCCGGCGATGGCGGTGAAGTTGAATGGTGTTACGGCGTATACGAAGCCCTCGAGCGGGCGAGCATCAACCCGGTTCCAGACACCCGGCGAGGAGATCGGCTGCTCCGCGCTGATCGCTTCAGCGAATGCGACGTTGAAACGCCAGAAGTCGATCAGTTCGCATGCGGCGTCGATCTCGGCCTGGATGGCGGTCTTCGACTGGCCCAACATGGTTGATGCGACGAGTCGCTCCCGCCACGGGCCCGCAAGGAGATCCGCCGCCTTGAGGAAGACCGCGGCTCGGTCCTCGAGTGGTAGATCCCGCCAAGCGGACGCGGCCTGAAGCGCAGCATCGATGGCGTGGAGGGCGTCCGTTTCCGTCGCCTCGTGGGCGAAGCCAAGCTGGGAGCTATGCGAGTGCGGCTGCGTCACGATGATGGGCGCTCCCGCACCCGTCCGCTGCACGCCCCCGATGGTCATCGGCAGCGGGCGCTCCACGGACTGCCGCTGGAGTTCTACCTCGAGGCGCTCCCGCTCCGGACTTCCAGGACCGTACTGACGAACAGGCTCGTTGTAGGGGCGGGGGACGGGTGCGTACGAAGCCACTGCGGTCCTCTCGTGTGCGTTGGGCCTCGAAGGTAGGGCGCGCCGGCTGTGTACGTCGTTGGCCACTTGGCTAGAGATTGGGCGCTAATGTTCGTTATAACGGACAATGAGGAGGTCTTTCCGTGGCGGCGACGACCCCAAAGGTTCCGGGGCCGTCACTTGGCGATGTGGTGGCCGCCTTGGCGGGGCACGCCGAGGCCGTGATAGAGCCCAGGTCAGGCCCACAGGTATCCGTCCGCGGCCTGACGTTGGTCGACGGACGAGAACCATCCGACATTCCACCGGGGTACGTGGCACTAGCCATCGGAGCCGGGCGCAGCGGACTCCGGCAGGTTGTTGCCTCCGCGGTTCGGGGCCGGGCAGCCTGCGTCGTCGCGGCCGGCGTGTCAGCCGAGGATCTCGCCGCGCTTGCCCCACCGGGCAAGACCGAAGTAGCGCTGATCTCCGTTGCGCGTGCGACGCCGTGGGACCTCGTCCGAGATCTGGTTGCTGCGGTGATCGCCTCGGCTGCCGACCTCCCGCCTGCAGATGGAGGTGCTCTCTTCTCCCTGGCCGGGACTCTGCTCAGCACCACCGGCGGCAATGTGAGCATCGAGGACAACAGTCATCGAGTACTGGCGTATGCCGCTGTTCCGGGCGAGGTAGACGAACTGCGCCTTCATTCGATCTTGAATCGAGAAGGTCCAGAGAACTTCCTTCGCATCCTCCGTGAGCGGGGTGTTTACGAGCGGCTACGGCAGCCCGGGGCAGTCGTTCGTGTTGACGCCGATGCCGACCTCGGCTGGAACGCACGGATCGCGACAGGCATCTTCAACGGGACGCAGCAGTTGGGCACCATCTGGCTTCAAGAGGGACGATCAAGCCTCGCCACCGATGCACACGTGCCCTTGGTCGCTGCCGCTCGACTAGCAGCCCAGGAGCTCGATCGTGAGCGGGTGCGAGCCAGGCCGCGGGCTGACGTTCTTCGGGACGCCTTGACGGAGCGCGCCGACTCGACAGTCGCAGCGATGGAACTCCGCATCTCGTCCACGCAAAAGGTTCGCCTCATCGGGATCGAGCTGGCCGCCCGCGCCGACCAAGCCCAAGCACCGGTCGCCGATTGGCGTGCGCGTCTGGCAGGCCGCCTCGCCCTGTGGGCTGCATCGGAGAGGAGCGAAGCGGTAACGGCAAGTGTCGGGAGTGTTGTCTACCTGTTGTTGCCCGAGGAGGGGACTGCGTCGGTTGCTGCCCTTAAGCAGGTCGTCGACCGGCTGGCGAGGGACATGCGGCTGGACCTCGCGGCAGGAATCTCAAGCCTTGGGACGATGCCCGAGCTGTCCCTCCTCCGGAACCAGGCGGAGTCCAGCAGGGCCATAGCCCTCGCGTCGGGTGAGCGCACGACGCAGTACGAAGAAGTCCGCTCTCGCATCGTGCTGGACGAACTGCTGCACCTCGCCGGGAGCCAAGGCCTCCTCAGGAACACCGGGATCGATCTACTGTTCAGGCCTGATGGCAGCTGGAGCGACCAAGCAACCACCCTGCTTTCGTTCCTGGCGTGCCAGGGCGATGTCAAGCAGGTCGCGGACCGTCTTCATGTTCACCCCAACACCGTCCGTTACCGCGTACGTCGAGCTGCTGACGTAGCGGGAGTGAGGTTGGAGAACCCAGATGATCGACTCCTCGCCTACCTCACGCTGAGGCATCGGCTCTAGAGACATCACCCAAAACGCTGTTCCCGCTGCGGGAGGCAGCACGCTCACAGGTCGAGAGCGTCTTGGAGAGCACCGATGAGCACCTCGCGCCGCAGGAGCGCCGGAGCAGCCGCGTCCACCTGGAACGGCCCGAGGATGTCCGTTGCGCGGTCCCGGAAGGCAGCGAGCGGACCCAGCCCCCGCTCCAGCACGTCATAGTCCACCAGCAGATCCACGTCCGATCCGCGGTGGCTTTCGCCACGCGCGACCGAGCCGAACACGCGCACACTGCTGACGCCGCATTCCTCCGCAGCCCTCAGAATCTCCTGCCGTCGTGCACGCACGAAGTCCAGCGTCGGAATCGCTGGTCGCTCCTCCACGTGCGCGAGGCTAACCGGTGCGTTGAACAACGCGGCGGCACATTTCACCAGCCGACGCCACCTCAGATCGTGGCCCTGACTACCGCTCCGGGAGGCATTCGCTTTTGGCCAACTCAGCGACAAGGTAGCCGTCGGCGGCAAGCGTCCGCGTGCTCATGGCCCGTCGACACAGCCGTCGAACCTGGCCACTATTCGGATCGGTCCCAACGTCCCCGGGGCGCCGCCGGTGGCGGTACGGGAGGGGGCGGGCGGCACCGATGCGCGCAGCCTGGCACGGCGCCGCCAGGCCCGCGAGCGGTCCGAGCATCCCGGGCCCGCCCTGCGGGACGCCGGCGTCAGGCGGTGTCCCGCTGCTCGGCCGTGGCGACCTCGGCGGCATCGGGCCGCGCACTGCGGCGGCGACGCGGACGACGCACCTCGGGGAGCAGGCCGAGCTCGCCGCGGCGGACGCCGAGGCCCTCGGGCGCCTCGATGCCCAGACGCACCAGGCCGGCGCGCGAGGCGAGGACGGTGACGGTGATGCGCTCGTCGAGGACGACGCTCTGTCCGGCGCTGCGGGCGATCACGAGCATGGGGAGACCTCCCTGTCATCGTGCGCCCACGACGAGGGTGGCGCCCGGCCGCCGCGGAGGCACGCCACCTGACCGTCCGGACGTACCCACACGGCCCAGCGCCGTCGCGCGCGAGCGCCGCCGACGAGGGCCCGCGCTGGGACGGGCCGACGCCGGAGGTGCTCGCGCGCGGGGTCAGACCGAGCGCAGGTGCTCGGCGAGCGCGGCCTGGAACTCCGCGGGGCGCTCGACCAGCGGGCTGTGGCCGGCGTCGAGGACGACCTCGGTGTAGCGGCCGCCGGCAGCTGCGTAGCGGTCGAGCACGGCACGGGTCTGCGCGACCATCGGCTGCGGCGGCGCGACGTCCTCCCCGGGCCAGCCCGGGATCGCACCGAGCTTGCCGAGGGTGGCGAGGTCGAACAGCGACTCGTCGGCGACGATCTGGTCCTTGGCCCCGCGGACCCAGAGGAACGGCGGCTTGTCGGCGAGGTCGACGATGCCGGAGACGTTGTGGTGCTTCGGCGCCATGGTGTTGAGGACGCCGCGGCTGCCGGCGCCGAACCCGGGCCAGCTCTCGCTGGCGACCAGGTCGCCGGGGTAGTTGTCCTCGCCCGTCGCGGTGGTGAGCATCGACTCGACGTACACGTCCTCGAGCGGCGCGCGGAACCCGTCCGCGAAGTAGAACCCGTTCATCACGTTGCGCGGCGAGTTGGGCGAGCCGTCGCCGGTGTCGCCGGCCTGGATCGCCGCCACGAAATCGGGATTGGCCCCGCCGCCGCCGGCACCGGCGTCGTCGTCCGACGTGCGCTCGCCGTCGAGGCCCTTCGTGGCGCCGAAACCGTACGGCGACACGGGGTTAACGAGGGTCACCGACGCGACGAGGTCCGGCCGGTCGAGGAGGAGCTGGCTGACGACGCCGCCACCCATGCTCCAGCCGACGACGTGCGCACGGGCGATGCCGAGCGTGTCGAGCAGCGATGCGAGGTCGTCGGAGAAGTCGCGCAGGCCGCGCGTAGCGTCGACCGGCTTGGTCTCGCTCGCGCCGAACCCGCGCAGGTCGGGAGCGAGACCGCGGAAGCCCTCGGGCAGCGCCAGCAGCGTCTCCTGCCAGAACAGCGACGAGCTCACGTTGCCGTGCACGAGCAGGACGACGTCGCCGTCGGCCTTCCCGTCGGAGATGACGGCCGTGCGGAGTCGGGGGGCCTCGACGTGCTGGAGGGAGAGGCCGGGAAGCAGGTCGGTCACGCGTTCTCCTCGGGAAGGGTGGACGGACGGAGCAGGTCGGCGATCCGCAGGAGCGGCGCCTCGTCGAACACGATCGTGTAGTGGTTGACGTCGTCGATGTCGGCGACGTCGAGCAGCGGGAGGCGCGACGCCCACTCCTGCGCCTCGGCCGCGGGGTAGAGCGGCTCGGGCTGGTCGAGCAGTCCTCGCGGCGCCCGCAGGAAGACGGCCGGCACGCGCAGCCGCTCGAGCGCCGGGGTGAGCGTGCCGGGGTCGAGCTGCGAGAGGACGTCGTCGCGCACCAGCTCGGCCGAGACGCAGCTGCGAAAGCCGTCCGGGGAGTCGACGAGGTCGTAGTCGAAGTAGTCGGCCATCAGCTCGCTGATCCCGTCCTTGAAGGCGGGGTGGGCGGCCCAGAAGTCCTGGTAGGCCTCGCGGGTCGGGAAGGTCATGCGCAGCCGCGCGGTGGCGGGGCCGAGCGTGGCCTCCATCGTCTGCTCGGGCGTCATGCCGGGCAGCGGGTGCAGCGGCAGGCCGCCGTCGACGAGGACCAGCCGCTCGACCCGGTCGGCGTGGCGGTCGGCCATCACGACCGACACCAGGCCGCCCATCGAGTGGCCGGCGACGACGACCCTCTCAAGGCCGAGGTGGTCGAGCACGCGCGCGAGGTCGTCGGCGTGCTGGCGCAGTCCGGCCGGCCCCGGGAGGTCGCTGCTGCGGCCGCGGCCGCGCAGGTCCGGCGCGACGATGTCGAGGTCGCCCGCGTTGTCGGCGAGGCATCCCCACGCCCGGTGCGACGCCGTGACGCCGTGGACCGCGAGGACGGTGGCGACGGGGTCGGCGTCCGGCTCCCATCGGCCGACGCGCAACGGGCCGCCCCAGACCGGGACGTCGGTCGTGGTGTAGGTCATCGTGAGGTCCACCCTCCGTCCATCGTGCAGGACGCCCCGGTGATCGAGCCGGCGGCGTCGCCCGCGAGGAAGGAGACGAGCGCGGCCACCTCGTCGGGCTCGATGAGGCGGCGCACGGCGCTCTCGGCCAGCATGACCTTCTCGACGACCTCGTTCTCCGGGATCCCGTGCATCCGCGCCTGGTCGGCGATCTGCTTCTCGACCAGCGGCGTGCGGACGTACGCCGGGTTCACGCAGTTCGACGTGACGCCGTGCGGGCCGCCCTCGAGCGCGATCACCTTCGACAGCCCCTCGAGCGCGTGCTTCGCCGCGACGTACGAGCTCTTGAACGGCGAGCCGATGAGCCCGTGCACCGACGAGATGTGCACGATCCGGCCCCAGCCGCGCTCGTACATGCCGGGCAGCACCGCGCGTGAGAGCAGGAACGGCGCCTCGACCATGAGCCGCTGCATGAACCGCCAGGTGTCGGGCGGGAACTCGTGCACGGCATGGATTCGCTGCACGCCGGCGCAGTTGACCAGGACGTCGACGTCGGGCAGCTCGACGTCCTCGAGAGCCGCGGTGTCGGAGAGGTCGACCTCCCACGCCGAGCCGCCGATCTCGTCGGCCACAGCCCGCGCGTGCTCCCCCGACAGGTCGGCTACGACGACGTGTGCGCCGTCCGCCGCGAGCCTGCGCGCGCAGGCCTCGCCGATCCCGCTGGCCGCACCGGTGACCAGCGCCCGGCGTCCGTCGAGTCCCATCAGCACCTCCGGCGTCCGACGCTAGTGGCTGAGCGGCGGCTGCACCTGCGCGACCGCTGCGGGTTCCCGCCGAGCGGGCCACCGCCTGCGCCGGACGGCTCCCGCACCCGTTGGATCCCGCGAGTAACCGCCGAACGAGTCGTTACGCCGGCCCGGTTGACGACACGTTCGGCGGCTACTCGCGGACCTGCTCGGGTGGGAGGGGGAGGTAGGGCGAGAGGTCGCTGCGCTCGCCGCTGGCGCGGACGCGTCCGTCGGCGACGGCGTCGTCCCAGGAGGCGCGGCCGGACGCGAGCTCGAGCCAGGTGCGGGCGTCGCACTCGACGACGGCGGGCGGCGTGCCGCGCCTATGGGTCGCGCCCTCGATGGCCTGCACCGCGGCATGCGGCGGCACACGGACCTCGACCGACCTGCCGGGCGCCTTGGCGACGAGCCGCGCGAGCGACTCCTTGACCGCGCCCCGGACGACGGTGCGCTCGGGCTGCTCCCCCGCGTCCCACGCTGCCAGCAGCTCCTCCGGCGTCACGCCCCAACCCTGCCACCTCCCCTGATGCCGCGAGTAACTGGCGTTGTCGTCGGTTCTGAGGCGTCGAAACCGATGACAACTCCAGTTACTCGCGGACCGGGGGTCAGCGGGCGGGCGCCGTGCCCCAGGCGGGGAGGGCGGCGGCGAAGTCGAGGACCGCGTCGAGCACGCGGTCCCAGCCGGCGTCGAGCATGACGTCGTGGCCGATCCCGGGGAACCAGACCGGCTCCACGCCGTAGGCCTCCGCGGTGCGCCGGACGTCGGCGGCGCGGACGAGCCGGTCGCCCGGCGATCCGACCACCAGCACCGGGCAACGGACTGGCCCGACGCGGCGCGGCAGCAGCAGCTCGTACTGCACCAGCGGCGACTCGGTCTGGGTGCGGTCGGCATAGCGTCGCGCCGTCTCCGGGTCGAGGCCCTCGAAGAGCAGCTCGGGGTCCATCGACAGCGTCTTGCCGACGACGGCGCCGAGCGCGTCGGCGGGCCGGTCGCGCGCGATCTCGAGCAGGTCGCCGACGCCGGAGTGCAGCGGGGCCGGGGTGAGCAGCACCAGGCCGCGTAGCGGGTAGCGCTCGGCCACGAGCTGCGCGACGACCGCGCCCATCGAGTGGCCGATGAGCACTGGCGGCTCGGGGAGCTCGGTGATGGTCTGCAGCACGTCGTGCACGTAGTCGCGGGTGAGCGTGGAGCGCAGGTGCCGCTTGCCGCCGGAGTCTCCGTGCCCGCGCAGCGACACGGCGTACGCCGGCCAGCCGCGCTCGGCGGCGGCCGGGATCCAGTTCTCCGCGAAGCACCAGGCGCCGTGCGCGATGCCGTGGACCATGAGCAGGGGCGGCCGGCCCTCGTCGGACGCCGGCATCGCCGACACTACCTCGCGGTGGGTGACGGGCCGCGACGGGAAAGCCCAGTCCCACGGCCTCATCGCGACGGTGCCCTTGCGGCTGCGGCTCATGCGGCTCGCTCCAGCTCGTGGATGGCGTCCTGAAGCGCCTGCAGGTAGTCCTGGTGCGCGACCTCGAAGTAGTGGCGCGTCGAGTCCTTGTAGTGGGTGCCGGCGCTGAACCGTCGTCCGGCCTCCGACTGCGCACGCGACAAGAAGCCGCGCGCCGCGAAAGGCCTGTCGCGCAGGGCTTCTGCGACCCGGGCCGCGAGCACGCCCTGCCAGTGCGCGAGGGTCCATTGCCCGCTGTCGGGCTGGATCAGCCCGGACACCACGAGGTTGTCGTACGACGGCGTGAACATCTGCAGGAACAGCTGCGGATGGTCGCCCGACCAGTTGAGCCACTGCTCGTCGAGGAAGGGGAACGTCACGAGGTAGCCGGTGCAGAACACGACGAGATCGACGTCGGCGCGGCTGCCGTCCTGGAACACCGCACCCGTCTCGTCGAAACGCTCGATGTCGCGCATCGGCGTGATGTCGCCGTGGCCGACGTAGTAGACGAGCTGCTGGTTGACGATCGGGTGCGTCTCGAAGAACTTGTGGTCGGGCTTCTGCAGCCCGAACTTGGTGAGGTCGCCGACGGTGAGCTTGAGCGTCGCGCCGAAGAGCACGCGGCGGACCGGCAGGGGCAGACGCATCGCGAGCAGGCTGTCGGCCACTTGGTCGCTAGGCCGGCCGATCGCGAACTTCGGGTTGTAGTAGTAGCCGCGCCGCGTGCTGTGCCAGGTGTGCGAGGCGTTCTGCGCGCTCTCGACGGCGACGTCGCAGCCGGTGTTCCCCGCACCGACGACGAGCACCCGCCTGCCGCGCACGATGTCGGCGCCCTTGTAGTCGGCGGAGTGGATCACCTGGCCGCCGAACTCCTCGAGGCCCGGGTACTGCGGGATCTTCGGGTTCCAGTTGTGGCCGTTGCTCACGACGAGCCCCGAGTAGCGGTACGTCGCCTCCGCAGCGGAGTCGCGGTCGCGAACCGTCACGTCCCAGCGCGCGCCGCCGTCGACGGGCTCCGCCTTGACGACGTCGGACCGGAAACGGATGCGGTGGCGCAGCCCGAAGTGGTCGGCGTAGCGGCCGAAGTACTCCTTGACCTGCCGGTGGCTCGGGTAGTCGGGGTAGGAGTCGGGCATGGGGAAGTCGGGGAACTGCGTGAACGGCTTGCTCGAGATCAGGTGCGTCGACTCGTACACACGGCTGTTCTCGGCGCCGAAGTTCCAGTTGCCGCCGACGTCGCTCTCGCGCTCGAACCCGTCGGCGTCGATTCCGTGCTGCAGCAGCGCTTTGAGCGCCGACAGGCCGTGCGGGCCGGCGCCGACGACCGCCCACGCGCCGCCCCGGTCGACCGGGCCGGAAGACTGCGCGGCCGCTGCCTCCGTCGCGGGCTTGGCGGTGCGTGGCGGCGACGCTCGCCGGACCTTGGGAGCGCCAGCCTCGGCGGCTGGCGGGTCGCCCGGCGCCGGCCCGTCCGTCGCGGCGGTGGACGCCGTCGCCGCGCGCGGGCGCGACGCACGTCGCGGCCTCGGCGCGGGGGCCTCGCCCACCGGCGCGTCGGCGGGCGACGGCTCGTCCGCCGGGCTTGCCGCGGCGTCGGCGGCGTCGGCCGGAGCCACGGGCTTCGCCGCGCGCGTGCGGGTGCGCCGGGGCTCCGGGGCGGTTCCTGCCCCGGCCGCCCCGGCTGCCTCGACGTCGGGGCGCTCGGCGTCCTCGGGGGTGGGGGTCTGCGCCATGCGGGCATCCTGCCAACGCACCCCGCGACCCGCACGTCACCTGACAGAACCCGTGCGACGGCTCAGATGCACCGGCGGCGGTACCGGGACGACGAGCGCCCGGCCCCGCGGAGCGGTACCGGGCGCCGATGCCGGGTGGATCAGCCGAACAGTGCCGGAAGCGTCGCGTCGGCCGTGGCCCGCAGCTCGTCGAGGGTCCACGACGCGGTGCCGCCATAGACGTTCTCGACGACGAGGTCGGCGCCAGGTGCACCGACGACGCCGAGGCGGGTCACCGGCACGCCGTGCTGGCCCGCGAGCGACTCGAGCGCAGCGACGTCGGACGGCGAGACCGTGACGACCGCGCGGGCGGTCGACTCCGAGAGGAGCAGCACGAACGGGTCGGTGCCGTCGGGCACGGTCACCGTGGCGCCGACGCCGCCGCGCAGCGACATCTCGACGAGCGCCTGTGCGATGCCGGCGTCCGAGACGTCGTGGGCCGCGGAGAGCAGGCCGCTGCGCGACCCGGCGACGAGCACCTGCGCGAGCCAGCGCTCGGCGGCGAGGTCGACCTCCGGCGGGATGCCGCCGAGGTGGCCGTGCACGACGTGCGCCCACTCGGAGCCCGCGAACTCGTCGCGGGTCTCGCCGAGGACGAGCACGACGTCGCCCTCGCGCCCGAGCGCCATGGCGGTGCGCTTCTCGACGTCGTCGATGACACCGAGCACGCCCACGACCGGGGTCGGGTGGATCGCGACATCGCCGGTCTGGTTGTAGAAGCTGACGTTGCCGCCGGTGACCGGGGTGCCGAGCTCGAGGCAGCCGTCGGCAAGGCCGCGCACGGCCTCGCTGAACTGCCACATGACCGCGGGGTCCTCTGGCGAGCCGAAGTTGAGGCAGTTGGTGACCGCGAGCGGCTCGGCGCCGGTGGCCGCGACGTTGCGGTAGGCCTCGGCCAGTGCGAGCTTCGCGCCGTTGTAGGGGTCGAGCTTGGCGAAGCGGCCGTTGCAGTCGGTGGAGATGGCGACGCCGAGGCCGCTGCCCTCGTCGACGCGGACGACGCCGGCGTCCTCCGGCTGCGCGAGCACGGTGTTACCGAGCACGTAGCGGTCGTACTGCGAGGTGACCCACGTCTTCGACGCGAGGTTGGGCGAGCCGACGAGCTGCAGCACCGTCGCGCGCACCTCCTCCGCCGACGCGGGGCGCTTCAACGACGACGGGGCGTCGGCGATGAGGGCGTCCTGCCAGTCGGGACGCTCGATCGGGCGCTCGTACACCGGTCCGTCGTGGGCGACCGTGCGCGGCGGCACGTCGACGATGACCTCGCCCTGCCACTCGATGACGAGACGGCCCGTGCCGGTGACCTCGCCGATGATCGCGGCGTCGACGTCCCACTTGCGGCAGACGTCGAGGAACGCGTCGATGTTGGCGGGGGTGACCACCGCGGCCATGCGCTCCTGCGACTCGCTCATGAGGATCTCCTCAGGAGTGAGCGTGTGGTCGCGCAGCGGCACCTTGTCGAGCACGACGTGCATGCCGCCGTCGCCGTTGCTCGCGAGCTCGCTGGTGGCGCAGGAGATGCCCGCGGCGCCGAGGTCCTGGATGCCCTCCACGAGACCGGCGTGCAGCACCTCGAGAGTGCACTCGATGAGCAGCTTCTCCATGAACGGGTCGCCGACCTGAACCGCGGGGCGCTTGGCGGGGCCGCCGTCCTCGAAGGTCTCCGAGGCCAGGATCGACGCGCCGCCGATGCCGTCGCCGCCGGTCTTCGCGCCATAGAGGACGACGAGGTTGCCGACGCCCTTGGCGCTCGCGAGGTGGATGTCCTCGTGGCGCAGCGTGCCGAGGCACAGGGCGTTGACGAGCGGGTTGCCCTGGTAGCAGGGGTCGAACACGACCTCGCCGCCGATGTTGGGCAGGCCCAGGCAGTTGCCGTAGCCGCCGATGCCGGCGACGACGCCGGGAAGCACGCGACGGGTGTCGGGGTGGTCGGCCGCGCCGAAGCGCAGCGGGTCCATCACGGCCACCGGGCGTGCGCCCATCGAGATGATGTCGCGCACGATGCCGCCGATGCCCGTGGCCGCGCCCTGGTAGGGCTCGACGTACGACGGGTGGTTGTGCGACTCGACCTTGAACGTGACCGCCCAGCCCTGGCCGATGTCGACGACGCCGGCGTTCTCGCCGATGCCCACCAGCAGCTTGTCGGTCTCGGGCTTCTTGTCGCCGAACTGGCGCAGGTGCACCTTGCTCGACTTGTAGGAGCAGTGCTCGGACCACATCACCGAGTACATGGCCAGCTCGCCGCTCGTGGGCCGGCGGCCGAGGATCTCCTTGATGCGCTCGTACTCGTTGGCCTTGAGGCCGAGCTCGGCGTAGGGCTGCTCGCGCTCGGGGTGCGCGATCGCGTCGTCGACGGTGTCTCTGCTCTTGCGGGGGGCAGTGCTCATGCCTCGACGAGACCCTTCAGGATCGAGGTGAAGAAGCCCAGTCCGTCGGTGGTGGGGCCGGTGAGCGGCTCGACGGCGTGCTCCGGGTGCGGCATGAGCCCGACGACGTTGCCGCGCTCGTTGGCGATGCCGGCGATGTCGCGGCGGCTGCCGTTGGGGTTGAGCTCGAGGTAGCGGGCGACCACACGGCCCTCGCCCTCGAGACGGTCCAGCGTGGCCTCGTCGGCGACGTAGCCGCCCTCGCCGTTCTTCAGCGGCACCACGATCTCCTGGCCCACCTCGTACGACGACGTCCATGCGGTCGACGTCGACTCGATGCGCAGGCGCTGGTCGCGGCAGACGAAGTGCAGGCTGTCGTTGCGCACGAGCGCTCCGGGCAGCAGGTGCGACTCGCAGAGGATCTGGAAGCCGTTGCAGATGCCGAGCACCGGCAGTCCGCCCTGCGCGGCCTTGACTAGCTCGCCCATCACCGGTGCGAAGCGGGCGATCGCGCCGCAGCGCAGGTAGTCGCCGTAGGAGAAGCCGCCGGGCAGCACCACGGCGTCGACGCCGTGCAGGTCGGCGTCGGCGTGCCAGAGGGCCACCGCCTCGCCGCCGGCGATGCGCACCGCGCGGGCGGCGTCGCGGTCGTCGAGCGATCCCGGGAAGGTGACGACGCCGACGCGCATCAGGCCGTGACCTCTCGGATCACGTAGTCCTCGATCACCGGGTTGGACAGCAGCGAGCCGGCCAGCTCGTGGACCTGGGCGAGGCGCTCCTCGTCGATCTCGCCGTCGAGCTCGACGGTGAAGGTCTTGCCCTGGCGGACCGAGGTCACCCCCTCGAGGCCCAGGCGCCCGAGGGCCCCTTCGACGGCCTTGCCCTGGGGGTCCAGGATCTCCGGCTTGAGCATGACGTCGACGACGACGCGGGCCACGGGGCGCTCCAGGCGTAGGTCGGGCGGTACACCGCATCCTACCGACCCAAACCCGGCCCCCCGACCACCCGCCTCCCCAGTCCACCCCGCCGCCCATCCGCCCCGAATGCCGGTGGCCAGGTTTGCGGTGAAGGTGCCCCTGCTTGCGATAGAAGCAAGAAATGCGCCCCAGGCTGTCCACAGCTACGGCCTGGGGGCGCGACGCATCCACAGCCGCAGCGCCCGCGACCGGCTCCGGTGTCAGACGCCCGCGTCGCCGAAGACGAGGTCGCGGACGGCGGCCCACGAGCGCTCGTCGCGGGCTGACAGCAGCCCGAGCCGGTCGACGCCGGGCAGGTACGGCGTCCCGTCGAGATGGCGGACAGCGCCGCCGGACTCGGCCAGGAGCAGCGCGCCCGGGACGTGGTCCCACGGGTAGCTGCGCCAGAACAGCGCGGTGTCGGACTCCCCGGCGAGCATCCGCACGTAGCCGATCGCGGCCGACATCGGCGGCCGCTCGTCGAGCCGTGCCTTGGCCGCGGGCGTGATGCGCGCACGGACGTCGTCGGGCAGGTACTTCACCGCGATCCAGCCGTACAGGTCGTCGGCGTCGCGCGCAGGACCCGCAGCAGCGTCCACCCGGACGCCGTCGAGCCACGCCCCGCCGCCGAGCGACGCCGACGCCAGGACGCCGGTGACGGGCAGCCAGATCCAGCTCGCGGTCGTGACGCCGTCCTCGACGAGCGCAGCCATCACGCCGAAGTCGGGCGAGCCCTCGACGAAGTTGCCGGTGCCGTCGATCGGATCCACGAGCCAGTACGCCGGAAGCGCGGCGCGTCCCGCCAGCAGCGCCGGATCGGCGGCGACCGCCTCCTCGCCCACGACCGGGACGCCGGGCGCGAGCGCGTGCAGCGCCTCGGTGATCAGCTGCTCCGCCTCGACGTCGGCCACAGTGACGAGGTCGTCCGGGCTGGACTTGGCACGGACGTCGTCGGCGCCGAGCGCCCGCCACCGCGGCAGGACGGCGACGTCGGCCGCGCGCCTGAGAACCTCGGGAACCTCGGGCGCGCCCGGCGCCGCGAGGCGTTCGAGCGACGGGTTGCGCGGCACGTCAGCCCAGGCGCGCGGTGCCCTCGGCAGCCGCGACGTTCCAGGCGTCCCAGGCCGACTGCACCATCTCGTGCAGGTCGTACTGCGCGGTCCAGCCGAGATCGGCCTGCGCGCGCTCGGAGCTCGTCACGATCCGTGCGGGGTCGCCGGGACGGCGCGGGCCGACGTCGTAGGACACGGGGCGTCCGATCACGTCGGCCACCGCCGCGATGATCTCCTTGACCGACACGCCCTCGCCGCGGCCGAGGTTGTAAGCCGGCGCGATGTCCCTGCCGGCTGCGAGCGCGCGAGCGGCCGCGACGTGAGCGGAGGCGACGTCGGCGACGTGGATGTAGTCGCGCACGCACGAGCCGTCCGGCGTCGCGTAGTCGTCACCGAACACCGTCGGCGTGCGACCCTCTGTCACGGCCGCCAGCAGGATCGGGAACAGGTTGTGCGGGCTGACGTCGTACACCGTCGGGATGCCCGAGCCGACGACGTTGAAGTAGCGCAGGCTGGTGTGCCGGAACGGCCTGTCGCCGTTGAGTTCTGCGGCCCGTGCGACGTCGCGCAGCAGCCACTCGCCGATCAGCTTCGACTCGCCGTACGGCGACTCCGGGTTCTTGGGGGTGTCCTCGGTGACGAGGTCGGTGTCGGGAGTGCCGAACACGGCCGCACTGCTGGAGAAGACGACGTTGCGCACGTCGGCCTTGAGGCACTCGTCGAGCAGGATCCTCGTGCCCTCGACGTTGACGCGGTAGGAGTCGAGCGGCTCCCTCACGCTGACGCCGGCGTACTTCAGCGCCGCGACGTGGACGACGCCCTCCACACCGGGACGCCGCAGCACCTCGGCCACCGCGGGCGCGTCGGTGATCGAGCCGTGGTGCAGCTCCACGCCGTCAGGCACGAACGCCGTCCGCCCGCTGTTGAGATCGTCGAGCACGATCGAGGGGATCCCCTCAGCGGCGAACGCCGCCACGACGTGCGATCCGATGTAGCCGGCGCCTCCGGTCACGACCCAGGTCATGACGTCCAACCTAGCCGTCGGGGCAGGGCCGCCGACGGGGTCCTCATGACTCGAACATGACCCGCCCAGGAACCTCGAAACCGAACAGGTCCCTGTGCGGTTCCGGCGTCGGGGCCGGCATGTACGGCGTCCCGCCGACGGCGCACCCGGGTTACGCGGGACCGCTGTGGACGACGGCACGCAGGGGGCGGCTGCTGTGGACAGCCTGGGGCGCTCTTCTTGCTTCTATCGCAAGCGGGGGCACCTTCACCGGGAAAGGGGTCCCGCGGGCCTGGGGCGGCTGGGCGGGTGGGTCAGGCGAAGCGCTTGCCGGTGAGGCGCTCGTAGGCCTCGATGTACTTGGCGCGGGTCTTCTCGACGACGTCGTCGGGCAGGGGCGGGGGCGCCTCGCCGCTGTGGCGGTCCCAGCCGCTGGCGGGCGAGGTGAGCCAGTCGCGGACGTACTGCTTGTCGTACGACGGCTGCGCGTGGCCCGGCTCCCACTGGTCGGCGGGCCAGTAGCGCGACGAGTCGGGGGTGAGCACCTCGTCGGCGAGCACGATCGCGCCGTCGCCCCGCTGGCCGAACTCGAGCTTGGTGTCGGCGAGCAGCAGCCCGCGGTCGGCCGCGACCGAGGCTGCGCGGTCGTACACCGCGACGGTCAGACGGCGCAGCTGCTGGGCCTCGTCCTGCCCGATCGCAGCGACGACCTCGTCGAAGGTCACGTTCTCGTCGTGCTCGCCGAGCTCGGCCTTCGTGGCCGGCGTGAAGATCGTCTTGGGCAGCTTCGAGCCGTCCTTGAGCCCCGGCGGCAGCCCGACGCCGCACACCGAGCCGCTCGCGGCGTACTCGACCAGGCCCGAGCCGGTGAGGTAGCCGCGGGCCACGCACTCCACCGGGAACATCTCGAGCTTCGAGCACACCATCGCGCGGCGCTCCACCGCGGCCGGCACGTTGGTGGTGATGACGTGGTTGGGCACGATGTCGCCGAGCCGGTCGAACCACCACAGCGACATCGCGGTGAGGATGCGGCCCTTGTCCGGGATCGGCGTCGGAAGCACCCAGTCGTAGGCCGAGATCCGGTCGGACGCGACGAACAGCAGCCTGCCGTCCGGGGTCTCGTAGAGGTCGCGCACCTTGCCGGAGTACACGTGGCGGTACCCCTCGGGGAGCTCGTACTCGGGGGTCGGTGCCACGGCGCTGCTCACGCGCGAACCCTACCGGCCGCCACGACCCGCTCTGGAGGGGTGACGCGTCGGCATACCGACGTCTCACCCCTCCAGATCGGGGAGGTCCGCCGCGAGGGCCCGGACGACGGCGCTCGGGCTCGGCCGCCCGAGGACGCCGGCCATCCACGCGCTCGTGGCCACCAGCGACGACAGGTCGACGCCGGTCGAGATGCCCAGGCCGTGCAGCATCCACACGAGGTCCTCGGTGGCGAGGTTGCCGGTGGCGCTCTTGGCGTAGGGGCAGCCGCCGAGGCCGCCGGCCGAGGAGTCGACCGACGTCACACCGGACTGCAGCGCAGCGAGCGTGTTCGACAGCGCCTGCCCGTAGGTGTCGTGGAAGTGCACCGAGATCCGCTCGGGCCCCACACCGGCGTCGCCCAGCGCCTGCAGCAGCGCCGTCGTGTGGCCCGGCGTCGCGACGCCGATGGTGTCGCCGAGGCTCAGCTCGTCGGCGCCCATGCCGAGCAGCCGGGTGGCGACGCCGACCACCTGCGGGATGGCGACGTCGCCCTCCCACGGGTCGCCGAAGCACATCGACACGTACGCGCGGACGACGAGACCCTCGGCCTTGGCCCGGACGACGACCGGCTCGAACATCGCGAACTGGTCCTCGAGCCCGCGGTTGAGGTTGCGCTGCGCGAAGGTCTCCGTGGCGCTGCCGAAGACGGCGATCTCGCGGACGCCGGCCGCCAGCGCGCGGTCGAGCCCGCGCTCGTTGGGCACCAGCACCGGCGCGCGGACGCCGTCGAGCGGGCCGAGCTCGGCGAGCAGCTCCTCGGCGTCGGCGAGCTGCGGCACCCACCTCGGCGAGACGAACGAGGTGACTTCGACGGCCGGCAGCCCCGCGGCGACAAGGCGTCGGACGAACTCGGCCTTGGCCTCGACGGGCACGAGCGCGGACTCGTTCTGCAGGCCGTCGCGGGCGCCCACCTCGTAGACGGTGACGCGCTCGGGGAGGCCCTCGGCGCGCACGACCTGCGGCTCGCGCACAGCACCTCCCAGGTCCGCCGTCCGTGCCGGACGGCACCTCGGCATTCTCGTCCGCGAGAGACGCGCGAGCGAGATCCGCCGGACGTTATCAACCGCTAACTTCCGGCGTCTATCCTGGTGCGATGTCGTCGACCGCCGAAAGCGCGCCCGCGCGCCGCACCGGCGCACGTCGCGAGCAGATCCTGCGCACAGCCGCGGAGCTCTTCGCGCGCAAGGGCTTCAACGGCGTCTCGATCAACGACATCGGCGCCGCCGTCGGCATCAGCGGGCCGGCCCTCTACCGCCACTTCCCCAGCAAGGACGCGGTGCTCGGCGAGATGCTCGTCGACGTCAGCCAGCGGCTGCTCGAGCAGGGCCATCAGGTGGTCGCGTCGACGTCCGAGCCTCGCGAGCGGATGGAGCGGCTCATCTCGATGCAGGTCGAGTTCGCCCTCGCCGAGCCGGCGCTCATCACGGTGCACAACCGCGACATCGCCAGCCTCGGCGACGCCGACCAGCGCGAGGTGCGCCGCCTGCAGCGCCGGTACGTCGACATCTGGACGTCGGCCATCTCCGATGCCGTCCCCGGCACCGACGAGTCGCGCGCCCGGGCCGCGGCCCACGCGGCCTTCGGCCTCATCAACTCCACACCCCACAGCGCCCGCGTCGGCCGCGACGAGATGGCCGTCCTCCTCCGGCGCATGGCCTCCGCCGCCCTCCTCTCCCCCGGCGCCCTCGACACCTGATTCCGCGTGCAACACCAGCATGTGCAGCGAAGTCCGTCGGTGTTGGTGCACATGCTGGTGTTGCACGCGGGCATAGACGGGGGCGGTCGGAGGTTGCAGGACGCATGACGACGCCGCCCACGGTCACGCGCAACGACGAGCTCAGCCGCTACGAGGCGCGGATCGACGGCGCGCTCGCCGGCTTCGCGCAGTTCCAGCTCACCGACGAGCTCATCGTGTTCACCCACACCGAGGTCGACCCGGCCTTCGAGGGCCAGGGCGTCGGATCGGCGCTCGCCCGCACCGCGCTCGACGACGTGCGCGCCCGCGGCGACCGCACGGTGATGCCGCTGTGCCCGTTCATCTCGGGCTGGATCGGCAAGCACCCCGAGTACGTCGACCTCGTCTACAGCTGAGCCGCGGAGGCTCCCTCATGACCGCTCCCGCGCCGTCTGGCGACGGCCTCGACCGCGAGGCCGTCGCGAGGCGGCTAGACGACGAGAAGGACGACGTCGAGACGCGACTCGCCGCCATGCAGCGCGACCTCGCCTCGGTGTTCGAGGCGTCGACGGACTCCAACGCCGACGACGAGCACGACCCCGAGGGCCAGACCATCGCCTACGAGCGGTCGCAGCTCGCGGCGCTCATCACGTCGGCCGAGGAGCACCTCGCCGGCATCGACGCGGCGCGCCGACGCCTGGACAACGGCACCTACGGGATCTGCGAGGTCTGCGGGGAGCCGATCCCGGCGGCCCGCCTCGACGTGCGGCCGACGGCACGCACCTGCGTCCAGCACGCGGGCTGAGTCAGTGCCTCACGAGGACGACGTACTCCCCCTCGTCGCCGTCGAGCACGCGGGCTGACTCAGTCCTTCACCAGGACGACGTACTCCACTTCGTCGCCGTCGAGCAGGTAGCGCTCGGTCTCCACGACCCCCTAGCC
>Ga0102832_1001259_pt1 | contig 21272 bp, 19 predicted proteins | sample EBPBio282013_DNA_FD_88942 | JGI IMG/M metagenome (GOLD analysis project Ga0102832, IMG submission 88942) | Wastewater treatment Type I Accumulibacter community from EBPR Bioreactor in Madison, WI, USA - Reactor 2_5/28/2013_ DNA (Illumina Assembly) | ecosystem: Engineered > Bioreactor > EBPR >...
TACCGGGCGCAGGCGAAGGCCGCGGCCGAGGCGGCCGGTGAGGAGTTCAGCCTCAAGGACTTCCACACCCGCGCGCTCAACCTCGGCTCGGTGCCGCTCGCCGTCTTCCCGAAGGCGCTCGGCCTCGAACCCTGACCTCCGGCGCGGCACCCGTGGGTCCGGCACCGGATCCACGGGTGTTCGCTGAATTGCTGCGCACACCCGTAACCCCCGGGCCTCCTCGCGCGGTATAGCAGGTGTGGAGACGTGCCCCCGCGTCCGAGCAGGTGCTTCGCCTCCACCCGGGCCGAGTGGGGGACGATCATGCGGACCACGAGACGTGAGCGCGGGAGTGTCGCCGTGGAGTTCGCCCTGATCCTTCCGGTCCTGATGATCCTGCTGCTCGGCATCATCGAGTTCAGCTACGCGTTCCTCGTCCAGGCGTCGGTCTCCAACGCTGCCCGTCTCGGCGTCCGCAACTACGCCATCAACTACACGGCGCCAGGAGCCCAACAGGCCGCCATCGACCTGGCCAGGTCCGCCCTGACTCCCGGCGCGGAGGTCTCCGGCACGTTCTCCGCACCGTGCACCCCGATGGGCCAGACGACCCTCACCCTGACCTACCGGTACCGGTCGATCACCGGGTGGTTCGACGGGATCCTCGGCAGCCAGGTCAGCCTCAAGGGGATCGGGAGCATGCAATGCGGCGGATGACCAGGCGGCGTGGATCGCAGCGCGGTGCCACCGCGGTCACGATGGCGTTGCTGATGCTGGTGCTGATGGCGGGCGGAGCGCTCTCGGTCGACCTGGGAATGGCGTACGCCGAGCAGCAGCAGCTCCGCAACGGCGCGGACGCGGCCGCGCTCGCGATCGCGGAGTCCTGCGCCCGCGGGGCCTGCGTCGACAGTGCCGACACCTACGTGAAGGCGAACAAGCTCGACGGGAAGGCCTCCGGCACTGTCGAGGGACCGATCGGGCCCTCGACGGTGACCGTCTCTGCCCAGGCCACCCGGACCAACTACTTCGCCGGGATCCTCGGGTTCCCCACCACGGACCTCACCGCACGGGCGACCGCGCAGTGGGGCTGGCCCTCGGCGGGCGCGACCCTTCCCCTGACCTTCTCCTGGTGCGCCTTCTATGAGGCGACCGGGGGCTGGGACGACCAGGGCAAGCCGCTCGTTGCCGGGCAGACCACCGTCCACCTGATCGAGAAGAGCTGCACCCCGCCGGCCCACAACGAAGTTCCGGGCGGCTTCGGCTGGCTGACCGGAGTGAAATGCGTGTCCATGGTCGTGTCCGGGCAGTGGGTGCTCAGCGACCCCGGCAATGACGGCTCGACGTCGTGCAAGGACTTCGACTGGACCACCATCCAGAACAAGACCGTGCTGGTGCCGATCTTCGACGCGGTGAGCGGAACCGGCAGCAACGCCCAGTACAAGATCAAGGGCCTGGCCGCCTTCACCATCACCGGTTACTGCTTCTCCTCGAGCGCGAAGTGGAACGTCACCAAGTGCCCGGCGGACAAGCAGGTCAAAGGCACGTTCACCAACTACGTCGACCTCACCGGCAACTACACCATCGACGTCAACGCCACCCATTTCGGCGTTCCCACCATCAAGCTCACCTCCTGACGCGCGCCGGGCCCGGACGCCGCTCGGAGTTCAGCGCTGCCCGCGAGCCGCAGCCAGGAACCGCCGCTGGTAGCTGACCACCTGGCTCGCGGACGCGAAGCGGGCGAGGTAGCCGGGTTCGGCGGTGACCACCACGCGTCCGGCCATGTCGGCGAACTCCGGCTCGGTGAGCAGCCGGTCGATGTCGGGGTACATCGCCTCCCCCTCCAGCGAGCAGACGATCAGCCGCGTGTCCGGCAGGTCGGCCTGCCGCAGCACCCGCAGGTTGTGCCGGACGCCGTCCAGCCCGTCCGCGCCCTCGGGGTCGTCGATGCGCCGGGACGCGACCGCCCGGCGCGCGATGGCGGCGGCCACCTCCACCGGCGCGTCCGCCTCGTCGCCGGACAGCGCGTCGACGCCGACCAGGTAGTCGCGCAACTCGACCAGCGCCTCGGCGTCGTCGCGTCCGCGTTCGAGCAGCTCGGCCATCCGCCGGGTCTGGGCCAGCCGGTTGCGGATGAAGCTGTTGATGAACGCTGGCCGGGCCTGGAGGGCGAGCCGGGCCTGGTAGGGCTCGAACATCAGCGTGAAGTTCACCCGGAAGCCGTGCTCGCGCAGCCGCAGCGCGAGCCGGTGGCCGGCGAAGGCCTCCTCCGGGGTCGCGGTGTCCCAGCGGCGGCGCAGGCGCGTGTCGCCGGTGAGCAGCTCGGGAACGTTGGCCGCGCTGACCGGCCCGGTGTGCGGCACCTTGATCACCGTCCGCCACTCGCCGAGGATGTCGCGCATCTGCTCGCACTCTGCCAGCACCTTGCCGAAGTCGGGCTCGAACGGGTCGTTCAGCTCCACCGACACGTCACATCCCGGCCCCAGGATCCGGGCGATCTCGGTCATCACCTCATCCCGCGTCGAGTACCGGTGCTCGACGTTGGCCCGGGGGTTGTTGATGAACAGGTCGTAGATGATGCCGGGGTTGCAGGTGAGATTGGCGATCAGCGGTGCGACCGGCTCCAGCTCGTAGGGGTTCGCGGTGTCCGCGGAGAACAGCATCGGGGTGGGGCGCGGGACGCCGTCGGCGTCCTGGCCGATGTCGCGGACGAGGTCGGCGGACAGCAGGCCGTCCGCCGCCAGTCTCCACACCACGCGGAAGCCCGCCGGCAGGTGGCCCGGCGGGACCGCGAAGTAGTCGATGACACGGGAGAACTCCGCGGTGACGCCGAGCTGGCGGCCGTAGCGCAGGGCCTGCGCGAAGGTCTCCTCCGACAGGGGGAGGCGGGAGAGCCGGCCGACGAGCTCCTCCTCGCCGGACACCGGGGGCAGTCCGAGCGAGGCGACCTCGAAGGCGATGCCACAGGAGGTGGCCATGATCGGGATCCTTTCGACGGGGATCGAATCCCGGCCCGCCCCGCCCGGCGCGGCGGGTCCGGCGGTGTCGCCACCGCGGGACTCCCCGCGCGCGGACGGGGACGGGTCAGACGGACGAACCGCAGCCGGTCAGAAGATGCGGTTCACGATGGACGCCGGAGCCTCGAGGAGCGCCTCGATCTCGTCGTCCAGCTTCACCAGCGTCAGCGACGCACCGGCCATCTCGAGGCTGGTGCAGTACTCGCCGACGTAGCTCCTCGCGACCGTGATGCCCTGGTCGGCCAGCTTTTGCGCTGCGATGCCGAACAGCAGGTAGAGCTCGCTGATCGGGGTTCCGCCCAGGCCGTTGATCATCAGTGCGACGCGGTCGCCGGCGGTGAAGGGCAGGTCGGGCACGACCGCGCCGAGCAGTTCGTCGACGATCTCGTCCGCGCTGACCAGCTTGGCGCGACGGCGTCCGGGCTCGCCGTGGATTCCCACGCCGACCTCCATCTCGTCGTCCGCGATCTCGAACAGCGGCACGCCCTTGGCCGGCGGGGTGCAGGAGCTGAGCGCGATGCCCATCGTGCGGGTCACCGAGTTCACCTTCTCGCCGATCGCCTTCACCTCTTCCAGCGAGGCTCCCTGCTCGGACTTCGCGCCCACGGCCTTGATCACGAAGAAGTTGCCGGCCACGCCGCGGCGGCCCACGGTCCAGGTGGAGTCCTGCACCGCGACGTCGTCGTTGATGAACAGGGTGGTCACCTTGAGGCCCTCGGCCTCGGCGAGTTCCTGCGCCATCTCGAACGCCATCCGGTCCCCGGTGTAGTTGTTCACCAGCAGCAGGACGCCCTTGTCGGAGGCGACCAGCTTGGCGGTCTGGTACACGTAGTCGCTCGGCGGGGCGGCGAACACGTCACCGGGGCAGGCCGCGTCGAGCATGCCGGGGCCGACCACCATCACGTGGGCCGGCTCGTGGCCGGAGCCCGACCCCTGCACGATGCTCACCTTGTCGTGGTTGGGGGCGTCGGCCCGCATGATCAGGTTGTACTCGGGCACGTATGTGATGGTGTCCGGGTTGGCCAGGGCGATGCCCTTCAGCATCTCGGGGACGAACTGCTTGGGATCGTTGACGAACTTCTTCATGGATTTCCCTTCCTCGGGTTCGGGTTGTGGTGTGGGACGGATGGGTGGCTAGCGCTTCGACCAGGCCTCGGCCAGGGCCTCCAGCAGGACGGCGATCGCCATGGCGCCGGCGTCGACCGACCCGATGCTGCGCTCGCCGGTGTAGGACGCGCGGCCGCGCATGGCCTGCATCGTCTTGGTGTTCTCCGCCGCTGCCCGCGCGGTGACGGCCATGGCGCGCACGATCTCGGCTGCGCCGTGGCGGGCCGCCGACTCCGCCTCGAGGGTGTCGATGGCGGGGACCAGGGCGTCCAGCAGGGTCTTGTCACCCAGGTCGGCCTGACCCCTCGCCTTGATCCCCTCGACCGAGGCGCGCAGCGCGCGCACCACGTCCGCGCCCTCGATCTGGGGGTGTTCCTTCAGCTGCACCCCGGCCCGGAGCATGGCGGTGCCCCAGATCGGGCCGGAGGTGCCGCCGATCCGTGCGGAGACGGCCGCGGCGATCTTGGTGAGGAAGACACCGGGGTCGCTGCGGTCGAAGCTGTCCCACTGCTCGAGCGCGATCTCGAAGCCGCGGGCCAGCGAGTAGCCGAAGTCGCCGTCGCCGACGACGGCGTCCAGCTCCCCGAAGTAGGTCTCGTTGGCGACGATGTTCTCGGCGATGTTCCGCATCACGAACTCGACGTCGGTGATGGATCCGGTCATCTGGATTCCTCCTGGTTGGTTGGGAGCAGCTGCTCGAGGTCGGCCAGCGTGACCATCCCCTCGGGGCGGACGCCCGCCGGCGCGGACACCACGGCCAGCGGGTCGCCCGGGTCACCCAGGTGGCTGAGCACAAGGGACGCCCCGGTGAAGTCGTCGTCCGCGGTGAAGGTGCTGACCGTCACCACCACCGCGAGCCCCGCACCGCGGGCCGCCTGGACGCCGATCCCGGAGTCCTCCACGACCAGGCACTCGGCGGGGTCGAGGCGGAGGTCGTCGAGGACCTTGAGGTAGATGTCCGGTGCCGGCTTCTTCCGCGGCACGATGTCGCCGGCGAAGACGTGGCACCGCGCGGCCAGCTCCGCACCGACCGCGTGCTCGAGGACGCCCCGCACCGACGGTTCGGCGGAGGTGGACGCGACGGCGACCGTCCACCCGTGGGCGAGGGCGTCGGCGACGATCCGGTGGATGCCGGGACGGCCGGGGAGCTGGCCGTCACGCACCCGTTCGAGGAACAGCTGCGTCTTGCGGGCGTGGAGGTGCCTGATCAGGTCGGCGGCGCCGTCGGGGTCGGGCAGGTCGGAGGCGATCCGTTCCTTGCCCCCGCCGATCTTCACCTTCTCCGCGTACGTGGGCACGTCCCAGCGGACCGGCACCCCGAACTCGGCGAACGCGTCGTTGAAGGCGGGCAGGTGGCCGTCCTTCTCCGTGTCGGCCAGCACGCCGTCGCAGTCGAAGACCAGGGCCGGCATGTCAGGCCCTCCCCGCGCTGCCGAACACCTCTGCGAAATGCCTGGTCATCGCGCGGACGTCCGCGCCGACGGCGGTGAACAGCGACGGCGGGTCCCACTTCGCCTTCGCCTCCGCGTCCTTGAGGAAGGCCAGGCTCGACTGCATGAAGGTCTCCTTCAGCGCCGTCGAGATGTTCACCTTGGCGCAGCCGCGGGCGATGCAGTCACGGAACTGCTCGTCGCTCAGGCCGCTGCCGCCGTGCAGCGCGATGGGCACCGGATGGGCGTCCACGATGTCGGAGACGCGCTGGAAGTCGAGCACCGGCGCCCGCTTGTAGGTGCCGTGCGCGTTGCCGATCGCGGGGGCGAACACGTCCACGTTCGTGGCCTCGAGGTAGCGCAGCGTCACCTCGAGGGTCTGGCGCTTGGACTCCTCGTCCGAGCCGATCCCGTCCTCCTGGCCCGTGATCGACTCGATCTCGCCCTCCACATGGGCGTCGTAGCGGCGCGCCTCCGCGACCACCTCGACGGTCTGGCGCTGGTTCTCCTCCACCGGCAGCTGCGACGCATCGAACAGCACGGAGTTCCAGCCGGCGGCCAGGCAGTCGCTGATCACCTGGCGGTCGGGGCAGTGGTCGAGGTGCAGCGCGCAGGGCACCTCGATGCCCGCCGTCATGGCCTTCCACATCTGGAACAGGGTGTTCACGCCGATCGAACGGACGGTCTTCACCGAGGTCTGGAGGATCACCGGCGACCGTGCCTCGACCGCCCCCGCGAGCACGTTCTCCATGGTGAGGTCGTTGAGGATGTTGATGGCCGGGACGCCGTAGCGCTGGGCGAAGGCCGGCCTGAGGATGTCCGCCAAGGACTGGACAGCCACCATTGGCTCCTCTCGTCAGGTACGCCTTCACGCTAGGTCGGGCCGCCCGGGAGCAGGTATGGGGTAATCCCCCCACAGCCGTGTGGGGGGTGGCATGGGGGATCCGGGCGCCGGGCCGGTCGCCCCGGCGCCCGGAGCACTCAGGCGCGGGCGAGCAGCTCGGTGCGGGAGCGCACGCCGCCCTTGCGGAGGATCGCGCTCACATGCTTCTCGACGGTTTTCACCGAGATGCCCAGGCGGGAGGCGATCTGCTTGTCGGCCAGGCCCTGTTCGAGCAGGCTGCGCACCTCAGCCTCGCGCCCGGTGAGCCGGTCGGCGTCGACGGCGGGCAGGCCGCCGAGCTGTGCCAGCATCCCGCCGAAGACCAGGACGTCGCCGCGCGCCACCCCGATGACGGCGCGGCCCAGCGTCATGGCGTCCACGTCGGCCTGGACGAAGCCACGGACGCCCGCAGCCGCCCAGTCGCGCAGCTCCGCCTCGGGTGTGCCCGGGTCGATCACCGCCACGACCCCGGCGGAAGCGGCCGAGGCCCGCAGCGCGGCGACCAGTTCCGGGCCGGCGGCGCCCGGCAGGCGGGTGCCCACCAGCACGACGTCGGGACGCAGCAACCGCACGGCCTCCACCGCGGGGCCGACGTCGGCCACCTCCGCGACCACCTGCACCCCCGGCTCGCTGGCGTCGAGCATGCGGACCAGCCCGGCCCGCATCGCCGGCAACGGGTGCACCAGCACCACCCGGAGTCGAGGGCTCTCGGCCACCCCGCTCAACGCCGCGCGGTAGGGCAGGTCGGCCCTGATCCGGGTGCCCCAGCCCGGGGTCGAGTCGATGCGCACCCGTCCACCGACCTGGGCCGCGCGCGCCACGAGCCCCGGCAGCCCGACCCCCTGCCGGCGCCCCTTGTCGGGGTCGAACCCGCAGCCGTCGTCCTCCACGATCACGGCGATGCCGTCGGAGCCGTACACCAGCCCCACCCGCACGCCGGACGCGCGGGCGTGCTGCACCACGTTGGTCAGCGATTCCTGGACGATCCGCAGCACCTGGGTCTCGACGTTGCGCGGCAGGGGCTGGCGATCGCCGAACACCCGGAACGTCGCGGCCAGGTCGGACGTCGCCTGCACCCACTCCAGCTCCAGCCCGATGCTCTCCTCGAGCGGACGGCCGGCCAGCCCGGCCGGGCCCAGCCCCCAGACGGCCCGGCGTCCGGAGTTCATCGTCTCCTGGGCCGCCTGCTGGGCCTGGGTGAGCGCGGGCAGCGGGTCCTCGCCGTGGCTGACGGCGGCGTGCGCCTCGGCGATCCGCAGCGCGACTGTGGCCAGGCCGCGTCCGATGCTGTCGTGCACCTCGAGCATCGAGCGCTCGCGTTCGGAGGCCACCGCGGCCGCCTTCGCCCGCTCGGACGACTCCTCGTGCAGCCGGGAGTTGGCGATCGCGATGGCGGCGTGGGTCGCGAAGCGCTGGAGCAGCTGGGCGTCCGCGGCACCGAACCGCTGCTCGTCCGTGGCGGCGAACACGATGCAGGCACCGATCATGCTCGTGCGCACCGTGATCGGGACGCCGATCACCGCGCGGCCGTAGCGGGGCTCGTCGGGACGGATGTGACCGTTGCGCACCTGGCCGTAGCGCTCGAAGATCACCGGCTTGCCCGCGCGGGCGACCGCCCCCGTGCAGCCCTCCTCGAGCGAGAACACCATGCCGGTCTGGCAGCCCTCGTCGAGGTCGATCTCCTTCCGGTAGGTGTGGCTCACCTGGTCGATCAGGCACAACGAGCCGCTGTGGCAGCCCAGCAGCTCGACCGCGCTGCGCAGGATCTTCTCCAGGAGGGGTTGCAGCCGGAACTCCCCGGCGAGGTCGTTGGCGACAGCCGCGAGGGCGTCGTCGACCGATGCCCGTTCCCGAGCCTGGATCTGCGTCATCGCTGCCTCCACCTGGACGGGTCCAAGACTAGGCGCGCCCCCTGCGGGCCGGAAGATGCGTCCTCGGGGCCAGCCGGGGCCCGTGGCGCGGCCGGTGCAGCCCGGCCAGCGCCACCAGCCGCTGCACGCGCAGGCGGTGCGGACGGTACGGCTCCAGCAACGTGGCGAGTCCGTCGTCGTCCAGTTCGGTGCCGACCAGGGCCCAACCGACGTCGCGCGGCACGTGGTAGTCGCCGAAGCTCACCGCGTCCGCGTCGCCGAGGGCACGGGCACGGACCTCCGCGCTCGACCACACCCCGATGCCCGGCAGGCTGCGCAGGCGCGCGTCCGCGGCGTCGGGTTCTGCGGGCAGGACGCGCTCCAGCGTCGGCGCCACCCGCGCCGCAGCGACCAGCGTGCGCGAGCGGGCCGGGTCGATGCCCAGCGACAGCCACTCCCAGGACGGCACCAGCCGGACCTCCTCCGGTGAGGGGAAGGTGCGCAGGCCCAGGGACGCGCCGTGGCCGGGCGCCGGGCTGCCGTACCGCGCGAGCAGCGAGCGGATGCCGATCGTGGCCTCCTGACCGGTCACCTTCTGCTCGATCACCACCGGCACGAGCGCGTCCCAGACGCTGGCCGTGCGCGCCAGCCGCCAGTGCGGACGCCTGCGGTGCAGCTCGGCGACCACCGGGTGCAGCGGGCGGAAGCCCGACGGGTCGTCCAGGGCGCCCAGCAGGGACGGGAGCCGGTCGAGCACCCGCTCGGCGCCGGGGCCCCAGGCCTCGGCGTGCACGACGCCGGTGCCGTCGAGCGGCGAAACGGCGAGCGTCGCCGGCCCGTCCACCGTGCCCACCGCGCGCCAGTGGACGCCCTTGAGCACCCGGTGCGTCGGGTCGGCCACGCCGCGCCTGCCCGGCCCCCACACCTCGCCGACCGGGCATGGCCACGCCGGTCGCCAGTCACGGGTGCGCGGCTCGCTCACCCCGCAACGGTAGCCCGGCGCCCCGACAGGGACCGCGGCGGGAGGCTCGACAAGCCCGCCACCGGCTGCCGATAGTGGGGCCATGCTGTTCCACGAGCTCGTCGACACCTCCGCCCGGGTCGCGGCCACCGGCTCGCGGACCGCCAAGGTTGCCGCGCTGGCGCGGACCCTGCGGGCGGCCGACGCCGGGGAACTCGACGTGGTCGCGCACTTCCTCTCCGGATCGCTGCGGCAGCGCCGCACCGGCGTCGGCTGGCGCTCACTGGCCACCCGTCCCGAGCCCGCGGCCACGCCAGCCCTCGGCGTCTCCGAGGTGGACGCGGCGTTCGCCGAGCTCGCCGCGCTCGCCGGGGCGGGCTCCCAGTCCGCCCGACAGCAGGTGCTCGCCGGTCTGCTGGCCCGCGCGACCAGCGCCGAACAGTCGTTCCTGGTGGGCCTGCTCACCGGTGAGACCCGGCAGGGCGCCCTGGAGGGAGTACTCCTCGCGGCGATCGCCCAGGCGTTCGACGTGCCGCTGGAGGCGGCGCGCCGGGCGGCCATGTTCTCCGGTTCGATCCCCGTCGTGGCCGTGACCGCGCACCGGGGTGGCGAGGCGGCGCTCGCCGCGGTCGGCCTCGAGGTGGGGCGACCCGTGCTGCCCATGCTGGCCGCGAGCGCCCCCACCGTGGCGGAGGCCCTGGGCCGCTTCGCCGCGGCGCCGGTGTCGGTGGAGGCCAAGCTCGACGGCATCCGCATCCAGGTGCACCGCGACGGCGCGGCCGTGTCGGTCTACAGCCGCAGCCTCGACGACATCACCGCGCGCCTGCCGCACGTGGTGGACGCCGTCGCCGCCCTGCCCGCCGAGCGCCTCGTGCTGGACGGGGAGGCGCTCGCGCTGGGCCCCGACGGGCGTCCGATGGCCTTCCAGGACACCGCCTCTGCCGGGGCGCGGCTGCGTCCGTTCTTCTTCGACCTGCTCCACCTCGACGACCTCGACCTCGTGGACGACCCGCTGGCCACCCGCCAGGCGCGGCTCGCCGCGCTGCTGCCGTCCGGGATGATGGTCGACCGGCTGGTGACGGCGGACGCGGGCGAGGCCGAGGAGTTCTCCCGGCAGGTGCTGGCCGCCGGCCACGAGGGCGTGGTGGTCAAGGCGCTGGACGCGGGATACGCCGCGGGCCGCCGTGGGGCGGGCTGGGTGAAGGTCAAGCCCGTCCACACCCTCGACCTCGTGGTGCTCGCCGCCGAGTGGGGCAGCGGACGACGGCAGGGATGGCTGTCGAACATCCACCTCGGCGCGCGGGACCCCCGCACCGGTGGCTTCGCGATGCTCGGCAAGACGTTCAAGGGGATGACCGACGAGATGCTCGCCTGGCAGACCGCGCGGTTCCTCGTCCTGGAGACCGGCCGCGAGGGCCACGTCGTGCACCTGCGGCCCGAGCAGGTGGTCGAGGTCGCCTTCGACGGCGTCCAGCGCTCGCGGCGGTACCCGTCGGGCATGGCGCTGCGCTTCGCCCGGGTGGTGCGCTACCGCGAGGACAAGACCGCGCAGGACGCGGACACGGTGGACGCCGTCCGGGCGCTGGCGCGGTAGCCGCGCGCGTCGCCCCGCGAGGCGCGGCACCGGCCGGCGGCGCGGGCCGCACCCGCTACAGTCTCGGCAACGACTCCCGTCCCAGGAGGACCCATGCGCACCCTCGCCCGCCTCGCCACCGGCCTCGTGGCCGCTCCCCTGCTCCTGGCCGGCTGCGCCGTGCCCGGCCTGTCCGGCGCCTCCTCGGCCCCGGCCGCGTCCGCCCCCGCCACCACGGCTGCGGCCGGCGGTTCGACCCAGACGAAGGCGGAGGCGTGCGACGCGCTCAGCGCCACCATGTCGACCGCGAGCGACACGCTCAACAGCGCGGTGTCCGAGATGGGCACCGACCCGGCGAAGGCCGTGGCGGCGTTGCAGGACTTCGCCGGCTCGCTCGAGGGCGCCATCGCCGCGGTGAACAACCCGGAGGTCAAGGCCCAGGGCGAGAAGGCTGTCGCCGCGGTGAAGGCGCTCGTCGACGCCCTCAACGCGACCATCCAGGACCCGACGAAGGCCGCCGACATGGCCAGCAGCCTGAGCGCGTTCCAGACCGAGATGACCGCCTTCGCGACGCTCTGCCAGGGCTGACCGCGCTCGTGACCGCCCGGGCGGGTCGCCTCAGCCGGCGTCCCCTCGGAGCCCGAGCAGCAGGCCCACCGCGACCGTCGTCATGACGGCGGCGACGCCGAGGTCGAACACGCGCCACGCCGCGGGCCGCGCGAACAGCGGACGCAGCACCTGCGCGCCGTAGCCGAGCCCGGCGAACCACGCCACGCTGGCCACCATGGCGCCGGCGGCGAACGTCCACGGGGACGCCTGTGCGGAGGCGACCGAACCCAGCAGGACCACGGTGTCCAGGTAGACGTGGGGGTTCAGCCAGGTGAGCGCGAGCGCCGTCACGGCCACCGGGACCATCCGTCCCGCCTCGCCGCCGAAGTCCGCAACGAGCGCGACCGGGCGCACTGCACGACGCACCGCCGTGGCCGCGTACCACAACAGCACGGCGCTGCCGACGACCGTGACCCCGGCGAGCACCGGCCGGTGGGCGGAGATGACCGCGCCGACGCCGCCGGTGCCGAGAGCGATCAGGACGATGTCGCTCAGCGCGCAGATCACCACCACGACCCCGACGTGCTCGCGTCGCAGGCCCTGCCGCATCACGAAAGCGTTCTGCGCGCCGATCGCCACGATGAGGCTGAGCCCGAAGCCGAGTCCGGAGAGGGCGGTGGGAAGCACGGCTCCGACGCTACGGGCGCGGTCCTGTGAAGTCCAACGAATGTTTCTCCGGGTTCCTTAGCGTGGCTTAACCTTGGCTCCATGGACTGGGACCTCCCTCAGCTGCGCGCCCTCGCCGCCGTCGTCGACCACGGGACGCTGGAGGCGGCCGCGACCGCCCTGCACCTGACCCCGTCGGCCGTCAGCCAGCGGCTCAAGGCGCTGGAGCGATCCGTCGGCGCCGTCCTGCTGCGGCGGAGCCGACCGGTCGTCCCCACCGAGCCCGGGCGCCCCGTGCTGCGCCTGGCGCGGCAACTGGAGGCGCTCGCCGCCGACGTCGAGGCTTCGCTCGGCACGGCGTCCGCCGGCCCGCCGGAGGTGCGACTGGCCGTCAACGCCGACTCGCTGGCCACCTGGACGCTGCGCGCGCTCGCCCCGGTCGCGGGGCAGGTCCGGGTCACGTTCCTGCGCGAGGACCAGGCGCACACCACGGAGTTCCTGCGCGACGGCACGGCGATGGCCGCGATCACCAGCCAGCGCACGCCGGTGCAGGGCTGCACGGTCGAGCCGCTGGGCGCGATGCGCTACCGCCCGATCGCTTCCGCCGCCTTCGCCGAGCGCTGGTTCGCCGCCGGGGTGGACGCGGAGGCCCTCCGGCGCGCCCCGGTCGTGGTGTTCGACTCCCGAGACCAGCTCCAGTCGGAACGGCTCGCGGAGGCGGGGGTGTCGGCCGACGCCCCTCCGGTACACCTGGTGCCGGCGAGCACCCAGTTCTCCGAGGCGGTCCAGCTCGGCTACGGCTGGGGGATGCTGCCCGACCTCGAGCGGCGCACCGGCCCGGAGGTCGACCTGTCCTCTGTCCCCGGCTCCGTCCTGCGCACGGTGGACGTGGCGCTGTTCTGGCAGCAGTGGGCGCTGCACACGACCAGCCTCGACGCGGTCGCCGACGCCGTCCGCGCCGGGGCGGCGACGCTGCGCCGCTGACTCGCCGCGTCCTGGCGACGACGCCCGTGGGCGGGCCGTCAGCCGCGGCGCAGGCGCTCGCGCAACCGCATCAGCTCGCGCTTCTGCCCGCTGGTGAGGCTCTGGATGCCCTTCTCGTTGATCTGGTCGAGCAGCGCGTCGAGCTGCTCCCGATCGCTGCGGTTGCGCGACTCCTGCCGCGCCGTGGCCCGCGACACCCGGGGTGCCCGCGAGGGCGGCGCCGCCGGCCGGCCGGGCACCCACTCGTACGCGCCGAGCAGCCCGAAGCGGCGTCCGAGGATCGCGACGAAGGCGAACCCGAGGAGCAGGCTGAGCAGCGAGCCGTACCGCTGCCCGGCCAGCATCGTCACGACCTGGAGCCCGAGGATGATCGCACCGAAGATCCACGCCGGGATGCCGAAGAAGAACGGCCGGTTGGGGTACTCGGCGATCCACAGCAGCAGGACGGCCAGTTCGATCGGGCCGAGGCCGGCGAGCGCGGCGCCGCGCAGGGCGGGAAGCAGCTCGACCACCGTGGACGCCGCGGTCAGCACCGCCCAGGTGCCCACGAGCAGCCAGGCCATCCGGGTGCGCCCGACGAGGCGTTCGATGTCGGACCCGAAGTACCACAGCACCAAGGCGGTGATCACCACCCACAGGTCGTTGGCCAGCGGCCAGGTGACGATGCGCCACACCTCGCCCGCCGCCACGAGCTGGGAGTTGAAGTAGAGCGCGGACGCCAGGCCGGGCGCCACGACCCAGGCGATCCCGGACGCGACGGCGATCAGGCAGGCCAGGACGACGGTGGACACCTCGAGCCGGCCGATGCGGAACCAGGGCTCGGTCGGGGAGGCGAAGTGGCGACTCACACCTCAAGGGTGCCAGACGGGCCCCTGCGTCCCGCAACCGGCTGCCGAGGAGGGGTTTCGCTGCGGCCCTGCGCCGGGAACGCTGAAGTGCCGCCGGTGGAGACCGACGGCACTTCAGCCTTGCGCGCCCGGAGGGACTCGAACCCCCAACCTTCTGATCCGTAGTCAGATGCTCTATCCGTTGAGCCACGGGCGCCGGACAGCGTCCTCAACCTTACTTGACCGCCCCGGAACCGTCCAAACCGGCCCGGAGACGGGGAGGCCTCCCGACGCGCCCCGGACGACCCCCAAGACGCCCGGACGCCGGCCAACTCCCCCCTTGGCACCCCGCGACGACCCGCTGCGCTGCGGGCGCCGAGGGCGTCAGCGTCGGGAGACCTGCCCCTCGTCGGGACCTTAACACTGTTCATTTCCCCGTGTGGCAGACTCGGAGATGACCGAGCCGCGGATGTCGGCTCGTGCGCGGGCGCGTATTTTCGGGCCATCCCGGGCTGTTGGGGAAGGGGCTGGCGAAGATCTGCACGAATGTCCACGCGCGTGCCACACGACGTTCACGGCGCGCAGGATGTGCTATCCGCCACGGACCCCGTCCGTGCGACACGATTCGAGGAGGCTTCGTGGCCCTGGACACTCCGACCATCGCACAGACCGCACCCGCCGGTGCGCCCCCCGAGCTGGTCTCCTGGGTCACCGGCGTGGCCGAGCTCACCCTGCCCGACGCCATCCACTGGTGCGACGGTTCGGTCGAGGAGCGGGACCGGCTGTACGACCAGATGGTGGCCTCCGGGACCTTCATCCGCCTGAACCCCGACCTGCGTCCCGGCTCGTACCTCGCCCGCTCGGCGCCGTCCGACGTCGCCCGGGTCGAGGGGCGGACGTTCATCTGCTCCGTGGACGAGGCCGACGCCGGCCCGACCAACAACTGGGCCGAACCCGAGGCCATGAAGCGCACCCTCGCCGGGCTCTTCGCGGGCAGCATGCGCGGGCGGACGATGTACGTGATCCCGTTCTCGATGGGCCCCCTGGGCGGCGAGCTGACCCGGCTGGGCGTCGAGATCACCGACAGTCCCTACGTTGTGGTGAACATGCGCCTGACCACCCGCATCGGCGCGCCGGCCCTCGCCGCCATCGCCTCCGGTGCCCCCTGGGTGCCGGCGGTGCACTCGACGGGCTACCCGCTCGTCGACGAGGCGGGGGTCACCCGCCCGGACGTCCCGTGGCCGTGCAACGACACGAAGTACATCACCCACTTCCCCGAGACCCGCGAGATCTGGTCCTACGGCTCCGGCTACGGCGGCAACGCGCTGCTGGGCAAGAAGTCCTTCGCGCTGCGGATCGCGTCCGTCCTCGCCCGGGACGAGGGCTGGCTGGCCGAGCACATGCTGATCCTGCGGATCACCGGCCCCGACGGGCGCGTCTTCCACCTGACCGCGGCCTTCCCCTCGGCGTGCGGCAAGACCAACCTCGCCATGCTGCGGCCGACGATCCCCGGCTGGACGGTGGAGACCGTCGGCGACGACATCGCGTGGATGCGGCCCGGGCCGGACGGCCGGCTGTACGCGATCAACCCGGAGAACGGCTTCTTCGGAGTGGCGCCGGGGACCTCGGAACAGACCAACCCGACCTGCCTGCACGCGATCAGCCACGACACGATCTTCACCAACGTCGCGCTCACCGACGACGGCGACGTCTGGTGGGAAGGACTGACGTCCGAGCCCCCCGCGCACCTCATCGACTGGCAGGGCAACGACTGGACGCCGGGCTCCGGGCGTCCCGCGTCCCACCCGAACGGGCGGTTCACCGTCCACGCCTCCCAGGCCGAGTCGATCTCCCCGGACTGGGAGGACCCCGCGGGCGTCCCGATCGACGTCATCCTCTTCGGCGGACGCCGGGCGACCAACGTCCCGCTGATCAGCGAGTCCTACGACTGGCAGCACGGCGTGTTCGTCGGCGCCACGGTGTCGAGCGAGCAGACCGCGGCCGCCGAGGGCCTCGTGGGGGCGCTGCGCCGCGACCCGTTCGCGATGCTCCCGTTCTGCGGCTACAACATGGCCGACTACTGGGCGCACTGGCTGCGGATGGGTGCGTCGCTGGGCGAGGGGGCGCCGCGCATCTTCCAGGTGAACTGGTTCCGCAAGGACGAGGACGGCCACTGGCTGTGGCCCGGGTTCGGCGAGAACGCGCGCGCGATCGAATGGGCGCTGCGTCGGGTCGCCGGCGAGGTGGACGCCGTGGATGCGCTCTCCGGGCGCATCCCCGTCCCCGGCGACCTCAACCTCGAGGGCCTGGACCTGAGCGAGCACGACCTGGCCGCCCTCTTCGCCCTCGACCCGCAGGCCTGGGCCGAGGAGGCCGACCTGACCGAGGAGTACTTCGCCCAGTTCGGCGACCGGCTGCCCGCGGAGCTCACCGGCCAGCTGGCCGCGCTGCGGGCGCGGATCGCCGGGGCCGGTTAGTGTTCGCGCTTCCGGACTCCTGGGTCTGGGACTTCTGGACGGCCGACGACGGCGAGCGGTATCACCTGTTCTTCCTGTTCGCGTCCAAGGCCCTGAAGGACCCCGAACGGCGCCACTACCGGGCGGGGATCGGTCACGCGGTGTCCACGGACCTCGCGCACTGGACGCGGGTCGAGGACGTGCTCGTCCACGCCGCGTCCCCCGCGTTCGACGACCTGGCCACCTGGACGGGGTCGGTCGTCCGCCACCCGGACGGGACCTGGCTGCTGTTCTACACCGGCGCCACGCTGGCGGCGTCCGGCAGCAACGAGCAGCGGGTGGGCCTGGCCACGTCCCCCGACCTGTACAGCTGGACGCGGCACCCGACCCCGGTCGCGGAAGCCGACGACCGCTGGTATGAGCCGCTCGACGGTGGCTGGCACGACTGGGCGTTCCGCGACCCGTGGGTGTTCGCCGACCCGGACGGGAACGGCTGGCACATGCTGGTCACCGCCCGCGGCAACACCGGGCCGGTGGACGACCGCGGCGTCGTCGGGCACTGCTGGAGCCCCGACCTTCGCACCTGGGAGGTGCGCGAACCGCTCAGCCGGGTCGGCCAGGGGTTCGGACACCTGGAGGTGCTGCACACCGTCGAGGTGGACGGCCACCACTTCCTGCTCTTCAGCTGCCCCGGCCGCGACCTGTCCGCCGCACGCAGGGCTGCCGGCGCGGCGGGCGGGACGTGGGCCGCCACCGCGGGGTCCGCGCTCGGACCCTACGACCTCGCCGGCGCGTCGGTCATCTCACCGCCCGGGCTGTACGTGGGCCGCCTCGTGCCGCTGCGCGACACCGGTGAGTGGCGGTTCCTCGCCTTCGTCCACCAGACCCCGGACGGCGGCTTCGGCGGCACGATCATCGACCCGCTGCCGGTCTCGGTCGTCGACGGGCGCCTGGTCGTCGGCTGAGCGGCGCGGCCGCGGTGGCGTCTCAGCGGACGGGTTCCGCGGCGGGCCAGCGTCCCCTCAGGTAGGAGTCGGGGTAGCGGGCGCAGTCGTCGCACTCGAGCTCCGCGGCGGCCCGCAGCGGCCACGCCGGCTCGCGCAGCGCGACCCGGGCGAGGGCGACCGCGTCGGCGCTGCCGTCGTCCAGCACCTTCTGCGCCTGCCGCGGGTCGGTGATCAGGCCGACGGCGCACACCGGCAGCCCGGCCGAGCGCACGGCGGCCGCGAGCGGCACCTGGTAGCCGGGGCCGGCCGGGATCGGGGCCAGCACGTTGCCGCCACTGGAGACGTGCACGAGGTCGGCGCCGTGCTCGCCGAGCAGGCGTGCCACCTCGGTGGCCTCCTCGACACCGAACCCGCCGTCGGTCCACTCCGACGCGGAGATCCGCACGAACAGCGGCTTCCCTGCCGGCCAGGCCGCGCGCACCGCGTCCACGACCTCGAGCAGCAGGCGTGAGCGGCCCGCCAGGTCGCCGCCGTAGCCGTCGGTGCGCTGGTTGGACAGCGGCGACAGGAACTCGTGCAGGAGGTAGCCGTGCGCGGCGTGCACCTCGACGACGTCGAAGCCGGCGGCGTCGGCCCGGCGCGCGGCGGCTGCGAAGGCCTCGACCACGTGGGCGAGGTAGCCCGGCGTCGCCTCGGTCGGGGTCTCCAGGCCGGGGAACGGCACGGCGGACGGCCCGAAGGTCTCCCAGCCGCCGTCGTCGGCGGGCACCGAGCCCGAGCGGTGGGCGAAGGGACGGTAGGTGGACGCCTTGCGTCCGGCGTGCGCGAGCTGGATCCCCATGGCGGCGCCCTGCCCGTGGCAGAAGTCGACGACGCGCTTCCACGCGGCCGCCTGGGTGTCGTTCCACAGCCCGGGGCACTCCGGGGTGATGCGTCCCTCCGGCACCACGCCGGTCGCCTCGGCGATCAGCAGCCCGAAGCCGCCGGACGCCCGCGCTCCCAGGTGCACCAGGTGCCAGTCGGTGGGCACGCCGTCGCGCGCCTCGCACTGGTACTGGCACATGGGCGCGAGGAAGATCCGGTTCGGGATGGTCAGGTCCCGCAGCGTGAGCGGGTCGAAAAGGGACGGCATGGTTACAGGTTAGGGACGGCCCTGTTGCGCCCGGCGTGCCGTCCGCCAACCGGCCCTAGCCTCGCCTGGAGAGGTGGGGCGATGACCGACGCAGCGGGCTGGGGCGAACGTCTCGCCGCCGCGGCGACCGCCTGGGACATGACCCCGGACGAGGTCGTGGTGGCGGCGTGCCGGCGCCTGCGCCCGGGCGCGGCGCTCGACGTCGCCGCCGGCGACGGCGCGAACGCGATCTGGCTCGCGGGGCGGGGATGGCGGGTCACCGCGCTCGACCGCGCCTCGGTGGCGGTGGGACGGCTCCAGGGGCGCTCGGCGCTGCTCAACCGTCCGGTCGACGCGATCGTGGCCGACGCCGTGGCCTACCGTCCGTCGCCGGGTCGCTACGACCTGATCCTTCTCAGCTATCTCGAGCTCCCCGATCCCCAGCTGCGGCGGGTGCTGGCGAACTGCGCCACCGGCCTTGCCGAGGGCGGGACGGTGCTGGTGGTCGGCCACGACGCGGCGAACCTCGAGGGCGGCTGGGGCGGGCCCCGGGACCCGGACCTGCTGACCACCCCTGACCACCTCGCCGCCCTGCTCGGCGCGCTCGGACTGGTGGTGCGGCGGGCGGAGGTCGTCCGCCGCCAGGTGCCGGGCGACGTCGGCGTCCACACCGCGATCGACCACGTGGTCGAGGCCGTCCGTCCCGCCGCCTGAGCCTGGCGCCCGTCCCCCGCCCCTCGGACCGCCCTCGCCGCCCCTGCCGCCCACCGCCCCCGCCGAGGGCCAGCCTTGTTGCCGAGGGCCAGGACGCCGGTGCTGGCCCTCGACGTCAAGGCTGGCCCTCGAGTGCGGAGGCTGGCCCTCGGACGGACGGAGGGCGGCCCTGGCCTGGCGGGTCCGGGCACCCGAGGACGCGAGCGCGGCCGCGGGGCGAGATCAGCGGGCCGCCTCGGTGGCGAGGCGCGCGACGTGCAGGGTCAGGTACACCACCTCGTCGGTGCTGATCGGCTTCTCGAGCCGCAACTCCAGCAGCGCCTTCACCCGCTCTGCACACAGGTAGGCGTCGGGGAACGACTGCCGGATCGTGGTCGTGAAGGTCTCCGGGTTCTCCATCAGCTGCCGGTCGGTGTCCACCCGGACGAAGAAGTAGCGCAGGTGGGTGATGAACCGCGCGGCGTTGATGCTCTCGGTGTCGAAGTGCCGGTCGTAGGCGGAGTCGAGGATCTCGAACACCTGCCGGAAGAGCTCGGTCATCCGGAACGTCCGCGACAGGTCGTCGGTGGCGAACAGCGCGTTGACGAAGTGCAGGGCGATGGGCACCGCCTCGTCGGCCGGCAGGTCCACCCCGGTGCGGGCGGCGACGAGCGCGACGGCACGACGCGCCACCCGCAGCTCCCGGGGGTACAGGTGCGCGACCTCCGAACGCAGCGGGTACTCGACCGCGATGTGCTGGCGCACCCTCTTGATCGCGAAGCTGATGTGGTCGGCGAGCGGGATCACCATGCCCTGGGTGAAGGTCGTCTCCAGGTCGTCCTGCGCGTCATGGAGGATCTCCGCAGCCAGCGCGAGGTGCTCGGGCGGGATCTCGGTGAGGAACGCCGTGAGCTGCTGGACGTCGTGCTCCGCGTCCGGACGGAACCGCTGGGCGACCCGCGACTCGTCCACCGGGTCGCCGCGGCGCGCCTGGTAGCCGAGCCCTCGCCCGGTGAGCACGACCTCGCTCGCGTCGTGGTCACGGGCGAGCACGACGTTGTTGTTGAAGACCTTGAGCACTTCCATGTGCGGCCTTTCCGGCTCTGCGCCCAGTCTGCACCCGTCCCCGCTTCGCTACGCGGAGTCGACAACGCTGCCCGAACTCACGCAGCGGGACGAACGTCGCGTAGCGAAGCGGACGGGGGTCAGCGCAGGCTGGCCCCGTTGGTGCGGATGACGTCGGCGTACCAGCCGAACGACTTCTTCCGGTAGCGCTCCAGGCTGCCGGTGCCGTCGTCGTTGCGGTCGACGTAGATGAAGCCGTACCGCTTGCTCATCTGCGCCGTGCTGGCCGAGACCAGGTCGATCGGGCCCCAGGAGGTGTAGCCCATCACCTCCACGCCGTCGGCGATCGCCTCGCGCACCTGGACGAGGTGATCGTTGAGGTAGGCGATGCGATAGTCGTCGAGGACGGTCTTCACGCCGTCCACCTCGACCAACTGGTCGCGGGCGCCCAACCCGTTCTCGACGATGAACAGCGGCTTCTGCCAGCGATCCCAGAACTGGTTGAGGATGACCCTCAGGCCCTTGGGGTCGATCTGCCAGCCCCATTCGCTGGCCGGCAGGGTGGGGTTGGGCACTCCGCCCATGATGTTGCCCTCCCCAGCCGTCTTCCTGGCCGGGTCGCCGGTCTCGCACACGCTCATGTAGTAGCTGAACGACACGAAGTCGACCGTGTGGCGCAGGATCTCGCGGTCGGCGTCGGTGATGTCGAGCACGATTCCGTGCTCACGGAAGTACCGCAGCGCGTAGCCGGGGTAGGCGCCGCGCACGTGCACGTCGCTGAACATCAGGTTGGCGTGGTCGGCCTCCATGGCGGCCACGACGTCGACCGGGTCGGGCGTGAGCGGGTAGATCGGCGCCGCGATCACCATGCAGCCGACCCTGGCGTCCGGGTTCACCTCGTGGGCAACCTTGGTCGCCAGCGCGCTGGCGACCAGCTCGTGGTGGGCCGCCTGGAACAGTGCGGACGGCGACAGTTCCGCCTTGGGCGTCCCGATGCCACCGCTCATCAGCGGGAGGTGCAGGATCGAGTTGATCTCGTTGAAGGTCAGCCAGTAGGTGACCTTGTCGCGGTACCGCTCGAAGACCGTGCGGGCGAAGCGCTCGTAGAAGCCGATCAGGTCAGGGCTCACCCAGCCGTCGTGGGCCTCGGTGAGGTGCAGCGGGGTCTCGTAGTGCGAGA
>Ga0102832_1001261_pt1 | contig 21229 bp, 20 predicted proteins | sample EBPBio282013_DNA_FD_88942 | JGI IMG/M metagenome (GOLD analysis project Ga0102832, IMG submission 88942) | Wastewater treatment Type I Accumulibacter community from EBPR Bioreactor in Madison, WI, USA - Reactor 2_5/28/2013_ DNA (Illumina Assembly) | ecosystem: Engineered > Bioreactor > EBPR >...
CCAAAGTAGGTATTATGATAATTCTTTCTGACTTATTGTGCAGTTTGTGGACTTTTGAACCCAACAAATGCGAATTTTCTAGATTAGCCTTTTTAGTTTTTGGCGATTTTACAGTCAGTAAGGGAGTCTGAATAGTTTTTGAAATGTTCTCTGATTTATTTTTCGGTGAAGTTTTTGGGGATATTTTTGATAATGACTCTACTCATAAGATTGGAGAAAGGACAATACTTTTTTATTATAATATCGATTTGATCAACAACTGTTATAATAGTCTTTCTAAATAAAATCAACTTTTTAATCTAACAATCAATGTTTATTAACCTTATCAAAATATAAAATTTAATTTGATATAAGAATACAATATGATATGAGTAGATTTGATTTAAACATTTAAAAGTATGTAAAATTGATATTGATATATTGGTCGGTTTAGAATTTTTTGGATTCCAATTATAAAAATAAATTCTCATGAACCAAGATTCTTTCAGTAATGATAAGTCACGACAATCAGACCAACGAAGGTCTTAACCCAGACTCACTCCAACATTCTACTACCAAATCGCCAACATGAAAGCTATGAAAATTGTTGTCTTGATTAAAATATCCAAACTCAAATACGATCTCGAAGAAATGGTTGACAGTGCACAACCTTTTTATCTCAAAACCTAAAAAGGTTAACTTCATAAAGAATATGAAATCATTCAATTCATTGTAAATTAGTCGAGAGAAAACTCCATTTATTTAAACCAAAACAAAAAGCAATCTTTTCAGTAAATTCTTTGTCATAAAAAGAGAAGAAGAATCTTTCCATCAAAATAATTAAAATGACGATGAATAAGCAGTAAATCTCTGTGGTGAAGATATTTTTCTTTACTCCAAAATGATGGAAATACTTTTTTAACTTCGATCGAATCTCTTCCCCTTGCTTGAAGAGTTCTACAAATACCTTTTAGGACATGAGAGAATAAAAAAAATCAAGTACTAATCGCTGATAAATAAAATAAAAACCTAAATTGCCAAACTTGATGCACATATTAACGAACACAGCGATGTTTACTCTTACTAAAATAGTTTCCTTAACATAATCATCGCATGCTAACTTTTTATGGGCTGTAAATTTGTTTTCTAAGAAAAGTTTCGTAAATCCAAATACTCGCTGTTTAACAAGTATGAAAAAATATCTAAAAAACCTCAATTTTAATAAATCTACGGTAAAACAACCATGTGTCTTAAAGAATATGTTCCTCCTGAGTTTTAAATCGAAGAAGAAACTCCTCCAAATGATCAAAATCTCAAAAAATCTTAATAAATCATCCCACAAGACATTATCAAAATGTCTTAACCAATCCTCACACCTTCATCATATGACAGTGATAGAAATTAACTGCTTTACGGATATTTTCGTTCTGTATTTTCCCAAAGTGAGCATAAACGCAGTTATTTTCCTTACTTTTGGTTGATGTTTGATTGCCTTAATTGTACTCTTATTGAAATCGTTTATGAAAACTCAAGTAACTCAGGAGTACAAGAATTGAATTTGAAACTCAAAATGCTTCAATTCGAGCTTTAAAAATACTTAAAAATCAACAACATCGATTATGGAATCGTAGGTGTTTATCAGCATGAAAATGATAAACATTATCTTGTTCGAGGGATTCTTTGTTTAGGTTCTAAAAACTTTAACGAATTAAAAAGTGATATGGAAAGTAGTGTTGAACTAAGAGAGTGGAAAATTTGCAAAATCGACATTAATGATGAAACCCAAAAAAGATAAGTCGAAAATATTTGGTAAAATACCCTTTAAAACAATAACTACGACGGAATAGTCACATGTTCCATCCTTTATATCTGAAATTTTATACTTCATCTTTCAATAATTTTAGCTGATTATTAAAAAAAATTATTAAGAATTAAAAATTTTATTCCAACTTGTTAGGATATTTATTATTATAGCAAACTATGTTTACAAAATAATTGACCATTTTTCCAGTAAGAAGCAAGTCTCCCAAGATTTAAAGCATCAATCATAAAACTCATTCCCAAACTCAAGATTTGCACTTTCAAATATGTTCGTCCTTCTTGAAAAAGGTTGGATAGAAACTTCTTTTCAGATAAGCAGAAATTATTAGTGACTCATCACATTTTGTTAACAATTTTTAATTGAACTTTGACTTGACCAAAAAAGATGTTTTCGGCCTCAGTACAAATTACTCAGAGTGGTCACCGGATTCTTAGTTTTCTTAAGAGATTTAAGCAAGGATGATTATGCGAAGAAACACCAGTCGTCGTTCTGAAAATTCGGTCCAGTAAGCGCTAAAATAAGTTAAGTAGCAATGTAGTCTTCTGACTTTTGAAGTTTTAAGCAATTTAGCAACTTAATACGTAAAAACGCAAACGAAAATCCAAGGCTTGGAAACAAAGTATTTTTTTTATAATTTTATTTTAAGGCAATATATTATCCATAAAAAATAAGAAGCGGCAGACAAATATCATCAATAAAATATTATGTACCTTTTTAAAAACTATTTTAAGACTAAAAAAGCAATTAGAAACATAACAATCTAAGGTGAGAAAGCTTTAAGATGAAATAAACTCTTGGAAAGCTAAAAATGATCAAATATTGAGATCTTTCGAATAAAAAGCAAATCCATTGATGATGAATAAAAAGTTAATTGAAATTAATCAAAAAGTTTATCGAGATGTTAAGTCATTCCTTCAAGATAAAGAAACGCACATTAATTCAAGGGTAATTTTTAAATTATTCCATTTTAGTTGCGAAAAATATAAAACATTGAGGATTCAATATTAAAAAAGATATAAGATATTTTTTATGACCCAAGTTAAGGAGAAAACATTTTAGAATCGTAGAATTAAATTTCTCAAATAAAATCTTTACAAAATCTCAATTCATGCCAAAAGTGTTGTTCTATGATCAAAAGAATTAAGAATTCGATTTTAGATTACAGAGATTACCTTTAAAATTAAGCATAAGAAGTAAATAATTTATATTAGAAACATAAAAACACAATGTTTTATACAAACTAAAAGTAAATAACTTCAAACAAATCTCTTGCTTGAAAATCAGCAGTTTTTAAGATTTATATTTTTCAATTTAAAATTATTACTGTTGATAAATATAAATGAAAAATTAATTATACAGTTAAAAAGATTACATAATAGAAGATTCCAATACTGAATTATTAAAATAGAAGTGAATTTAATTATAAAAATTTGATCTTTATAATTTTTCTTCTTTTATAAAAAGTTAATAGAATTTAGAAAAGCTTCACATCAAATTTTAATTCAACTCACAAATTAAAACATGAAATAATCTCAGAATTAAGACTGTCTCAGCAAAGACTCTTCAAATTCACAACACTTTAATGAACAGAAAATCGTTGATAATGAGGCAACAAAGACAAAAGAAAACATGGATTCAACTTTACAAAATCTCCCCTCATTGACAATATCAGATCAAACAAGTTTTAAGTAACTTAAAAATTTAACATAACCAAATTTTAACCACACCTTATAAGGGACAAAGTCTCACAATAATCTTAGACTTTAGAAATCTAAAAAAAGACTTTTTAATCTCACTCATAGTATAAAAAGACCTTTAAATGACAAATAAAGTTATACTGACTGGAAGGTTTATCAAAACAAATCAGATCTGAATATGCTACCTTTTCCATATTGCGTAGATGAATCTTATGGATTGAAAAGAAATCCTTCATCACCTCATTCACTTTTTACTTCTCTTCTGAAAAATCAATCTAAATAACCTGCTCAAGATATTAAATAAAAAGCTGCACATTTTCCAAGACTTTATAAGCTCAAGATTTAAAACAAAATTCAAGTACGTCCATAACGTTCGAAAGAAAACAAGGTTTATCGTCCAATTTTCAACTATGAAAAAACCCCAGTTAATGAGTATTTAAACTATGACCTTGCTGAAGAAATAAACTACTAACTGAGAAATGTTCAAATAATCGCAGATTAAAATAGGAGAATCAAGAAAGCGAAAAAATAAGAAAGCTAAATTCAAGCGAGATAGAAAAGTAAAATGAATAAAGGCATAAAAATTAAAAGATAATATGTCAAAAATTATAAGGGTCTATACAAAAATGACTTTTGATATTCTTTTCCTGGTAGTAAATTTAGAGTTATTATACTTTTTTACACTTATGTTCAAATTTTATTAAAAAATAAATCTTGTCTTGTAAAGCAATGAATTTTTTAAATAATTGTCCTTCTTGAATTTTTATTATAATTAATAGCTTTTAAGATAACTATTGATATTTCAGTTTTCATAAGCCCTAATATAATAAATTCTATTTCTTAAGAAGAAATTAAAAAAATTACCTGGAAAACGGACAATTTATTCTCAAAAGTAGATTTTAGTTGAAATTATTGACAATTTTCTTATTTTCCAAAGATTAAAAAAATAAAAAATGGGTGCTTGCGCTTTCCCTGTAAAAAATACCGGTAAACAGTATGAGGAAAATCAATTCACAGCTTAAGACTAACAACAAATTTAACAATAAATTTAAGCTCAAATTGAAAATTATGTTATTACAAAAACACTTACAGCTCCACAGTCGGTAAAACGAGTGGTGAGTATAAAATAGAAAATTAACTCATAAAATGAAGAATAAGTCTCATATATAAAGACATCTTCTCTTGCGTCGGGAAGAAACCCCACAATTTTGATAAATCAGAAAACATATTCTCAAAAATCAAATACATTGAAATCATTTAAGTCCAATAAATTTGATTTAGAAGAAAATGATAAGGCTTTTGATTCTTAAGATTAATAATAAACTGCGAAAAATCAAGCAGTCTAAAAATAAACTGCAAAATATCGAAACTGGCTCTTTAATCAGTCTTCTCTTCTTGGTCAGGGACTCAAAGAAGAAGATAATGCCTTAATTTAACGAACTATTAACATTGAAAGACCCATGAAGTTATAGGCGATTTAACTGAAAGTGGGCGTTACATATCACGGATAATGGATGAATGCCATGAGGCATGGCTTTGGTATTCAAATATGGTAAGATGGAAGTAGATATGAAGGTCATTGGGAGTATAATCAAATGAACGGTTATGGTAAACTCCTCTATTCTGACAGTGATTACTATGAAGGTAAATGGAAAGATGACTTGTTCCATTAAAAAGGAAAATATACATGCGAAAATGGACATTCTTATGAGGGCTAATGGTATGAAGGAAAAAAAGAAGGAAAAGGAATTTAAAGCTGGCAAGATGGATAAATCTATATCGGTTAATTTAAAGAAGGCTTCAAACACGGTTAAGGAATCATGAAATTCAAAGATGGAAGCTATTATGAAGGCGAGTTTTCTTGCAATGAGATAAATGGAAGAGGTAATTTTATCATTTATTCAGGTAAGTATGTATGGAAAAATAACCGATAGTATGAAGGATAATGGTCCAGAAATAAAATGTCAGGTGAAGGTATTCTCAAATGGGCAGATGGAAGATATTACAAAGGACAATTTTAAAATGATAAGAGACATGGAAAGGGTGAAATGTACTATACAGATGGATCAAAATATATTGGAAGTTGGAATAACGGTAAATAAGATGGAATGGGAGATATTTTTTAAGGTGCAAAATTAAAATATCGTGGATAATGGAAAGATGGGAAAAAAATCAGAAAAAATAGCAAATATTCATCAACTTCAACATTTAGTCGATGACTATTTTTGAAGGGAAAAAAGTTTACTATTCTAAAAAGTAGACTTTCATTAATATTTATTTTTTAGTTTTTATCTTTTAAATTTGATATTTAAATTTTATGAATTGCTAAGAATAATAATGAGTTAAACATAAATCATTCAAATTTTTTCGAGTTTCTTTTCTTTAGTATTGTCTTCCAATGGCTTCATGGCTGGGAATAAAAGAACTTCTTGAATTCTCATTTGATCGGACAAGAGCATGACGGTTCTATCGATACCTGAAATTAAAATAAAAATTACCCAATCCCCATCCGGCAGTTGGTGGAAGAGCGTGTTCCAAGGCATTGACGAAAGTTTCATCATAGAACATTGATTCATCATCTCCTTTTTCTTTTTCTTTAACTTGTTGCATGAAAAGATCTTTTTGAACGAATGGGTCGTTAAGTTCTGTGTAGGCATTACAGAATTCGTGATAGTTGATGAAAAGCTCGAATCTTTCAGTCAATCCTGGTTTTTCTCTGTGATACTTGGCCAAAGGTGACATCATTTGTGGGTGTTCAATGATGAAGGTTGGGTTCAAACATTGAGATTCAAGGAAGCTACCAACGAGCTTGTCAATCAATCTTGTGGTAGTTCTTGGACTACTACAGTCAACATGATGTTTTTTACATTGTTTATCATAGAATTATCTGGCTTCTTCACTTTCAATATCTTTTGGAAGAGTTTCACCGAGTTGTTTTTCGAGCTCATCCATCATGCAAATTCTTCTCCATGGTGGGGTGAAATCAATTTCAAGTTCCTTTTCTGGTTTAGTTGGATCTGGATGGATTTTAATTTTATAGTCTCCAGTTAATTCTTTGACCATTTTTGAAAGCATATCTTCAGTAAGATCAAGAAGATCTTTGTAATCAGCATAAGCCATATAGAATTCGCAACTGGTGTACTCTGGGTTGTGAGTTTGATCAATTGATTAGTTTCTGAAGTTCTTACCAATTTCGAAGACTCTTTCAAGACCTCCGACAACAAGTTGTTTAAGATAAAGTTCTGGGGCGATTCTCATGTAAAGTTTCATGTTAAGATCGTTGTGATGGGTGACGAATGGTCTGGCAGTGGCTCCACCTGGAATCATGTTCATCATTGGAGTTTCGACTTCAAGGAAGTTAATTTGATTCAAGTATCTTCTGACAAAGCTGATGACTTTTGATCTAATGATGAAGGTCTCTCTAGTTTTTTAGTTCATGATTAAATCCAAATATCTCTTTCTGTATCTGGATTATTGGTCCTTGAAACCGACGTTGGCTTCTGGGAGCATGTGAAGACATGGTGAAAGAAGAACAACTTCTCCTGGGGCGATTGAAAGTTCTCCTCTTTTGGTCTTTCCTGGACAACCAACAACACCGATGATATCACCTCTTCTGAATTTGGAGTGAACTTCAGTGAAGCTTTGAACTCCTTTATGGCTGTTAATGTTACACATAACTTGAAGTCTTTTTCCATCTCCCTTCAAATCATAGAAAACCAAATTTTTTCCTTGAATTCTGATGTTAGTTACTCTTGCAGCAACAGATGTAACTTCTTCCAAAAATTCACCTTCTTTGCAAATAGGTTCATATTTGGCAATGAATTCTGGAATGGTGATTTTAACTTCGAATTTGTGTGGATAAGGATAAGTTTCAGGAGATTTTTTGAGCTCATTGATCATTTTCGATCTGTTTTCATAATATTGAGTTGGGTCAAGAATGACTTGTTCCTTTTCTTCTTTATGTTATTTTTGTTAGTTTTCAGCTTTTTTCTTTTGTTATTTTTCAGCCTTTTCAGCAGCTAATTTTTTTTGTTTTTCGAGTCTTTTTTGTTCATTTTTGGATAACTTTTTTTCACCATCAACACCGACTTCTGCTTCTTGGTTTTAAGCAGCGACGTCTTTGACGGGAGCTTCAGTTTGTGGTTGAGTAGGTTGTTATTGATTAGGGTCCTTCTCCATTGAACTAACTATAAAAGAAAAAGTAAAAATGATAAAATGGTAATTAACCACTTAAAATTAATTTTGATTATTTTATTTTACTAAGAGATTGTTGAATATTAATAATTTACTGCAACAATTGTGCTCATTAATCTTATAAATAACTTTAATGTTATGCTTATTTTCAAAATGCAAAAATCCAGACTATCAAATACAAATTCAATTACAAAACAGTCTCAATCATTTATCTTCCTTAATTATTTATTATATGAAAATTATTTCAAAATTACATTTAAATTAATACAAAAAAATATCTAAAAAATCAGCATAGATTGTAAAATTCATGAGTAAAATAAAAAGGAATAAAAAAGAAGATCGAAAAGAGTTTAAATATGTGAATGAATCAATCGTTGTATTAGAGTCTAGCGTCTTGAACGTAAATACCGTCCAAGAAAGATCTAAGATCCTTATCTTGGATGACGGTGGCTTGTTGGATTCTAGCACAAACTTGGGAAACCTTTTCCAAATCAATTGATTGAAGAGTGATGTTGTTCTTTTCTTCTTCTTTCTTGGTAATCAAAACTCCTTCTGGGGCATCAATTCTCTTGTTCATCTTGAATCCCAAAAAGTTCTTGATTTCAACTGACTGAAAATTAAATAAAAATTTACTCTTCCGTTCTCAATAATGTTGACAACGATTGGGAAATGGGAATATGCCAAAACCATCTTGAATTTGTATCCGTTGGTGACACCGTTGATCATGTTTCTAATGGTGCTTCTGACTGTACCGAGGACTGCGTTTCTCTTTTTCTTTTGAAGCCACATTCTGAATTTGAGGGCTGGGATTCCCTTTTTGTTTTTATCTTTAACCATTTCGAATGGAATGTGTTTGAATGACTTTGTCAAAGTGCCTAATTTACCCTTGACAGTGACAGTTCTTGATTTAACGTCAACGGTGACTCCTTCTGGGATTTCGAGTTCTTGTTCTGAGACGATGTATTTCATTCTTAGTCACAAAAATTGATAATTATTATATTCAATTATTTTTTGCATTTTATTAAATTTCAAATCCTTTTTTACTTTAAAGATTTTATTTATTAAAGAAACAAGGGTAAAAGTAAAAATTTGCGATAAAAATAAGGGTGGAAAGATCGAGTGATGTTGGGATTAAATAAAGGTAAATGAATCAAAGCTGATCAGAAGAGCATGAATTGTTTTCTGACGTTACCGATAACTTCGTGTGGGATAACTTTCAAGACGTTGAAGTGAACGGTCTTGCAGAGAGGTCTGCATTCACCGATGACAACGATATCTCCTTCCTTGACTGAGAAAGCTGGTGAGCAATGGACTGAAATGTTTCTGTGTCTCTTTTCATATCTATTGTATTTGGGAACGTAGTGGAGATAATCTCTTCTGACGACGATGGTTCTTTGCATCTTTGTGGAAATGCAGATACCCTTGAGGATCTTTCCTCTGATTGAAACGTTGCTGGTGAATGGGCATTTTTTGTCAACGTAGGTGGATTCAATGGCTTCCTTTGGAGTTCTGAATCCGAGTCCGACGTTTTTGAAATATCTGACACCGGTGGTGGTCTTTTTAGCGAGGAGTTTTTTAGTATTTAAGAAGGTAGCTTCTTGTTTTTGGAAAGATCTTTCAGTCTAAATAAGATAATTTGTTTACTTGATTATCAGCCATACTTTGAAATATTTAATAGAAATATTATAATTGTTGATTAATTTATTTCTCTACTTTTTTATTCCTAATTTATTTCCTCTCCCTTTTGTTACTTATTTTTACTTAATCGATTAAAATTTGTATTAATAAACTTGTTGCAACTTGATTTGAAGTTAATTTTTATTTTTTTTAATTATTAAAATGGTCCGAATTATCGAAAACTACACTCTTTACGAGATCATAGGCGAAGGTGCCTACGGAAAAGTATACAGAGCTACTAACAAACTCGATACCAAGTAATACGCAGTCAAAGTTATTGAAGTCAGGCGATTCAAATAAAATAAAAAGCTTTAATAATGTACCGTCAATTAAATCAATATTCTCACCAATATCGAAAAGCACGAACATATCATCAAGTATATTGATATGCTCAAAACTCCCAATAATTTCTACTTCGTTTATGAATACTGTAACGGTGGAACTTTATAAGGTGTCCTTAAAAAATAAAGAGCACTTCCCGAAAAAAAGGCCCTTCTTATCTTTAGACAGCTTCTTTAAGCTTTCCAAGTTCTTAACAAGTACAATATTATGCATAGAGATTTAAAGCCTGATAACATCTTTTTTAGTAATGGAGTCGTCAAACTTGGGGATTTCGGTTTCTGTAAAAGTTTGGAAAAGGCTAACATGACAAAAACTATGTTAGGCTCTCCTATTTATATGGCGCCTTAAATTTTAAGAGGAGAAATCTACTCAACTAAAGCTGATATCTGGTCTTTAGGTGTTGTTCTTTATTAAATGTTGTATGGATTCTGTCCTTTCGAGTCTACAACCATCCCAAAACTCTTGTAAGTTTTAAAGTAAACAGAGCTTGAGTTTCCTTCAACCTAACAAGTTTCATAAGAGCTTAAAAAACTTTTAAGAAGATTGCTTACAAAAGATCCTACAAAAAGAATTGAATGGATGGATTTGCTCAAAACTAACATTTCTAGCGAAGGAAAATTAATTGCTGCAAGATAAAGAGTATCGTTGACTGATGATGAATCAGGCTTGTTTGAATCACAGAAATTGGTCAGCAGCAGCAAGGATATTGGAGAAAAAAAGAATTCCCAGGAAAATGGTCAAAACTTTCAATCTCAATAAAGTGGATATCAAAGCCCAACTACTCAAACGAGCAGCGAAGGAATGTCATTCCTAAAAAAGAAAAACACTTACGAATCAGGAAAGAGGAACTCAACTTATGGTCAAGAAAAATAAGCTCCAGTTTATGAAACCCAAAATTTGAGAAAGAAAATTCTCAAAGAACATGGGGAATGCAATCGAGGAATAAATCTTGCAGTTTAAATTATTAAAAGTAATGACAACTCAGCAGTGCTTTTTGCATATCTTTTACTTAAAAAAGTATAAGAAAAACTTGTACAATTAAGAGACGAGATTGCTAACTTTGCAGAGCTTCGTGACGCTATGATTTCCTTGAATGGAGAACTCAAATAAATTAGTGTTGAAGTTGCGAAGTACAACATCACTGAAAATTTAGCAAATTGGAAACCACTCATAAAATCGACTGGAGAGTTCCACAGGAATTTCAGAAGTTTTTATATGATGGTGGCCTATTTGGCGGGCGAGGTACCAAAATAAGACCTTACTCATGTTTAAATGCAAATGGATATCCGATCCAAACTAAATTGATAATTTTATTCCTTTCTGTAGTATTCATATTTCCTTATTTTTCATTTCCAGAACGGACAAATTAAATTTCTATTTTAATCCCATTTCTATTTTGTATATAAAATTAATATAGAATTTATAAACACCCATTCCAAATTTTTAAACAAATGAATACAGACGATTACATATAATATCGATTTCCTGCTGTCAGGCCAAAGCTTCAGAATTTGTTTCCCTTCGATCCTAAATTCGACATAGAAATCATTTTTAAAAATAATAAATATGAACTTCAAACTGCCTACTTAAGACTCGAGTCTAAATTCTTCAATAAAATCAATCCTAATCTTTACAAAATCATTAGAATTTAAGAGGATTTCAATGTAACTCATATAATATTTAGGAAGATCATTTCTAGTAAATCATGAAATGTTTTTATGGAGGAACTTTTAAATGTATAAGAGGAGAGATATTCTATGCTTGGAAAATTTTCTAATTTCTAAAAATTTAAACTTTCAAGAAACAAACCATCAAATAAATGAAGTAAAACTTTGAGAAGTATAACTTTTTTGAATTGATGACTTTTGGTTTTATTAACAACGTTGAGTAAATATTTTCGTGTTGTCTTGCAATTTTAGACGCTAACAATTTTTCGCATCTTAGAAAGAACAAGGAACAAGTATTAAGCTGTCCTTTATAACTGTTTAGATTTTTAATTAACACACATAACAGGAGACCAAAAGAAAGAAGAACTTTGAATTATATTGAGGTCAATACTTTGCTTTCTTAATACAGTTAAAAAAACCAGTATTCTGATGAGTTCTACAAGGAACTTAAGTTTCAAATTATTGAAAAGACATAACTTACGGCTTAATAATATAGGCTTATTTTTATTTAAGGCGTTAAGTCCCAGTCTACCAAATAGATTTCTAACAGCGGTTTCACTAAAAAAAGTACTTTTAGTGACATTTTCAAACCGTTGACTTAATCTGCACAAATTTAAACATCAAAACCAGTACCAAATGATGAGAAAGAACATTGGCTTGAAAAATTACACAATTTAAAGTAAACTTTCTAATAAGACAAAAACAATTCTCATTTAATGAAAATTTCAATCTAAAACTTATCAAAAAGTATTTCAAGAAATTCATAAAAATTAAGAAACAAAAAAAGTACTCTATCCAAAATGTAAATGACTGTACGATCTATAGAAAAATAAATTGACTAAAAAAGGTAAAGTCTCAAAAAAATTGCATAAAGAATACAAAAATTATAAAACTCTGGATTTAAAGGAAAGGGTTCGAAATAATAATAACCATAAGAAGAATAAAATGATGTTTTTATTGAAAGCCATATCATTCCAGGATCATGCTTGGGATCAATTATGAATGACGTTCAAAATAATAAAAAATAATCAAATCAAAAAGTGAACCCAGTATCTAAATTTGAGCCAACTGCCAGCACAGCCAATTTCAGCAAGAAAAAAAAGACTTATTATGAATCAACTGACGGAGAAAAATCTTTAATTTTTGATCGAGAGCCAATCAGTGTTCCTAGAAAATATTTGGACGATTTAATGAAATTAATGGATACTAATCTGTTCGTAAAAAAGAAACAATTGAATTTGATATTTAGAAGATCGAAATCAGATCGAAACAGTGTTGGTGACCCATTAGCAATTAAGAATCGAACAGCCCTACTTTTGTTGTTTGAAACATCCTAAAAAAAATATGCAGGTGGGTTCATCTCAGTTTAGATTCCATCTTTTTACGCTAAAATTGACAGTATTTGTGATTATCAGGCTTTCATATTTTCCTTGACTCATAATGTTAAGATGCCCATTATGAAAGGAGAGTAAAAATCAGCGATTTCTCTTTCAAAACATTATTTACTAAGTTTTGGAAATGATTTAATGATCAGTAACGACTGCTTGAACGAAGTAAGTTATTGTTAATGGCCTGGCATTTATGAAGTACCTAAAAATTCAAAATGCCTTTCAGCCAAAGACCTTGTTGGAACAACGAATGGCGAGTTCAAAATTGAGCAGATATAAATTTATGAGGTGAAAAATGAAGAAATCGATATGATTTTATGAAAAGTTAAGAAAGGAAAATTTGATATGTATAATATTTGTTTAGTGACTTTATAATTGGCCCAAAAGATTATATTTCTTTTTCAATTTTATAATGATCGCCCAGCGTAAAAAAACTTTTTGCATCACCAAAAATAGTATCGTAACTGTTCCTATTCCAAACCAGGATATTAAGCAATAAGATATTGAGATAAAGTACTTTACGGACTGTGTCTATCATTCTTTGGTTTACTGTAATATTCCTTCAAATATAAAGCGATTCCCTTCAATTTGCAAATGAATTCAATAAAATAATAAACCTCATAAAATCAAGCAGAAAATTTAGTAAAGGTACGTATCAAATTTTAAATAAGATGAACTTTGAGTTTCTCATCAATGAAACTAAAATCCACAAAAAAATTTTCGATAATATCGGGGTCATCAACATCAAAACTCCAAATCAGCTTCTCAGATTTGGAATTCTCATAACTTAATAGAAAGCTCAAATTTATGTAAGTCTAATCGAATGATTTTTAAATAAGTTCCTTCTTTTTATATTTTACTAAATTCTTCTGAATTTGACTAAAATTTAATAAAATTAACCGAATTAAGGTATTAAAAAAACTTTACTAATAAAAGCATGATGTTAAAACCTAATGCTTCGTTTTTTCATTGAAACCTTTGGGTTCAACAATTCATCTTCCATGCTACATTAAATTTAAAAAATGGATAGCATGGAATAAAAAAAATGAACAGAACAAAAATTTAACATTAATCTCTCATTTAAATATGGATTATTTTAACTCAATTTTCTCATATTCAACAAAAAAAATGCTTGAAAATTAATTGATTTATTCCAATAATTATTTTCTTAGTATCCTTCAGTTTTTTTGTCAAAATGAAAAGCAAAGCTTTTTGATATTAGAAGAATTTTTGATATGATATTTATTGAAAACTGATTTTCTTTTTCTTCTATCGTCAGAAAAATCCAAGCTAGGAAAGTTATAAACAGGATGGTTTCATATATTTTTAAAGATTGGGAAAAAATTAGTGTAAGTATACAGAGATCAGAAAATAAGAGAGCCAATTATTTGCTCGTGAACTTTAGTCCGGCATGGATCTTTGTTGAATTGGCTTGTTATGTTCTTGAAAAGGAAACTCAAGTAACCTTCTTTATTGAAGTTTTGATTGCTTTGGGTTTGAGTGAAGTTGGCTTGTTGGCTTTGACCAGTTATAGATCTTTTTTCGCAAACCATTTGTGTTGAATTTTTTAATTAATATTGAATCAAAACTAATTAAAATATATACCTGCGACTTTAAAAGTACCAAAATTTTTCATCATTAAATGCGACAAAAACGTTCATTTTCATCAAATTTCATCAAGGCACGACTAAATGGCCAATTAAACTGAGTTTAATTAAAAATCAATTGATTGCTAAGGTGGTAAGGTCAAAAGGTAGTTTTGGAAAAAGTGGAAATAGCATTTTTATTAGTAAAAGAAATTCAATAAATAAATTTGTTACATTTATTTAAAGACATACTATTTTTTAATTTCATAAACTCTTATTATGCACTTAATAATCGGTTTCATAAAAATTAGTCTTTTATAAAAAATAAGTTAAATAAAATAATTGAAAACTGAATTTCAAATATTGGAATTTTCTTCAATTGTTAAGACAAAAAGCTATACTTCGAAGTTTAAAGATTATTTCAAATTCAGGAAGCATAAAATCAAAATGATGGTAATCAATCATCATCGTCTTCTAAAGCAATGATATTATTGACTTCAGCAAGCAACTTTTATATTTTCTAATTAATGTTTTTGATGTTCTTTCTATTCCTTTCATATTGTTTTTAATCATAAGACTTTTTATAGGCTTCTTTATCTTTGTTACAAAGTTAACCGTCAATTTAAGCCTCTTTTCTACTTTTTTTTTCACCAAGCATTTACTTAATTGATGAAATCGTGCCTGGGATAGTTTATCTATTTTCTAAAATACTGTTAAGTTAAGGATCTGAAGAGAACTCTTGGTCAGGTTCTCCAGAGCTTTGCATGTTAACATATCTTTCAACTTCTTCTTTGGAAATTCTTTACAGTTCGGTACCGAATTACTTGATTTCGTCTTAAATCTTCTTGAAAAATCCAACCTCATCGTTTTTTTATTCTTTCGGTTACTCTGATAAGATGGATTGAATTCTTTTGTTGAATTCCTCCAAAACTCCATGAATTTACTTTTTGTACAATAAGTCAGCATCTTCCATAAGTTCAACTTCGATATGTAACAGGTTATCTTTTAATCCAAAGATTTTGTCTTTTAATTTATCAGCCTCTTCTTTCCAATTTCTATTGATATGTCTTTTTTAAAAGATTTTATCATAATTTTTCTTTTCAGTTTAAAATTGCAAAATAGCTTCAAGTGACTTTTTTTCAGCTTCCCGTTATCTTTATGAAAGTTTTTTTTAGAGTTTCTAAAGTTAATGTTAATAATACCTTAAGTTGAGACAGCTTGAATTAATTCTCTTCTTTAATTTTCTTTTGCATAGCTTCAATAAGTTCTTTAACTTTTGATGTGAATTTCTGGATTTCTTCTTCAAGACCAGTCATTTTTTAAATCTTTTTGAGATCGTCAATATTGACAATTTATTAACTGAATCCATCCAATAAATGCATTTTTGCTTGTTCTTTTTTCCTTTTTTATTCTTATTGTTCTTTTTATTTATCTTCTTCGATTTTCAACTCCTTAAGGAAAGTGCCTTGATCTTAAGTTTTAAATTTATCATCAGATTCACGAATTTAAGTTCTTCTTTTATCATCAATGAAGACGTAATCAAGGTATCTAAGATTTGGAAGATGAGCGACTAAATGATATTCATATTCAGGGTCTCTTTCACCATCTTTAATTGTGAAAGGGTTTCCATAAACATTGAGGACTTGAAGATATTTGAATCTTGTCTTTTTGTCTGTTCCTCTGCCAAAATAAGCGATGATTTATTAGAAACTTTTGATAAGATTATTTCCAACTGAAAAAATATTTAGCTTAGTGCAGTTATGAAGTCCATCTAAAACCATGATTTTGTTGTTATACAAAGAAAGGTCTGTTAAATTTACCAGTTTATCAAGGCCTTCAATTTACTTAATGTTGTTAAAGGAAAGATCCAACCATTTTAGATTCGTGAGATGGCCAATGTTTTATATTTTTTCGATGATGTTATTATCAAGCTGGAGCTTTTAAAGTCGAGTAAAAGATTCCAAATACTGTATTTTCCAGATATCTTTGATTAAGAAGATAAATACTGAGAAAAGAAAGCGAAAGGACTTTGATTTTGCTAAAGTCAATAATTTCTTTAGGAATGATTTTATTTTAATTAAGATAATCTCTGACGGCTTTTCTACAATTAAGATCAGATGGTACGTGAGAATGGCTTCATCGATAACAGTGGCATCAATCACCTTTTTTTCTTATTTATTTCGATTTCTTGACATGAATTTTAAAAATAAAATGAAACTAACTTTTATTATAATTTGTAACATTCTCAATCTGATTCTAAAATACTTAAATTTTTAATAAAAATTCCAATTCAAAAAGATAAAAATCATTTTATTAGTAAAAATATCATTTGTATTTTGGAGGTGCTCTGAAAAGATAATTACGATTCGGAGCAACCACTGGAAGAACTTTTTTACTTAATTATTTTTTAGATTCAACGGAAGGAAGATAATTATCGCTTTTTTATCTGCTCAGTACTTTCCTTTAATTGCTTATTTTTCTGTATCTTTCCTGACTACTGTCTTTTTTAATCTCGATACTTTATTGCTTTTTGTTTGAATATTTGTCCATCTCAATCGAACGGTAAGAATTGTTTCTACTGATTGAGTTGTTTCTACTTCTGTTACTATGAATCGAGTTGTCTCTTTCTCTTGAAACCTTTCTGTCAACAACGTATTTTCTATCGACTTGATACGGAAGATTTGGATTTCTTTGTTCTTTATCCTCTCTTTTCTTTTCCATCAAATTCTTTACTCTCTCTTAAATTTGTCTACATCTGTTACTGATGTCTTACATACAAACTTTAACTTTGTCTTTGCTAAAACTATTTTCTCGTTTCCTTGAGTCACCCAGTCCTCTGTCAGATTCACGACTGTTAACACGTTGACGAATGTAATCAACAGAATTGTTACGACTCATTCTTGTAGGGCCTCTTTCAGAAATGTGATTTGAAATTTGAATGTTTGAATTGTTTCTTGAAATTGATCGAACTTATGATTTTTGTTCAACTTGTTGGTTAACTGATGGTCTTCTCATTAATGCGTATTTTAAGTTGTATTTATTCAGATCCTATCCAGCTTTTGGACTTAAAACTGAAGAAACTTAATTGCGTCTGAGATTTTGAGCAGAGTTGGCTCTTCGATATTTTCTTTATACACTGCCTTCATTATCATACTTTGAGCCGGGAAGAGCTTATTTCAAGTTTCTCATATTTTTTGGTACTAAAATCGTTTTTAAAAGTGAGGCTTTACTTGTCTGATTATTTTGTTGATTGTAAGCTTAACTTGATGGCATATTTTTTAAAACCTTTGGATGTTGAAGTAACTAATTTGCTGAAGGTCTTGAAACAGGATTTACCCTCAAACATTGACTGATGATAAGCTTTAAGTCTTCAGAGTAGAAAGGAGGAATGTTTGGGTAAATGCCTTTTTGGATTTTTGTGTACAACTATTTGAGATTGTTAGCTCTGAAAGGTGGATTAAGAGAAGCCATTTCATAAATAACACAACCAAGTGACCAAATATCGCATTTAGAGTCATAGGGTCTGTCGTTCCAAACCTAAGGACTTGTATAATATGGAGTTCCAGTTTGAGTTCTGGCCATACCTCTCTTTGCTACTTTTGAAACATTCAAATCTCCCAATTTATATTTTCCATCTTTGGTGCAAAAAACATTTGCACACTTCAAGTCTCGATGGAGAATCTGAATGTCGTGAAGTGCTTTAAGCCCTTTGGTCATTTGAATTAAAGACTGCCAAATCTCAACTTCATTAAAATAAGTTTTGTTTAATTTGTGAGTGTTCACTTTTTTTTGGATATCTCCAGCGTCCGCCAATTCCATAACAACGCACAAAGTTTGTGTTTTTTCATCAAAAAAAGCTTATTTATAATTCACAATATTGGGGTGTGTAATTGAAGCTAAGATTCTGACTTCATTGAGCGCATTCTACTTTTATTTTTCTTTCATTTGATTGATTTTGACCTGAATAACATGCATGGTTTACCTTCTTCATCGCATAAAAATTATTGTCGTCGACTCGCTGCACTTTATACACACAACTGAAAGAGCCTTCACCTAATTTTTCGATAACTGTGAATTTTTTGAGACTGGTTTATTCTGAGTCCATATGAAGCCGTTAGGAATTTCTTTGAAAATTATAAATGATTCTAATTTTAAATATTGCAATACTTTACGGGTACTGATGTATTTAATTAACTTCAATCTGTAACTAATTAATAAGGAAAAAATATCAATAATTTCTAAAAACTTGAGTAGGTCTTTGATTGTAACGGTTTATTCTTCTCTTTTTAGTCTCAGAATCTTTATAACGGTCAATGTGTTGAGTGGCACCTGGTATCTACTAAAGGCTTTGACATTACAGTATGCTTCTTTCGAATGGAGTCGCTTTGAAATTAAAGTTATGGGAAAATTCGTTATTCATCAACTTTTATGTCATCCATTTTGTATTTGAATGGCATGTTCTTGAGGGTCTTAATTATTCGTCAATAAATAACTTTTTTGGAAAGTATTAATTTATTTGGGGCTTGAATAAACATTATGGATCCAATTATTTCTGAATCAACCTCTTTTGCATTTCCTTATTTTTTGACAAATTTCTCTTTTTGTAATCCTCATAATTCCTATCAAACACATTTTTTTAGATTGAACTATTTTTTAAGTCTTTAATAATGCTGTTTTTTAGCGTCGATGTCTTTTTCTCAATCTTTCTATGATTTTAATATCCTTTCTAAATTTCTTAAAGGGAAAGATAATTTTTTAGTTACCTGAAATTATTGATTCTGTCAGATGAGTTGTTGATTTGTAAAAATTTGTTCAGAATTTCTTTTAGCGAATAATCTTTGCTATTTTCTTTGGAAGTTAAGTTTTGTATGACTTAATAAATCAACCCTGTAGGAATCAAGGCATCACCATAATTAATTGTTCTCATAATTTTCCATAAATTTTTTATGTATCTTTATTCAACCTGACTGAATATTTTGTGATTCAATTCTTGCCATTCTGAGTACCCATAAAAATTAGGATTTTCTAAAGACTCGTATTACAGGATTATTTTTTCATCAATTAAAGATTTCTCAATGGTTATGCTTTCTGATTCAAACGAAACCAAATTTTGATGATGTGTCTTGTCAATTTACATCGTTTAAAAGCTTTGATGATTTTAGCATGAAAAAAAGTTGTTTTGATTCGAATTTTTTACATGAGAATGATATTTTTTAAAGTTTTCTTTATTAGTGTCTAACTTTTTATCTGTTAGAAGTTTTTTCTCTATTTGAGCCCTTAAGGAAGAATTTTTAGTAATAAAGCCCTTTGTTGGAGTGACTTGCATGAAAGTGATAAAGATTTTATTGTCAATTTTATTAACTTTGTTAATACTTTTATTTATAACAATTTTTTAAGATTTATCAATAAATTTACTTTAATTAAAAAAAATAGAAATTTTATGCAGTGAAAACAAAAATAGAATCAGTGTGGTTGGGCCCAATTGATTGTTTTGATATCAATACCTTAATTAACCATCTCCCACAATGGGCTGAGTTCTCTGAGTCTGTTTACTGAATATTCGAGTTATCTAAGAAATTAATCAACTTATTATTCGGAAGTGAATCTACCAAGGCCGATTCTTAAAGATGTATGAGCCAAATCTTCAGTAACTCCCAAGGCTCTTAAGACATATGAAGGTTATAAACTTTCGCTGGTGCAAGCTGAGCCTGAACTGATCGCATAATTTTTAAGAGCCATCAGTAAGCTTTCGCCTTCAACAAAAGCAAATGAAATGTTGAGATTTCCGTGATATCTTAAATTTTAATCTCCGTTGACTTGAACATGAGTAATCTTTTCTTTCACATGTCTCAAAATCTTTTTGTACAATTTTTAAATGTGTCTGGCATCATTTTACATTTATTGTTTCGCAACTTAACAGGCTTTACCGAAGCCAACAACTAAAGGTGTTGGGACAGTTCCTGATCTAAGTCCTCTTTCTTGGCCACCTCCATTCAATAAAGGAGTAAGTCGGACTCTTGGTTTTCTTCGAATGTAGAGTGCACCAATACCTTTTGGTCCATAAAGTTTATGTCCACTGATACTCATTAAATCAATATTGGATTTGTTAACATCGATAGGAATTTTTCCTACGGCTTGAGCAGCATCAGTATGGAAGAAGACTCCTTTTGATCTGCAAAGTTTTCCAATATCATCCACATTTTGGATAACACCGATTTCGTTGTTAACGTACATTATACTCACACATAAAACTTTCTGATCGGATTATTAAATGGTTTTTCTTAACAGCTCAACATCCAATATTCCATTATTTTGAACGGGCAAGTAAGTGACTTTGAAACCTTGAAGTTAAAGATGTCTGCATGTATCGAGAATGCATTTGTGTTAAATTTGAGTTGTTATGATATGTTTGCGTTAAGCTCCATAAAATGCAGCGAGACCTTTCAAGATTTCGTTATTTGACTCAGTTGCACCAGATGTGAAGATAATTTATTTTTCATCAGCACCAATGATATCGGCAACACTTTTTCTTGCTGCTTAAACTGCAGTTGAAGAGTCCCAACCAAATTTATGAGTTTTTGAATGTGGATTACCATAGTTTTAAGTGAGGAATGGCATCATAGCATCGAGAACACGATAGTCCAAAGGAGTAGTTGCTTGATAATCGAAGTACATGACTTTTTTGCTTGAAAAAAGATTGGCTGAGAAACCAAACCTGGAGAGAGATCTAAGCATTGTTAAATTAAACTAAAATTTAATAAAATAAGTGGAAAAATTCCAAATTTAATCTGACTTTATCAAAAGAATTATTAAACTTCAACTCTTATAAATTTCAATACGTAGGGGGTTGGGGTTGGGGTTGGGGTTGGGGTTGGGG
>Ga0102832_1001263_pt1 | contig 21205 bp, 17 predicted proteins | sample EBPBio282013_DNA_FD_88942 | JGI IMG/M metagenome (GOLD analysis project Ga0102832, IMG submission 88942) | Wastewater treatment Type I Accumulibacter community from EBPR Bioreactor in Madison, WI, USA - Reactor 2_5/28/2013_ DNA (Illumina Assembly) | ecosystem: Engineered > Bioreactor > EBPR >...
GCGCTTGAAGTTGTCCCACGCGAAGGCGGCCTGGTAGTCCTGGCCGACCGCGCTGGCGCGCCACGACTTCACGAAGCGCTTGGTGATGTCGCGCTCGCGGCGGGAATAGACGTTGGTGTCGACGGTGATGCAGAAGGCGTCGTAGCCGGCATCCATCGCCTCCTTGACGCGATCGGCCACCCAGGCGTCGTCGCCGCGGACGTAGAGCTGGTAGATCTTCGGCCCCGCGCCACCCTTCACGATGTCCTGCAGCTTGAGCGTGGTGACCGAGCTGATCAGCATGCCGACGTTGCCGGCGCCGGCGCCCTTCGCCACCGTGATGCCGCCGCCCGCCTCGAACGATTCGAGCGAGCCGACCGGCGCCAGCATCACCGGCAAGCGGATCTTCTTGCCCAGCAGCTCCGACGACGGATCGATCTTCGAGACGTCGCGCAGCACGCGCGGCCGGAAGGCGATCGCGTCGAGGGCGAGCCGGTTGCGGCGCAGCGTGGTCTCGGTCTCGGTGCCGCCGACCAGGTAGTCCCAGATGTTGCCGTTGAGGCGGACCTTCGCCGCCTTGACGATCTCGTGAAGGGTCGCGAATTCGTGTTCCAGGCCGCTCGCCATGCCGTTTCCTCCGGTTCGGGGCAAGGAGTAGCGTACCGCTCGCCAAACGTGAAGAAATTGTGGCGGCTGCTGCGAAACGGGGGCGGCGCGACCGGGCCGCATTGACCCGGCCGGCAAACGGCGATTTGATTCGGGGCTGCGGCAACGGCCGCGAAAGACAGGAAAAATCATGAAGAGACGCGTATTCGGCCAGGCGGTCCTCGCGACCCTGCTGTGCGGACCGGCCTTCGCGGCCGACGTCGTGCTGCGCGAGACGCCGATGTTCGTCGACCAGGTCAAGGCCGGTACCCTGCCGCCGGTCGACCAGCGGGTGCCCCGGCAGCCGCTGGTCGTGACGCACTTCGCCGGCGGCGACGGGCCGGGCCAGCAGGGCGGCCAGATCAACATGCTGGTGGCGAGCGCGCGCGATACCCGCCTGATGACGATCTACAGCTACACCAGGCTGGTCGTGTACACGCCCGACTTCAAGCTGCAGCCCGACATCCTCGAGAGCTACGAGGCCAAGGACGACAAGGTCTTCACCTTCCGGCTGCGCGAGGGCCATCGCTGGTCGGACGGCGCGCCCTTCACCACCGAGGACTTCCGCTTCTTCTGGGACGACGTCGCCAACAACAAGGACCTGTCGCCGTCCGGCCCGTCGGTCGAGCTGATGGTCGACGGCGAGCCGCCCAAGGTCGAGATCCTCGACAAGCTGACGATCCGCTACAGCTGGTCGAAGCCCAACCCCTACTTCATCGAGAGCCAGGCCCGCGCCGCGCCGCTGTTCCTGTTCCGACCGGCCCACTACCTGAAGAAGTTCCACGTCGCGCACACGCCGGCCGAGGAGATCGCCAAGGCAGCGAAGGGCGGCCAGTCGGGTCACTGGACCCAGATCTACCGGCGGCTCGACGTGATGTACGCCAACGACAATCCCGAGCTGCCGACGCTCAACCCGTGGGTCAACACCACGCCGTCGCCGGCCCAGCGCTTCGTCTACGTGCGCAACCCGTTCTACCACCGCATCGACGCCAAGGGGCAGCAGCTGCCCTACGTCGACAAGGTGATCTTCACCCAGGCGGCGACCAACCTGATCCCGGCCAAGGCCGGGCTGGGCGAGGCCGACCTGCAGCCGCGCTACCTCAACATGCGCGACTACACCTTCCTGCAGAAGAGCGCCAAGGGCTCGGGCGTCGACGTGCGGCTGTGGGAGTCGGGCTCGGGCTCGCAGCTGGCGCTCTATCCCAACCTCAACGCCAACGACGCGGAATGGCGCAAGCTGATGCGCGACGCGCGCTTCCGCCGGGCGCTGTCGCTGGCGATCGACCGCGGCGAGCTGAACGAGTCGGTCTACCTCGGGCTGGCCAAGCCGTCGAACAACACGATCATGGAGCGGTCGACGCTGTTCAAGCCGGAGTACGCCACCAAGTGGGCGCAGTACGACCCGAAGCTGGCCAACAAGCTGCTCGACGAGGTCGGCCTGACCAAGCGCGACGGCCAGGGCTTCCGCCTGCTGCCCGACGGGCGGCCGGCGACCATCGTGGTCGAGCATGCCAGCGAGGAGACCGAGGACGCCGACGCGCTGCACCTGATCTCGGAGATGTGGAAGAATATCGGCATCAAGATGCTGGTCAAGCCGCAGACCCGCGAGAACTTCCGCCTGCGCGCCTTCTCCGGCGAGGCCGTCATGACCGCCTTCGCCGGCGCCGTGACCGCGGTGCCGACGCCCAGCACCAGCCCCAAGGAGTTCGCGCCGACGACGCAGGGCGGCCTGCAATGGTCGCGCTGGGGCATGTACGTAGAGTCGAAGGAGAAGATGGGCGAGAAGTGCGACTACGACCCGGCCTGCAAGCTGAACGACTACGTGCGGGAGTGGGAGCACGCGACCAGCGACGCCGAGCGCACCAAGGCGTGGGACAAGATCCTCGCGGCCAACGCCGACGAGGTCTTCACCATCGGCACCGTCAACGGCATCCGCCAGCCGCTGGTGGTCGGCCCGAAGATCAGGAACGTGCCGAGGGAAGGCTACTACGCCTGGGACCCGGGCGGGTACATCGGCCTCTACCAGCCCGACACGTTCTGGGTGGCGCAGTAAGCGCGGGACGGCGCGCGTCCCGCGCGCCTCACCACGTGTCGATGCTGGGCCGGCGCTTGTGGGCGTGGCGCGGCTTGCGCGGCGCGTCGAGCAGGCCGGTCGACACCCAGCGCCTCGAGTCGGCGGGATCGATCACCTCGTCGACCTCGAAGTAGGTCGCGGTGCTGAGCGCCTTGCCGCGGGCATAGGCGGCCGCGACCATCTCGTCGAACCTGGCGCGCCGCGCCGCCGGGTCGGCGATCGCCTCCAGCTCCTTGCGGAAGCCGAGCTTGACCGCGCCCTCCAGCCCCATGCCGCCGAACTCGCCGGTCGGCCACGAGATCGCGAAGGCGCCGGCGTGGAACGAGCCGCCGGCCATCGCCTGCGCGCCCAGCCCGTAGGCCTTGCGCAGCACGATGGTGCCGAACGGCACGCCGAGGTTGGCGCCGGTCACGAACAGGCGCGAGCAGTGGCGGACCAGCGCGGTCTTCTCGACCTCCGGCCCGACCATCATGCCGGGCGTGTCGCACAGGAACAGCACCGGCAGGTCGAAGGCGTCGCACAGCTGCAGGAAGCGCGCCGCCTTGTCCGAACCGTCGGTGTCGATCGCGCCGGCGAGGTGCATCGGGTTGTTGGCGACGATGCCGAGCGGCTTGCCCTCGATGCGGCCGAACGCGGTCACCATGCCGGGGCCGAAGGCGCGGCGCAGTTCCAGCACCGAGCCCTCGTCGCACAGCGTGTCGATCACGGTGCGCACGTCGTAGACGCGCAGCCGGTTCTCGGGGATGGCGCGGCGCAGCAGGCGCTGGTCGGCGGCGCGCCAGCCGGGCAGCGCGCCCTGGAAGTACGACAGGTACTTCTTCGCCACGGCGACCGCCTCGGCCTCGTCCTCGACGGCGATGTCGACCGTGCCGTTGGGCACCTGCACGCTCATCGGGCCGACTTCCTCGGGCGCGTAGACGCCGAGGTTGCCGCCCTCGATCATCGCCGGGCCGCCCATGCCGATGGTCGAGTTGCGCGTGGCGATCACCACGTCGCAGCAGCCCAAGAGGGCGGCGTTGCCGGCGAAGCAGCGGCCGGAATTGATGCCGACCAGCGGCACCGCTCCCGACAGCTTGCCAAACAGGTGGAAGGCCATGGTGTTGAGCCCGGCCACCGACTGCACGTCGATGTCGCCCGGCCGGCCGCCGCCGCCCTCGGTGAAGAACACCAGCGGCAGGCGCTGGTCCTCGACCACCTCGAACAGCCGGTCCTTCTTGTGGTGGTTGGTCTTGCCCTGGGTGCCGGCCAGCACCGTGTAGTCGTACAGCGCCACCGCGACGCGGCTCTTCTCCGGCCCGAACAGCGAGCCGTTGACCCGGCCGACACCGGTGATCAGCCCGTCGGCCGGCGTCCGGGCGACGAGGTCTTCGAGCGTGCGCCGGGTGCGCTGGCTGGCGATCGCGAAGGCGCCCCACTCGATGAAGCTGCCGGGATCGACCAGGTCGTCGAGGTTCTCGCGCGCCGTGCGCTGGTTGGTCTTGCGCCGCCGCGCCACCGCGTCGGGCCGCTTTTCGTCGAGCGTCAGCGCGCGGCGCTCGAAGTACTCGGCGAGGTCGGGCCGCACGTGGTCGAGGTCGATTGTCTCCTCGACCGCCGTGCCCTTGACCTCGACATCGGCCTCCTCGACGTAGAGCAGCGGCGCGCCCTCGAACACGGTCTCGCCGGCCTCGACCGCGATGCGCCGCACGTAGCCGCGCGCGGGGCTCCTGATCTCGTGCTGCATCTTCATGGCGTCCATGACCAGCAGCGCCTGGCCGGCGGCGACCGCCTCGCCCTCGGCCACCGACAGGCTGACGATGGTGCCCTGCATCGGCGCCGGCACCGGCACCGTGCCCTCCGGCGCGTCGGACGCGGCCGGCGTCGCGTCGGCGGCGGGCGACGCGGCCTTGCCGAACGCCAGCACGGCCAGCGGGTCGACGGCGTCGACGCGGGCGCCCGCGACGCGGCCACCGCTCGCCGCCGGAGCGGCCGTGGCCGCCGCGGGGAAGTACAGGCCGGGCTTCAGGGCCGCGGCGGCCTCGATCAGGGCCGGCGCCTTGTCGTCGATGAAGCGGGTGTGGACGCGGTCGGCGCGCACGTCGGCGTCGGCCAGCAGCGCGCGCAGGAAGGCGATGTTGCTGGGAGCGCCTTCCAGCCGGAAGGCCGACAGCGCCCGCTCGGCCCGCGCCAGGGCGTCGGCCGGGTCGTCGGACGGGCTGCTGACGATCAGCTTGGCGAGCAGCGAATCGAACGCCGGGTTGGTGCGGTAGCCGGCATAGCCGTAGGTGTCGACGCGCACGCCGGGACCCGACGGCGGCTCGAACACGCTGAGCGTGCCGCCGCCCGGCTTGGCCGAGCCGTCGGCGGTCATGGTCTCCATGTTGATGCGCAGCTGGATGGCGTGGCCGCGCGGCCTCGCCTCGCCGAGCCCGGTCTGGCCGAGCGGCACGCCGGCCGCCAGCCGCAGCTGGGTCTTCACGAGGTCGACGCCCCACACTTCCTCGGTCACCGTGTGCTCGACCTGCAGGCGCGGGTTGGCCTCGATGAAGAAGAAGTAGTCGCCGTCGACCAGGAACTCGACGGTGCCGAGGCTGCGGTACTTGACGGCCCGCGCCATGGCGAGCGCGCTCTCGACCAGCGCGCCGCGCTGGCCGACGCTGAGCGCCAGGCTGGGCGCGCGCTCAACGATCTTCTGGCTGCGCCGCTGCAGCGTGCACTCGCGCTCGCCCAGCGCCACCACGTTGCCCTGGCCGTCGCCCACCACCTGGACCTCGACGTGGCGGGCGTGGCCGACCAGCCGCTCGGCGTAGAGATCGCCGTTGCCGAACGCGGCCTTCGCCTCGGCCGAGGCGCGGGCGAAGGCGTCGGGCAGCTCGGCGGCGTCGCGCACCACGCGCAGGCCGCGCCCGCCGCCGCCGGCGATCGCCTTCAGCACGATGCCGTTGGCCGCGTGCTGGCCGAGGAACGCCGTCGCGCCGGCGACGTCGATCACGCCAGTGCCGGGCAGCACCGGCACCTTGCAGGCGCCGGCATGGTCGCGGGCGCGCGCCTTGTCGCCGAACAGCGCCAGCTGCTCGGGCGTCGGGCCGACGAACACCAGCCCGGCGGCGGCGCAGGCGGCGGCGAACTCGGCGTTCTCCGACAGGAAGCCGTAGCCCGGGTGGATGGCGTCGCAGCCGGCCGCCTTGGCCGCGGCGATCACCGCCGCGCCGTCGAGGTAGCCGGCGGCGCCGCGACCAGGCAGCGCCACGGCCTCGTCGACCCGCCGGACGTGCAGCGAGGTGGCGTCGTCGGCCGAGTGGACGCCGACGGTGACGATCCCCAGCTCGGCGGCGGCCTGGGCGATGCGGATGGCGATCTCGCCGCGGTTGGCGATCAGGAGTTTCTTGAGCATGTCGGCGCGATAAGGGCTAAAACCCCTCCCATGTCCAGAAGGCTGCTCATTGTGGCGCACGCGCCGTCGGAGAACACGCTTTCCCTGCGGCAGGCCGCCGAGCGTGGCGCGCGGAGCGAAACCGGCGTCGACGTCCGCGTGCTGGCGCCGCTGCAGGCCGGGCCGGACGACGTGCTGGCCGCCCAGGCGGTGATCCTCGGCACGCCCGAGAACCTCGGCTACATGAGCGGCGCGCTGAAGGACTTCTTCGACCGCTCGTACAACCCGCTGCTCGAGCGCACCCAGGGCCTGCCCTGCGCGGTCTACATCCGGGCGGGCAGCGACGGCACCGGCACGCGGCGCGGCATCGAGACCATCCTGACCGGCCTGCGCTGGAAGATCGTCCAGGAGCCGCTGGTCTGCCGCGGCCCCTGGCAACCCGGCTTCGTCGACCAGGTCGAGGAACTCGGCGCGGCGATGGCGGCGGGTTTGGCGGCGGGGATCTTTTAGACGGAGCGCGGGCCTCTGGCCCGCTCATGAGGCGGGCCGGAGGCCCGCGCTCCGACTACTGCGCCGTGTAGCCGCCGTCGACCACGAGGCCGGAGCCGGTCATGAAGGCGGCGTCGTCGGAGGCCAGGAACACGATGCCCTTGGCGATGTCGTCGGCCTCGCCCAGCCGGCCGATCGGATGCATGCGGATCGACACCGCGCGGGTCGCCTCGGTGTCGTTGGTGCCCTGCGCGGCGGCGCGGGTGACGAAGGTCTTCTGGCCCATGTCGGTGTCGATCACGCCGGGATGCACCGAGTTGACGCGGATGTTGTAGCCCTTGCGGCCGAACTCCAGCGCCGTCGACTTGGTGAACAGCGTGACGCCGCCCTTGGTCAGCGAGTAGAGCGGGTCGAGCTGCGAGCCGACCAGCCCCGCCACCGAGGCGAGGTTGACGATCGCCGCCCCGGCCGCGCGCTTCTTGCCGCTCTCCTTGAGGTAGGGCAGCGCGACGCGCGTGCCCAGCACGACGCCGGTCAGGTTGACCGCGACCAGCTTGTGCCACTCGTCGAGCGTCGCGTCCTCGACGCCCTTGCCGTTGAAGATGCCGGCGTTGTTCACCAGCACGTCGAGGCCGCCGAACTTCTTCTCGGTGACCGCCAGCGCGTGCGCCCAGCCGGCCTCGGTCGTGACGTCGAGCGGCACGAACAGCGCCTGCCCGCCCGCCGCCTCGATCTCCTTGGCGGTCGCCCGGCCGCGCTCCTCCAGCACGTCGCCGATCGCCACCCGGGCGCCGGCGGCGGCCATCAGCTTGGCCGCCGCGCCGCCGATGCCGCGGGCCGCGCCCGACAGGAAGGCGACCTTGCCGTCGAGGCGGTTCATGGCGGTCAGCCCTTCAGCTTGTTGAACGGGATGTCCTTGTCGACGCGGACGTCGGCCGGCAGGCCGAGCACGCGCTCGGCCACGATGTTGCGCAGGATCTCGTCGGTGCCGCCGGCGATGCGGAAGCCGGCGCCGCCGATCCACTGCGCCTGGAAGCCGCCGGCGCCCGGCACCTCTTCCTTCATGATGCCGGCCGGCCCCATCAGCTCCATGGCGAAGGCGCCGAGGTCCTGCATCTTGGGCGCCGCCACGATCTTGATGATCGACGACTCGGGTCCCGGCGTCTGGCCCTTCGACAGCGCGGTCAGGGTGCGGTAGCGCGTCAGCTTCAGGCCCTGCTGCTGGACGTACCAGTCGGCCAGCTTGCCGCGCACCTGGGCGTTGCGGATCGCCGGCCCGTCCTCGAGGTCGGTGTCGCGCGCCAGCTCCATCAGCTCGTCGACGTCGAGACCGCCGGACGGCAGGCCGACCGCGAGGCGCTCGTTCATCAGCGTGGTCAGCGCCGCCTTCCAGCCCTCGCCGACCTTGCCCAGCCGCTGGCTGTCGGGGATGCGCACGTTGGTGAAGAACACCTCGTTGAAGTTGGCGCCGCCCGACATCTGCTTGATCGGCCGCACCTCGACGCCCGGCGTCTTCATCGACAGGAAGAACATCGTCAGGCCCTGGTGCTTGGGCACCGACGGGTCCGTGCGGGTGATGACGATGCCGTAGTCGCAGTAGTGGGCGCCCGAGGTCCAGACCTTCTGGCCGTTGATCACCCAGCCGTCGCCGTCGCGCTCGGCCCGCGTGCGGATGCCGGCGACATCCGAACCGGCCGCCGGCTCGGAGAACAGCTGGCACCAGATCTCCTCGCCGAACAGCGCCGGCTTGACGTAGCGCTGCAGCTGCTCGGGCGTGGCGTAGGCCATCATGGTCGGGATGCACATGCCCAGCCCGATGTCGAAGAAGCCGAGCGGCACGAGGTAGTTCGCCTCCTCCTGCTGGTAGATCACCTGCAGGATCGGCGAGCCGCCGCGGCCGCCATACTCCTTCGGCCAGGTGATGCGGGCGTAGCCGGCGGCGGCCTTCTTGGCCTGCCATTCCCTGGCCTTGGCCAGCAGCTCGGGATCGTCGTTGCGGGCGCGGAAGCTCTGCTTGTCGTCGCTCTTGCGGGTCGCGTTGGCGTCGAGCCAGGCGCGCACTTCCTTACGGAAGGCGGCTTCTTCGGGGGTATCGTTGAAGTCCATGGTCCGCTTCCTTCCTTACGCCGCGTTCTTCTGCTCGAGACGGCTGACCAGCTTGTCCTTCCAGGCCAGCGGTCCGCCGATCGACAGCGCCATCACGCGGGCGCGGCGGTAGTGGAACTGGGTGTCGGCCTCCCAGGTGAAGCCGATGCCGCCGTGGGTCTGGATGTTTTCCTTCGACGCGAAGTCGTAGGCGTCGGTTGCCGCGATGCGCGCCGCCGCGGCGGCGAGCGGCAGGTCGGCGCCGCCCTCGGCCAGCATCATCGCGCCGTAGTAGGCGTTCGAGCGCGCCAGCTCGAGCTTGACGTACATGTCGGCCAGCTTGTGCTTGATCGCCTGGTACGAGCCGATGGCACGGCCGAAGGCCTGGCGGTTGAGCGCGTAGTCGCGCGCCATCCACATCGCCGACTCCGCGCCGCCCACCTGGGCGAAGGCGAAGTAGACGGCGGCGGCGTCGTACAGCCGCTCGAGCAGCGACCAGCCCTCGCCCTCCGCGCCCAGCAGCTCGGCGGTCGCGTCGGTGAAGGTGAGCTCGGCATGCTTGCGCGCCGGGTCGATGGTCTCGACCCGCTTGGCCTTGACGCCCTTCTGCTTGAGGTCGACCAGGACCAGCGACAGCGCGCGGTCGCCGGCGCCGCCGGTGTTGGCCAGCACGACCGCGAAGGTCGCCGCCTCGCCGTCGATCACCGGCACCTTCACGCCGTTCAGGCGGCCGTTGCCGAAGGTCGTGCGGATCGAGCGCGGCTTGGGCGGCTGCGCGCCTTCCGCCGTGGCCAGCGTGCCGATCGCCTCGCCCGAAGCAAGTGCTGCCAGCCACTTCTTCTTCTGCGCCTCGGAGCCCGCCAGCTTGATCGCCTCGGTCGCCAGCACGACCGAGCTGTCGAACGGCACCGGCGCGGCGGCGCGGCCGATCTCCTCGGCGACGACGCACAGCTCGAGCGGCGTCAGGCCGAGGCCGCCGTAGGCCTCCGGGATGTTGGTGGCGGGAACCCCTAGGTCGACGAGGCCCTTCCAGACCTCGGCGGCGTGCGTTTCGGCCCCGTCGAGCACGCGGCGCACGACCTTGGTCGAGCACTTGTCGGCGAGGAACTTGCGGACCTGCTCCTTGAGCAGCTTCTGGTCGTCGGAAAAATCGAAGTTCATGGGGAGTGACCCTAGCAAGGCGGCTCGCATCGGGGAACGGCATTGGGTTCCGTCTGGCGGGCGCTCGACCTGTGCTAGGGTCGCGCCATGAACACGCCCGAGATCAAGGACTGGCACGCCCACGTCTACTTCGACGCCGCCTCGCGCGATGCCGCGTGGGCGCTGCGCGAGCGCATCGAGAAGACCTTCCCGATCGAGATGGGACGGTTCCACGAGAAGCCGGTGGGGCCGCATCCCTGCTTCAGCTACCAGGTGCTGTTCAAGCCCGACCAGCTGGCGCCGATCCTGTCGTGGCTCGTCCTGAACCGCGGCGACCTCACGGTGTTCGTGCATCCCAACACCGGGCAGCAACTGGCCGACCACCGCGACCGCGCGATCTGGCTCGGCCGGCAGGAGACGCTCGATCTCAGCGTGCTGCCGGACTGACGACGACAAGCAGAAAGGACATTCGATGGAAACGCTGCTGCCGCTGGCGAAGAAGGTCGGCGAGAAGCTGAAGGCGCGCAAGGAGACGGTGGCGATCTCCGAATCGTCGGCCGGCGGCCTGATCGCCGCGACGCTGCTGGCCGTGCCGGGCGCGTCGGCCTACTTCATGGGCGCCGCCGTGGTCTACACCAAGCCGGCAGGCGAGGCCTTCCTCGGCGCGACACCGGACCGTCGCAAGGGCATCCGCTCGTCCTCCGAACCGTGGGCGACGCTGGCCGCCGAGCTGGTGCGCGACCGATTGAAGACCACGTGGGGCCTGGCCGAGACCGGCGCCTCGGGTCCGACCGGCAACGGCTACGGCGATCCCGCCGGCCACACCTGCGTCGCCGTGGTCGGCCCCGACGGCAAGAAGATCGCCCGCACGCTGCGCACGGGGTCGAACGACCGCGTCGAGAACATGCGCGCCTTCGCGGCGGAAGCGCTGAAGCTGCTGGATGAGCAGCTATCCGGGTAGCGGCCTACTTCTCCGGAGTGCTTTGACGAAGGCGAACCTCGATCCGTCGACGCTGCTTTTCGTCTCCACCGCTGGTACCAGCTGCCAGCTTGCCGCTGGTATCCACGACTTGAGCAGCAGACAGCGGAAGAATTGTCATATCCTTGAGCCGCGGATCGCGCCTCAGGATCTGGACAATTGCCACGGCTCGCGCGAAGCCCAATCCCGCATTGTCGGCAGCGACCATCTTTCCGGCACTCTCATTGCGCAGCAAGACTTCAAAGGTTGTCCAGTCGAGGTTGGATGAGAGGCCTTGGATTCGCTGTTCGTCTGTGTGTCCGACAACTTCGACGACATCCGTCTTGAACTCGCGCGCATACTTGACGATCTCAGGGACGACGGCTTCACGAAGTTTGACTTCGAACTCGACAGAGGGTTGGGCACTCCCGATGAGGAAGAAGTACCCGTCCGCCTCCTTCAGCGGAATGATGGGCGGCCAGTTGTGCTTCCCGGCATTCTTCAGCGCCTCTTCTGCGTTTGGAACGCTGCAACTACTCGCCGGTATACCCAGCTTCTGACAGATGGCATCCAACGTTAGCCCAGGCTTAGGCTCATTGCCCGATGGAGGCGCGAGACTGGTATTGGCATTCTGGGTGGACGCTGTTCCTTCGGCCCCACGCCCTCCGAGCACCAGCACCTTCCAGCCCGGCGGTAAGGGCGCGGGGTCATCCGGGATTCTCCCGGCCCCGGTTTGCCCTGGCGGCCCCATGGGGAGAGACGCGGGCGTAGCTGGTGGGTTGCTGACCCCACCAACATGCGGCGGCGCTGGCAGTGGCGCTTTCGGGCTCCCGCCCTCCATTTGAGGGAGCAGCACAGGAACGAACAGCAGGAGCATGCAGAAGACCAGCAGGAGCACCACCTCGGCTACCGTGAAGCCGAACACCACGCCCCTTCTATAGGCCTGCCCATCGTTGCGGATGGACATCGGCTAAGTTCCCGGTCTCGGGTCGCCCGCTCCGCTGGCAGTCTCGGCCGCCATGTTCGCCCGGGTCGCTTCAAGGGTCTCCAACGCCGCAAGCAGTCCGCGCGCCGCTCGTTCAGTCGTATCGAGTTGAGCCGCCAGGCTGGCCTCTGCCGCGACCAGCCGTGAGTTCGATCCGGCAACACTGCGCGTTGCGGTTCGCAATGCCTCCGTGACGTTGCGTACCTCAGCCGTCAGGCCGCCAAAGGCCTCTCCACTTTCCAGCGCAGGACCGAAGGTCGTCGACAAGGCCCCAACGGCTTCACTCAGCTTCCCCAAACGTTCAACGGTCCCAGCGAGGACTTGGGAAAGCTGCAGCTCGCCATCGGCCACGGACTTGCTCGCGGCCGCCTGGGACAAGTAGTTCTCGGCGGCAGTATTGGCGGAGGCCCCAGTCTGGTGGAGCATTTGATTCATGTCCCGCAGCGACACAGCTAGTAGGTTAATGTTGGCCACCGCCACTCCGATCCCCTGACGCAAGCTGCCCGTAGAGCTCTCGGCCGCGGAAAAGTCCTCTGCAAGGGTCTTGGTACTATCCGACAACCGCTGAGCAGCCTCCCTGAGTTCTCCGACTCTGGCCTGATGCTCCTTTACGACCTGCGTCACCTCGAAAACGAAATTCTTCAGGCGGTCCTCGGTTTCCTGCCGGAAATCCGCGATCATTCCGACCGACGCACGCATCTGGCCGCTCAGGGCGCGCGAGTACTCGATAAGCTCACGCCGGGTAGCCTCTTCGATATCGTGCGGGTCTTCGCGCAGCTGTGTCAGGGACACCCGGCAAATGATGCCGACAACCGTCGTGCTCAGTGCCAACCCGAAATCGCGAACGATGCTGAGCCCGATTTCCTGAGAGATGCCTGATTGTATTCGATAGAGCGCCACGCCCAACGAAACCAGGGTGAATATGAACCCCATATAATAGCAGTTGTCCCCGGCTTGATCGAAACGCAGCCGGAAGCGAGTTCGGGAAAGCGTGAGAGCCGCGTACAGGAGAATGACCGCAATCGGCACCCCGACACGAACATAGAAGGGCACCGGCACGATCTTCAGGGCGATGACTGACAGGCTTCCGGCCACCAGAAATACGCCGAGAACGCCACGGTCGAGAAACAGTCTCCAACGATCTCTGGTCGCGGCGCCCCTATCCAGGCTCACGTCGCTCATCGCATCACCTAAGGCTTGCGGATGAAGGTGGGATGCGCCCCCGCGGCCTGGAATAGACCGCCCCAGAAGCCGAGCAAATTCTCCGTCTGTAGGTCCGGCCGCGTTCCCGGAATGACGATCGCCGTCACCGCCACATCTCGAAGCTCGGGAAGTGTCTGGCGACCATTCGGGGTCGAACGCCAGGAGGCGAAGTTGGGCTTGTATCCTGATTGGAAGAAATTCAGGTCCTGCGTTCCCTGCACCAGATCGGAAACGAGAATCAGCTGCTTCTTCGCGTCGGAGACTTCAGGAGCCGAGAAAACCTTGGCACCAATCCCGTATAGCGCTTCGATGATCGGTGATCTCGGCGCTTCGGGAAAGGCCAGGCTTTGATCCAAGATCTGCTTCAACGACGCATAAAAACGCTGATGTTGCCGCTTCACCACATCGACGTTGCGGTACAGGTAGTCCCACTTAGCTGGCGACCCGGGGTTGCACATGCTGAGCACTTTGGTCAGCTGCACATCCGTGTTCCCAACGCGGTAGTTGTCCTTTTTGCCGGCCCCCCCATTGGTAAAGGTCCAGACTTCGACCTTGGCAAGCCGGTTAGCTGGCGAATCACCACCGCCCTCGAGATCCAACTGAAGCCGCTGGAGTACTTCGTTGGCCACAGAGGCTCGCGCCAGTTCATTTAGCGGATCGGTCTGATCCACTAGGACAGCATACAAGGCCGGGGGCCGGCGCGCCTGATCCTTGGGACATAGATCCACAGCGCTGAGTTCGATCCGAGTATCCTTCTCCGAGAACGAGAGCCAAAGCACGACACCGACGACGACAGCAAAGGTAGCGATCAAAAGCATGCCAAGGATGGACTGCATCCGAGACTTGCTGCCTCCCATCGCCGCAGGCCTGCCTCCGGGCCGCCTCTTGGAAGAATAGAGTCCCATTCGGCTCTCCTAGACCCGCCCGAAATCACGGAGCTTCTCGTACTCCTTCAGTGCGTTGGTGAACGCCTCTAGCAACTTGACTTGCGATTGAGCGATCGCCTCAAGCAGTTCCTGAACGGCTTTCTGGCGTTCCTCCTTGTTTTCGTCCGCCAGGACAGTCTCCCGCATCCAGTTTGCCTCCCAGGCCTTGCTGAAGCTGGGCGGCGGCGGAAGCGTTCGTGCCAAGCGATTGTGCTCGCGGTAACCAGACAGTAGCGAGGCGGCAGCCCGCTCAAGGCTATCCAGAAAAGAATTGTAGCGATGGGTGAGACGGCTGCGCTCGGCGATGACGACGCCGTACTCCTCATCACGACGCCTGATGTCCGTGATCGACTCTCGCAACTCGCTAATGGCTTGGTCTTTTCGGTCCTGCAGATTGCGTACCAGTACCTCGATCAGGTGCAGATATTCCTGCAGTCTCGATTGCATGCGCCGATAAACCGAGCCATAGCCCGGATACGGGTCCAACCAGGACAGCCCCTTGTATGTCGCATAGGTGAACACGAGAAGCCCAACCAAGACCATCAGGTAGGATTGGAATCCTTGCAGGACATACTGCCCCTTCAACAAGCTCGCCAGCGCCATGCGAGACGCGAGAAGCATGAAGTTCTCGGCATCCGGCGGAACTTCAGAGAACGCATCCCGATAGTGGGCAGCGAAGAAATTGAATGCGACAGCCAAGCCAATGAGAAGAATCGTCAAGACGAACATTGGGATGCGCCAAAGCATCGACGGCAGCCGAATATATCGAAGCGGAAAGATGCCCAGCAGAAAGCCCGTCGCCAAGTTGATCAGAGAAATAGCCGCCGCTTCGAATAGCGCTCCGAACAGACCGCTGGGATGGGTGGCACTGAAGAAACTGGAGTTTGCAGCGGTCTCGCCAATGAAAATCACCAAGAGTATTCCAAACGCGAGAACGGGGTTCTTTTCGATTTCGGGCAGCTTCTCGAGTTCGTGACGGGCCCTGAATTTTTGGTAGGCGGCCTCCGCCTCCGTTACCTCGACCTTCTTTGCAAAAACGTGGTTGGTGTCTTTTGTGGCTTCTGCGCTGAAATCGGCTTCGGCGTCGTGAAGCATGGTCTTCACTTCCGGAACGATCGTCCGCAGGTCCAGCCTCGCCAATCGGCCGTCATACGCTGACGCTTGCTTGTGATAGTTATCAAAGGCTTCCGCACGCAGCGACGTAACCGCGCTCACAATCTCGAGTTCGACCTCGTCCATCTCGGTGGCGTTCGGTGGAGGCTCGTTTCTCCCACCTCTTTCGGCGCCCCGCTTGATCAGCGTCAGGTCTGTTCGGATCTTGTCCAGATCGACCGTAGAAAAGTCCATCAGGGGCTTGAGGTCGGTCGTGTAGGTCCGATCGACCTCCGGCCGGATCAAAGCCCGGACGCGCGCGAATACGCTCATACCAAGCACACAGCTTTCATGACCCCGATGGCCCCCAACCCCGAGATTTGCAGCGTCCTACGGTATTCACTGCGTCTGAAGCTTCGCCCAAGCAAACCATAAAGGCAATAGGAGCACAAACCTGCTCCCGTAGGTTGTGGGGCCAATTCCAGGAAGGGAGCTCACTCCGCCACGCCAGGCTCGGGTCGGGATGACGGCTATTTGGCCAAGAATGCCGCGACGGCCAAACTCAGCCAGCCGAGGATGAAGGCGCTGCCGCCGATCGGGGCGACGGCGCCGAGCCAGCGCGGGGCGCCGAAGGCCATCAGGTAGAGCGCGCCGGGGAACAGCACGCAGCCGACCGCGAACAGGACCTGCGCCGCGGTCGCGAAGCCGCCGCCGCTGAGCCCGCCGGTGCGGACGAGGACCACGACGCCGATCATCGCCAGCGCGTGGATCATCGCGTAGTGGCTGCCGGTCTGCAGCCACTCGCGGGCCTTCACGCCGGCCGTCGTCGAGAGATCCAGTCCGTGCGCGGCGAAGGCGCCCAGCGCGACCGCGACGGCGCCGGACAGCGCCGCCACCACGATCCACAGCGCGGACGCGGCCCCGGCCACCGGCAGCATCAGGCCTTGCGCGGCGCGGCGCGGCCGCCGGCGGTGATGCCGCCGTCGATCACCAGTTCCTGGCCGGTCATGTAGTTGGCCGCCTCGGTGCACAGGAACAGCACGCCGTTGGCGATGTCCTGCGCCTCGCCGACGCGGACCAGCGGCGTCACCATGGCCGAGCGCTCGGCCGGGTCGATCGGCGCGTTGCGCCGGTTGCCCTCGGCACCGGTCGGGATCTTGCCCCAGATCGGCGTGGCGATGATGCCGGGATGCACCGAGTTGCAGCGGATGTTGTCGGCCGCGCATTCCAGCGCCACCGACTTGGCGAACAGCCGCACGCCGCCCTTGGTGGCGGAATAGGCCGCCAGCCCGGGCGCGCCGCGCAGGCCGGCGATCGACGACATCAGCACGATCGAGCCGCCGCCGGCCCGGCGCAGCGCCGGGATCGCGTGCTTCACCGACAGGAACACGCCGTCGAGGTTGATCGCCTGCTGGCGCTGCCAGTCGGCCAGCGTCATCTGCTCGATCGGCGCCATGATGCCGATGCCGGCATTGGCGACCATGATGTCGAGCCGGCCGAACGCCTTCTCGGCGTCGGCGATCACGCCGGGCCAGGTCGCCTCGTCGCGCACGTCGTGGTGCAGGTAGCGCGCCTTGCCGCCCGCCTTGGCGATGCGCTCGACGACGCCCTTGCCCAGCGCGTCGTCGACGTCGGTGACCAATACTGCCGCGCCCTCGCGGGCGAGCGTGAGAGCACAGGCCTCGCCGATGCCCGAGGCGCCACCGGTGACGATGGCGACCTTTCCAGAGACCTGTGCCATCGCGACCTCAGCGGCCCTTGAAGTTGCCGGAGCGCTTCTCGGCGTACGACTTCACGCCTTCCTTGAAGTCCTCGGTCTTGCGCGTCCAGTCCTGCTCGACCAGCTCGCGCTCGGTCGCCGCCTCGGCGCCGTCGGCGAAGCCGCGGCGCATCGTCTCGCGCGTCGACAGGAGCGCCAGCGGCGCGCACTCGGCGATCTCCTTGGCGAGGTCCATCGCGCCCTTGCGCACGTCGGCCAGCGGCACCAGCACGTCGGCCAGGCCCCACGCCACGGCTTCCTCGCCGCCGATGCGACGGCCCGTGTAGAACATCAGGTTGGCGCGCTGCTGGCCGATCAGGCGCGGCAGCGTGTAGGTCAGCGAGAAGCCGGGATGGAAGCCCAGCCGCGTGAAGTTGGCGGCGAAGCGGCCCTCCGGGCAGGTGACGCGGAAGTCGGCCATCACGGCGAGGCCGAGGCCGCCGCCGATCGCCGGGCCCTGCACCGCGGCGATGCTGGGCTTCTTGGCGCGGAACAGGCGGGTCGCCTCCTTGTAGAGGTGCTTGCCGCTCTCCGACTGGCTGCCGGTCGAGGGACGGTTCTGGAAGTCGGCGCCGGCGCAGAACGACTTGCCCTGGGCGCACAGCACGTAGGCGCGGATGTTGTTGTCGCGGTCGAACGCCTCGAAGGCGTCGGCGATCTGGTTGATCAGCGCGTTGTCGAAGAAATTGTGCGGCGGCCGCTGGATCTCGACGATGCCGACATGACCTTCGCTCGAGACGCCGATATCCTTGTAAGTGCCGCTCATCGTTTCCCCCACGGGTGAATGTGTGAGCCGGGATATTGCCCCGCCCGCGGGGCTGCCGTCGAGTTGGGAGGGAGCACAATGTCGCAAAGCGAACGCCATGCGGGAGGGCAAGCCCCGGGCCACGCCCTGGTATTGGGGGGCGGCACAATGGGTGTCGGCATCATCGCCATGTTCCTGGGCGGCGGCTGGAAGGTCGACGTGGTGTCGCGCTCGGCCGCCACGCGCGACGGCCTGCCCGCGGCCTGCGCCAAGGCGCTCGAGGCGATGGGCAAGCCGGCCGACACCAGCGGGCTCGCGACCTTCGCCACCCTGCCCGAGGCCAACTGGAAGGAGATCACGCTCGCGGTCGAGACGGTGACCGAGGATCTCGAGCTGAAGCGCAAGCTGTTCGCCGAGATGGAGGCGCTGGCGCGGCCCGACGCCGCGCTGACCTCGAACTCGTCGTCGTTCCCGATCAGCGAGATCGGCAAGGGACTGAAGACGCAGTCGCGCATGATGGGCCTGCACTTCTTCATGCCGGCCAGCCTGATCCCGCTGGTCGAGGTCGTGCGCTCGGTCCACACCGACGCAGCACTTGCCGAAAAGGTCGGCGCGATCATGACCTCGCTCGGCAAGCGCCCGGTGCAGGTCAGGAAGGACGTGATCGGCTTCCTCGGCAACCGCATCCAGGGCGCGCTGATGCGCGAGGCGCTGTGGCTGATCGAGCAGGGCGTCGCCTCGCCCGAGGACATCGACGCCACGGTGCGGCTGTCGTTCGGCTTCCGCTACGCCGCGGCCGGCCCGATCGTGCAGAAGGAGCACTCGGGCTGGGACACGACCTGCGCCGTCGCCAAGATCATCTGGCCCGACCTCAGCAATGCCGACGGCCCGCCGCCGGTCCTGCAGCGCAACGTCGACGCCGGCCGCATCGGCATGAAAACCGGCCACGGCTTCTTCCCGTGGGACGCTGCGTCGATGGCACAGGAACGCGCCCGCTACGAGCGGGCGCTGAGGAAGTGCCTGGAGATCTTCAAGGAGGAAGGGATCATCTGAGGATCCCCCTCACCCGGCCTCTCCCCCTCGCGGGGGAGAGGAGAAAGAGGGTGAGTCAGGCGGCGCGGCCGCGGCCGCCGCCACCGTGACCGCCGCCGCCGAAGCGGCGCTTCTTCCACTGCGGGCGCGGCGCGTCGCCGGCCGGACGGTCGCCGTAAGGACGATCACCCTGCGGACGGTCGCCGTAAGGGCGATCGCCGTGGGGACGGTCGCCGTAGTTGTTCCGCGGCGGCGCGGAGTTGCGATAGTCGCCGAAGTCGCGACCCGGGCCCCGTGGCGCGAAGTCACGGCCGCGGTCGCCGCCCTGGGGGCGGTCGCCGTGCGGGCGGTCGTTGTAGGGACGATCGTTGTAGGGGCGATCGTTGCGCGGGCGATCACCGTACGGGCGGTCGCTGCGCGGGCGGTCGTGCTGCGGACGGTCGTTGTAGTGCGACCGCTCCTGGCGCGGCTGCTCGAAGCGCTGCTCGTGACGCGGGCCCTCGTGACGCGGGCCCTCGTGGCGCGGACCTTCGTGGCGCGGACCCTCGTGGCGCAGACCTTCGTGACGCGGACCTTCGTGGCGCGGGCCCTCGTGACGCGGACCTTCGTGGCGCGGACCTTCGTGGCGCGGACGCTCGTGATGCTCGCGGGCCGGGCCGGCCTCGCCATAGGCGGCGCGCGGCGGACCCTTGCGGTGACCACGCGGCGGGCCGCGACGGTCGCCGCGGAAGCCGCGGTCGCCCTCACGCTCGTCGTCGCGCTCATCACGCGCCGAGGCGGCGGAGGCCGCCGGCATCGCCGGCAGGTCCTCGTTGGCCGGCATCGGCAGCACCGCGAGGCGCTGGTTGGTCAGCCGCTCGATGCTCTTGAGCGCGCCGCGCTCGCTGCCGTCGCAGAACGAGATCGCGATGCCCGAGGCGCCGGCGCGCGCGGTGCGGCCGATGCGGTGGACGTAGCTCTCGGCCTCGGCCGGCATCTCGTAGTTGATGACGTGGGTCACGCCCTGCACGTCGATGCCGCGCGCGGCGAGGTCGGTCGCGACCAGCACGCGGGCACGGCCGCGGCTGAAATTCTCCAGCGCGCGCTGGCGCGCGTTCTGCGACTTGTTGCCGTGGATCGCCTCGGACCGCACGCCGCTCTTGTCGAGCGTCTCGGCGACGCGGTTGGCGCCGCGCTTGGTGCGGGTGAACACGATCACGCGCTCGAGGTTGGCGTCGGCCAGCAGGTGGCTGAGCAGCGCCCGCTTGGTCGAGGCCGGCACGAAGTAGACGCCCTGGTCGATGCGGTCGACGGTGCGGCCCTGCGGCGCCACCTCGACGCGCGTCGGGTCGCGCAGGATGTCCTTGGACAGCCGCGCCACGTCCTCGGGCATGGTCGCCGAGAACAGCAGCGTCTGGCGCTCCTTCGACACCGACGCGACGATGCGGCGGACGTCCTTGATGAAGCCCATGTCGAACATGCGGTCGGCCTCGTCGAGGACGAGGAACGTCACCTGGCCGAGCCGGACGTTGCCGCGCTCGACGAGGTCGAGCAGGCGTCCCGGCGTGGCGACCAGGATGTCGACGCCGCGGTTCATGGTCTCGACCTGGCGGCCGAAGCCGAGGCCGCCGATCACCATGCCGAGCTTGAGGCCGAGGCCCTTGCCGTAGGTGTCGAAGCTGCGGCCGATCTGCACCGCCAGCTCGCGGGTCGGCGCCAGCACCAGCGCGCGCGGGCTCTTCGGCTCGGCGCGACGGTTCTGCTGGGCCAGCTGCTGGAGGACCGGCAGCGCGAACGCCGCCGTCTTGCCGGTGCCGGTCTGGGCGATGCCCAGCACGTCGCGTCCCTGCAGCAACGCAGGGATCGTGCGCGCCTGGATGGGCGTCGGCACCGTGTAGTTGGCCGCGTTCAACGCACGCAGCAGCGGCTCGGCGAGGCCGAGATCCGCAAACGTAACTTCACTCACTGAAAATCCTTACTTGCCGCCCGGCATGCCATCCCGGGCACGCGCATCTGTGGCGGCGTTAGGCCCGTTCCCGCGCGCGGCTGGGACGGCTCTTGTCTTTGGGGATTGTCTCGGGATGAGGCGCCGTCACAAAGGAATGGGGCGCGTCGCGCGATCGCGAGAAATCTTGGCAAGCCCACAAACCTGCGGGCTGCGGCGTATATGATGCTGCAGCGCAGCGGAGTCAAGCAGATTGCTGGTCTTCCGGCCGCCCTCTCCGTAATGTGCCGGCAAAACAAGCAGTTGAGGGAGAGAAACATGCGCCGCAGACATCTACTCATCAGCGCCGCCGCCACGGTGGCCGCCCCGTCGATCGTGACCGGCGCCCGCGGCCAGGCGTTCCCCGCCAAACCGGTGCGGATCATCATTCCCTATGCGCCGGGCGGCACGTCCGACATCCTCGCACGGCTGATGCAGCCGCACCTGCAGGCCGTGCTCGGGCAATCGGTCATCGTCGAAAACCGCACCGGCGCGAACGGCAACATCGCCGTCGACATGATCGCCAAGTCCGCGCCCGATGGTTACACGCTGGTCCTGACCGATCTCGGCAATCTCACGATCTCGCCCTCGGTGATGAAGCTGCCGTTCGACGTCGCCCGGGATTTCAACGCGGTCACCGTGCTCGCCTACACGCCACATCTGCTCGCGGCGTCGCCCGATCGTCCGTACAAGACGGCGGCCGAACTGATCGCCTTCGCCAAGGCCAATCCGGACAAGCTGAACTACGCGACCGCCGGGCTGGGCAGCGCTCCGCATC
>Ga0102832_1001266_pt1 | contig 21188 bp, 13 predicted proteins | sample EBPBio282013_DNA_FD_88942 | JGI IMG/M metagenome (GOLD analysis project Ga0102832, IMG submission 88942) | Wastewater treatment Type I Accumulibacter community from EBPR Bioreactor in Madison, WI, USA - Reactor 2_5/28/2013_ DNA (Illumina Assembly) | ecosystem: Engineered > Bioreactor > EBPR >...
ACTCGACCCAGGCGGTGAGCGTGTCGCCCGGCCGCACCGGCTTCAGCCAGCGCAGCTCGTCCAGCCCGGGCGACCCCAGCGCGGTGCGATGGTCGATGTAGTTGTCGACGAACAGCCGCATCAGCTTGGACGCGACGTGCCAGCCGGACGCCACCAGGTCGCCGAACAACGACTTCTTCGCGGCCTCGGCATCGACGTGGAAGCTCTGCGGATCGAACTGGCGGGCGAAGTCGACGATCTCGTCGGCCGTGAAGCTGGTCGACCCGATGTCGAACCGCTGGCCGACCTCGTAGTCTTCCCAGTAGCGGGGCGGTGGAGAGGTCATGGCCCCCGGTCTTCGCAGAGCATGCCCGCCGAGGCAAGACCTCCGCGCCGCCATGCCGGCTTGGCCACGGCCGGGCCGGTCGGCTAGCTTGGGGCCATGAGTGAACCCGACCTCGTCCGTCGCCTGACGACCATCATGGACATCGACGTGGTCGGCTTCAGCACGATGTCGTCCCGCAACGAGGAACATGCGCTGTCGCTGCTGGCGGCGCGCATGGCGACGGCCCAGGCGCTGATCCGCCAGCATCGCGGCCGCGTCTTCAAGCTGACCGGCGACGGGCTGCTGGCAGAGTTCGCGAGCCCGGTCGAGGCGGTGCGCGCCGGCCTCGACATCCAGGAGGCGATGCGCGCCGCCAACGACCCGGCGGCGCCGGACGACCGGATGGTGCTGCGCATCGGCGTCAACCTCGGCGACGTGGTCGAGAGCGGCGACGACCTGATGGGCGATGCCGTCAACGTCGCCGCGCGGCTGGAATCGATCGCCTCGCCCGGCGGCATCTGCGTGTCGGCCGCGGTCTACGAGCAGATCCAGGGCAAGCTGATGCTGGGCGCCGAGGACATGGGCGAGCAGCACGTGAAGAACATCCCGCGCGCCATCCATGCCTACCGGCTGTCGATCGACGGCGCGCCGCCGGCGCCCTCGCCCGCCCCGGCACACGCCGCCCCTTCCGCCGCGGCCGCGCCGCGCCCGGCCGGCCGGCTGGCCGTGATCCTCGGCAGCGCGGCCGTGGTCGCCGGCCTCGCGCTGGGCGGCGCGTGGTGGCTGCACCAGGCGGCCCCGCCGCCCAACCCGACCCGCCAGGCCAGCGCGCCGCCTGCAACGACGGCCCCCGCCCCTGCACCCGCTACCGCGCCGGCTGCGCCCTCGTCCCTCGCGGTGGCCACGCCGCCGCCCGCGACCGCCGCGGGTCTGCCGCTCGACCAGCCCGCGGCCGCCGAGCTGGCGACGCCGGCGCCGCCGCCCGAGCCACCGCGGCGGCGACGCTTCGTCGTCGAGGAGGTGCCGTTCGTCAGCGAGTTCCACTGGCCCCGCCTGCAGGAGTACCGCGACGCCCCGGGCGCCAAGGCGCTGGCGATCAGCGTGCGCGGCTGGATGGGAATGGCGTTCGGCCGCTTCGATCCCGAACTCGCCCGGCGCGCCGCGCTGGAGGAATGCAACGCCACGGTCGAGCGCGAGGTCCGGGTACGTCGCCCCTACGACCGCTGCACGGTCTACGCCGAGGGCGACGAGGTGGTGTGGCCGTTCCACCCGCCGCCGATGCCGCCCCTGCCGCACGTGCCACCGACCCTGCCGTCGCCGCCGATCCTGTTCGACGCGGCGGCGGTGCCGCTGGTGACCGAGCCGGCCCGCCGCAACCTCGCGGAGCACTACGCCGTGTCGCCGCGCCACCGCGCCCTCGTGCTCGGTCCCAGCCGCATCGACTGGTGGACGCCGAGCGTCACCGTCGTCGACGCGGTGCGGCGCACGCTGCAGATCTGCGGCCACCTCGCCGGCCGCCCCTGCACGGTCTACGCGGTCGACGACAAGGTCCTGGTCCGGGTGCCGCAGGCCCATCGCGTCACCGACATCTTCACCCCGCAGGAGGTCCTGGGCCTCGCCGGCGGCGACCGCGGCGCGGTCGAGCGCTACCTGATCTCCGACGACTGGCGGGCGATCGCGATGGGCACCGGCGGCCGCCTCGGCATCGTGTCCGGCCGGGCCAGCGAGGAGCAGGCGGTGAGCGAGGCGCTGGCCGCCTGCCGCGCGGCCGGCGGCGAGAACTGCCGGCTGCTGGCGATCGGCCCGTTCGTCGTCGACCCCGGCTGAGCCCCTCCGCCCGCTTGACGGGGCGCCCCGGCCGCCCTACCTCTGATACTGCGAGTAAGTCGCAACTGCAGGGATCGGCCCGGTATGTACATCTGCATCTGTCAGGCCATTCGCGATCGTGAGGTCGACGCCGCGGCACGCGCCGGCGCGCGGCGGCCGGCCGACGTGTTCAGGGCCTGCGGAAAGGCCCCCCAGTGCGGCGGCTGCGCCGCCGACATGCGCCGTCGCATCGAGGCCACGACGGCGGCGGAACGGGCGCTCGACCCGGCGGCGGCCCTGCAGGCGGCCGACTGAGGCTCAGGACTCCTTGCCTGCCCCGATCTGGGTCTGCAGGTAGTTCGGTTCGCCGACCTTGGCCGCCAGCGACAGCTCGGTCTCGAGGAAATCGATGTGTTCCTCGGCATCCTCCAGGATGGCGACGACGATCTCGCGGCTGACGTAGTCCTTGGCCTTCTCGCAGACCTCGACCGCCGCGGCGATCGCGTCGCGCGCCGCGCTCTCGAGGCGGAGATCGGCCTGCAGGCATTCCAGGACGGTCTCGCCGATCGACAGCCGGCCGAGGTCCTGCAGGTTGGGCAGGCCGTCGAGCATCAGGATGCGCTGGGTCAGCTTGTCGGCGTGCTTCATCTCGCCGATCGATTCCTCGTAGACGCGTTGCGCGAGGCGCTCGAAGCCCCAGTGCTTCAACGTCCGGGCATGGAGGAAGTACTGGTTGATGGCAGTCAGCTCATTCTTCAGGAGCTTGTTGAGCTCGGCGATCACCAGCGGCTGACCCTGCATCGTACTCTCCTTGCGAAACGCGGATCGGCAACACATAGCGCCCGGCGGGCCGCCGGGAAATGCCGATCGACGGGGCTATTCCCTACGAAATGCAGGGTAGTTGGGCGGCGGAGGTCCCTTTTCGCGGCCGTTCCCGCCTGCCATATCTAGGGTGTCCGAGGCGCGTCGCAACGTCGGCGCGGACCGGACGTTCATTCCACCACAGCCCGCCCGGCCCCGGCCGGGTCAGCCGGAGTAAAGTTATGCCGTTGGACCAAGGCAAGGCCCCGTTCGCCCTCCCGAAGCTGCCCTACGCGGATGACGCGTTGGCGCCGGTCGTGTCGGCCCACACCATCTCGTTCCACCACGCCAAGCACCACAAGGCGTACATCGACAACCTGAACAACCTGATCACCGGCACGCCGTACGCGGACCTGACGCTGGGCGAGATCATCAAGAAGTCGGCCAAGGACGACAAGGCCAAGGGCATCTTCAACAATGCCGCACAGTCCTGGAACCACGACTTCTACTGGCACAGCATGTCGCCGAAGGGCGGCACGCCGACCGGCAAGATCAAGTCGATGGTCGACGACAGCTTCGGCAGCCTCGCCGACTTCCAGAAGGCCTTCAAGGCGGCGGCCGTCGGCCAGTTCGGCAGCGGCTGGGCGTGGCTGGTCGAGAAGAACGGCAAGCTGGCGATCGAGACGACCTCGAACGCCGACACCCCGCTGGCGCACGGCGGCAAGCCGCTGCTGGTCGCCGACGTGTGGGAGCACGCCTACTACCTCGACTTCCAGAACCGCCGCCCGGACCACATCCAGGCGTGGCTCGAGAAGCTCTGCAACTGGTCGTTCGCCGAGGAGAACCTCGGCTAACAAGAAGGCGCCCCACGGGGCACCTTCCTGCCGCCGACGGGACGCCCGTAGCGTCCCGTCGGCAGCCCTTTCCCGAGACCTGGACGCGACGTTGAACGCGCCGAACCGCGTCCAGCGGTTCTGACCGGCCGGTCGCTCAGCGCGCGTTGGCGTCGGCGCCGGGATGCCAGAGCCGCGTCCGCCACGTCCACGCGATGGCGGCGGTGAAGACCAGGCCGGTGACGCTGAGCAGGCTGGCCACCACGGCGAAGCCCAGCCGCTCGATCAGCGGCCCGGCCAGCAACAGGCCCAGCGGCAGGCCGTAGACCGCCAGCATGCGCACGCCCATCACGCGGCCGCGGAACGCCGGCTCGGTGCCCCGCAGCAGCAGCACCGCCATCGGGATCTGGCAGAAGCTCTGGACGAAGCCGGCGCAGAACAGCGCGAAGGCGCCCCAGCCGGGCGACTGGATCCACGAGAAGACGAGGTTTATCGCGAACCAGCCCAGCGCGCAGGTGAGCATGGTGCGGGCCGGCCGGATGCCGGCGCCGTGCGTCGACACCGCTATCGACCCGGCCAGCGCGCCGCCGGAGAAACTGGCGAGCAGCCAGCCCAGACCGGTCTGGTCGAGCCCGTAGACGTTGCGCGCGACGTAGGCGAGCAGCGAGCCGACCAGCGGGTAGGCCGCGAGGTTGACGAGGAAGGCCAGCAGCATCAGCGCCCGCGTCTCGGGGATCGACCAGACGTAGGCGAAGCCCTCGCGCAGGGCGCGCAACGGCGAGGCCGGGGCGTCGGCCACGACGCGCACGCGCTGCAGGCCGACCCGGAAGGTGAGCGCGAGGCTGGCGGCGTAGAAGGCGCAGACCGCGACGTAGGCCGGGCCGGAGCCCAGCGCGGCGACCAGCCCGGCACCGGTCAGCGCACCCACCACGCGCGCCGAGTCGGCGGTGGTGCGCGACACGCCCATGGCCCGCATCAGGTAGTCGGCCGGCATGGTCTCGCCGATCAGCAGGTTGCGCATCGTGATGTCGGACGGCCGCACCAGGCCCATCACGGTGGCCAGCCCGAACACCGCGGCCGGCGTCGCGAGCCCGGCCAGGAACAGCGCCGCGAGGCAGGCGGCGATCGCGAGGTAGGTGCCGCGCATCAGGCACAGCAGGCGGCGGTTGCCCAGGCGGTCGCCGGCCATGCCGAACAGCGGCGACACCAGGGTGCCAAGAAATTGCAGCGAGCCGAACAGGGCGAGCGCCAGGACCGAGCCGGTGGAGACCAGCACGAACCAGCCGAGGATCACGCCTTCCATCTCGAACGCCCACGACGCCAGCAGGTCGGAGGGCCACTGGAAGCGGAAGCTGCGGATATTGAAGGGCGCCAGTGCCGGCACCCGGTCGAGGAGGCTCACGTCCCGGCCCGTTTCCCAGTGATCCGGGCTTCTGGGCGGCCCGGGGGGCGGCACCTTGCGCCCGGGAGCGGCCTGCGGCAATGCGTGCAACCTTCGGGCCCCTATCTGCATGTGGCGGGAAAGAGGCCCCAAAAGCCCTATAGCTAGTGGCTTTATTGTCGATTTTGACGCATTTCGGACGTTCTGTCCGGTTGCGTCTTGGGCCCGGAACAAGCATTGTGATGCGGGGATGCCGTCAAGCGGTGCAATCGCTCTCTCGAGCCGCACGCGGATGCCTTTACAACCCACTCCGCATGGGCGGTGACGTGAAGCGTACGAAATTTCATCTCGTTCTGATCAAGCCGACTCACTACGACGACGACGGCTACCCGATCACCTGGCTGCGGTCGCACATCCCGTCAAACACCTTGGCGGCGCTGTACGGTCTTGGCGAGGATTGCAGGCAACGTGAGATCTTCGGCCCAGAGGTCGAGATCGTCATCAAGCCGTTCGACGAGACCAACACCCGTGTCCGCCCCGAGCGGATCGCCGCGCAGGTCCGCCGCGAGGGCGGCAAGGCGCTGATCTGCCTGGTCGGCGTCCAGTCGAACCAGTTCCCGCGCGCCGTCGATCTCGGCCGCCAGTTCCTCAAGCTCGGCCTGCCCGTGGCGCTGGGCGGCTTCCATGCCGCCGGCTGCCTGTCGATGCTGCCGGTCGTGCCGCCGGAGATCCAGGCGGCGATGGACATGGGCATCTCGATCTTCGCCGGCGAGGCCGAGGAAGGTCGCCTCGACATCGTGCTGAAGGACGCCTGGAACGGCACGCTGAAGCCGCTCTACAACTACATGGACGACCTGCCGGGCATCGGCGGGGCGCCGGTGCCGCGCCTGCCGCCGGGCGCGCTGGAGCGCAACGAGGGCATGCGGTCGAGCTTCGACCTCGGCCGCGGCTGCCCCTTCCAGTGCTCGTTCTGCACCATCATCAACGTCCAGGGTCGCAAGAGCCGCTTCCGCACGCCGGAGGACCTCGAGGCGATCGTGCGCGAGAACTACAAGCAGGGTGTGACGTCGTTCTTCATCACGGACGACAACATGGCCCGCAACAAGCACTGGGAAGACTTCTTCGACAAGCTGATCGAGCTGAAGGAGAACGAGGGCATCGAGGTGTCCCTGATCATCCAGGTCGACACCCAGTGCCATCGCATCCCGAACTTCATCCACAAGGCGCGCTGGGCCGGTGTCTACCGCGTCTTCATCGGGCTCGAGAACGTCAACCCGGACAACCTGCTGGCCGCCAAGAAGCGCCAGAACAAGATCACCGAGTACCGCAAGATGCTGCAGGCGTGGCACGCCAGCGGCGCTTCGACCTGGGCCGGCTACATCCTCGGCTTCCCGGGCGACACGCGCGAGTCGATCCTGCGCGACCTCGAGATCATCAAGAAGGAACTGCCGCTCGACATCCTCGAGTTCTTCATGCTGACGCCGTTGCCGGGCTCGGAGGACCACCAGAAGCTCTGGAAGCAGGGCGTGTGGATGGACCCGGACCTCAACAAGTACGACCTCAACCACCGCGTCGTGCACCACCCGAAGATGAGCGACGCGGAGTACGAGCAGACCTACCGCGATGCCTGGCGGATCTACTACACGCCGGAGCACATCGAGACGGTGGCCCGTCGCCACGGCGCGATCCCCGGCCGCAACCCGGCCGAGCCGGCCCAGTTCATGACCATGTTCAAGATCATGTTCGAGGCCGAGAACATCCACCCGCTGGAAGGCGGCGTGGTGCGCATGAAGTACCGCCGTGACCGCCGCTTCGGCATGCCGATCGAGCCGGTCGGCCTGTTCCACTGGAAGCTGGCGGTCGAGACCGTGCGCAAGCTGCGCATCTACGGCCGGCTGGCCTGGCAGGGCTGGCGGATCGGCCAGAAGGTGCTGCACGATCCCAAGCGCCACGAGTACATGGACCTCGCGCTCACCCCGGTGGACGACGACGACATGGACAAGCTGGCGCTGTTCGCCGAGACGGCGGGCGGCAACGCCGCCGTCGACAAGAAGCGCGGCGAGGATCTCGCCCGCGCCAAGGTCGCGGCGCGCCAGAACCAGCAGCGGCTCGAAGCGGCCGAGTAGGCACGCGACGAAGCGCGCCCGCCGCGGCGCGCTTCCCCTCTTTTCCTAGAGAAGCCAGCCGACCTGGACGTGGAGTTCCGATGGGGATTCCACGGCCGTCCCGGCCGCGCCGATGGTCGCGTCGCCGTTGAGATCCTGGTGGAAGGTGGCCTCGAGCCCCTTCAGGTAGGAACTGTTCCCCGAAACGACGCCGCCGCCGGCGTTGCTCGTGTAGTTGCCGGCCGCGTCCAGGTTCCACACGCTGTACTGGTCGACGCCGGCGTTGCGCCACACCACCTGGAAGCCGCCGCCGACCGCCTCGGCCGCGATCGGCGACCACGTGCCGAACTGGCCGGCGGCGACGTCGGCGCCGCCGTAGCGCAGGTGCGGACCGTCGCTCGTCCCCGTCGGAGACATCACGTAGCTGCCGCCGACCTGCGCCAGGGTCGTCGCGCCGAACGCCTCGATCACCGTCGTCACCGGACCGACCGACCCGTCGCCGTTGAGGTCCTGGTGGAACACCGATTCCAGGCCCTGCAGCACCGCGCTGCCACCCGACACGATGCCACCGCTGGCGCTGCCCACGTAGTTGCCGGCCGCGTCGAGCGTCCACACGCTGTACTGGTCGGCCCCCGCGTTCTTCCACGCGACGTCGTAACCGCCGCCCGCCGCCTCCGCCCCGATCGCCGTCCACGGCGCGTACTGGCCGGCGACCACGTCGGCCCCGCCGTAGCGCAGGTGCGGGCCGGTGGTGGTGCCGCTGGCGTACAGCAGGTAGGTGCTGCCGGCTTGCACCAGCGTCGTCGCGCCCAGCGCCTCGATCGTCGTGGTCACCGGTCCCACCGTGCCGTCGCCGTTGAGGTCCTGGTGGAACGACGACTCGAGGCCCTGCAGCACCGCGCTGCTGCCCGACACGACGCCGCCGCTCGCGGAGCCCGTGTAGTTGCCGGCCGCGTCGAGCATCCAGACGCTGTACTGGTCGGCGCCGGCGTTCTTCCACGCCACCTCGTAACCGCCGCCCACCGCCTCCGCGCCGATCGCCGTCCACGGCGCATACTGGCCGGCGACCACGTCCGCCCCGCCGTAGCGCAGGTGCGGTCCGGTGGTGGTGCCGCTCGCGTACAGCAGGTAGGTGCTGCCGACCTGCACCAGCGTCGTCGCGCCCAGGGCCTCGATCGTCGTCGTCACCGGACCGACCGTGCCGTCGCCGTTGAGGTCCTGGTGGAACACCGATTCCAGGTCCTGCAGCGTCGCGCTACCACCCGACACGACGCCGCCGCTGGCGCTGCCCACGTAGTTGCCGGCCGCGTCGAGCGTCCACACGCTGTACTGGTCGGCGCCCGCGTTCTTCCACGCCACCTCGTAGCCGCCGCCTACCGCCTCCGCGCCGATCGCCGTCCACGGCGCGTACTGGCCGGCGACCACGTCAGCGCCGCCGTAGCGCAGGTGCGGGCCGGTGGTGGTGCCGCTCGCATACAGCAGGTAGGTGCTGCCGACCTGCACCAGCGTGGTCGCGCCCAGCGCCTCGATCGTCGTGGTCACCGGCCCGACCGTGCCGTCGCCGTTGAGATCCTGGTGGAACGTGCTTTCCAGCTCCTGCAGGAACGCGCTGCTGCCCGACACGACGCCACCGCCGGCATTGCTCGAGTAGTTGCCGGCCGCATCGAGAGTCCACACGCTGTACTGGTCTGCGGTGCCGTTGCGCCAGGCAACCTGGTAGCCCGCGCCGGTCGCTTCGGCGCCGATCGGGGTCCACGCCCCCAGTTGCCCGGCGGCCACGTCGGCTCCCGCGTAGCGGAGGTGTGGGCCGCTGCTGGTCCCGGTCGCGTAGAGCGCGTAGTTGCTTCCGACCTGCGCCAGGGTCGTCGCACCGAACGCCTCGACGACCGTTGTCACCGGGCCGACCGTGCCATCGCCGTTGAGGTCCTGCTGGAACACCGACTCGAGGTCCTGCAGCGCCGCGCTGCCCCCCGACAGGATGCCCCCGGCGAGGTTGCTGAGGTAGTTGCCGGCCGCGTCCAGGAGCCAGACGCTGTACTGGTCGGCGCCCGCGTTCTTCCAGGCCACGTCGTACCCGCCGGTGACGGCTTCCGCGCCGATCGCCGACCAGCTGCCCATCTGGCCGACCCAGACCTGCTGGCCGGCATACTTCAGGGCGACGGCGGAATTGCCCATGACCGCGATGTCGTACAGTTGGCCGGTCTGCGCCAGGCGCGTGCTCCCGAACGTCTCGACCAGGGACGCGAAGACGAAGTCGCCCGCCTGCAAGGTCGCCAGGCTCGTGTTGCTCAGGGTGAGCGACTCGCCGTGGCCCCACGAGAACAGCACGTCCGTGCCACTCTGGGTCCCCCGCGACAGCAATTCCGCGAAGCTGTTGGCGTTGGTGATCCCCGAAACATCGACGCGATCGCCGGCCGCGTGGGAAAAGTCGGCGATGCGATCGCTGCCGCCGCCGGTCGCGGCGAGGAACCGGTCCGCGCCGTTGCCGCCGGTCAGGACGTCATCCCCGGCGTCACCGGCAAGAACGTCGTCGCCATCGTTGCCATTCAGGCTGTCGTTGCCGGAGGCGCCGTGGATCGTATCGGCGGCCGCGGTCCCGCTCAGCGTGTCGGTACCTGCGGTCCCGGCGAACAGCTTGTTCAGGATCTGCACGCCCCAGCCGAGCGCATCGACGCGGGCATAGGCGGCGTTCGAGTTGACCACGTTGTCGGCGGCGGTCTGGCCGTCGTAGATCGTCACCGACCCGGCCAGCATCGTCTGCTTGAGATCGGCGAGCCCCAGGAAGTGGCCGCTGACCTGCCACGACAGTTGCTGCATGTCGGCGATCAGCCCGGCGATGTGGGGAGCCGCCTGGCTGGTGCCCGAGTAGGTCACCGTGCCGCCGTTCCAGTTGGCCCCCGTGATCTGCCCGCCGGGCGCCATCACCGTGGTCAGGCTGGCGCTGCGCTGCGAGAACGACGTGACCTGGTCGGGAGCCGTCGTGTAGTCGATCGCGCCGCTGGACCAGTAGTAGCCGCCCCCGGCGTTGCGGTCCCAGACCGCGCCGACCGACCAGGCATTGGGATCCGCCGACGGCGTGGCAACGCCCGCCGTCTGGTAGGAATAGTAGGCGTTGCCGGACGCCACGACGACGGCCACGCCGGCCGCCGCAAGGCTGGCGAACTGGCTGGAGAACGGCGAGGCCGTCGGTACCTTGACGTTGTCGCCGTAGCCCAGCGACATGTTCACCGACACCACCTTGTAGGCGGCGCTGTTGGCCACCACCCAGTTCAGCGCCTCGCCGATGTCGACCGTGCTGCCCGACCCGCTGTCGGACAGCACCTTGAGGGCGATGATGTTCACGCCCGGCGCCATGCCGGTGTAGGTGGCGTTCTGCGAGCCGATGATGCTGGCGACGTTCGAGCCGTGGCCGTTGAAGTCCTGCGCGGAGGAACTGTTGCTGCCGACAAAGCTGTAGGAATAGACGATGCGGTCGGCGATGCCGTTGGCGTTGGCGTCCGCACCGAAGTAGCTGTGGTCGAGGTCGATCCCGGTATCGAGCACGACCACCGAAACGCCACGGCCGTCGATGCCGGCGAAGCGCAGGTCGGCCCGGAACTGGTCGAGGCGGATCAGGGAGGTATCGGCCTGCGCCTCGATGCCGGGATCGGCCAGGGCGGCCACCGGGACGTCGTCGCCCTTGAGCGCCCCGCCCGCCATCGGCGCCGCACCCGCCGCGACCGCCTCCCGCTCGTCACTGCCCGTCCAGGTAAAGGCCGACGCGCCGAGGGTCGACGCCGCGTCGACATCGTCGCTCGTCGTCAGGGACTGCTTGGTGGACTTCATCGCTGCACTATCGCCTCAATGTACCCGTCCCGACCGCGGGTCGGAACTCCAGTCCCCAAGCACCACCGGTTGAGTACCGGCGTCGCTCTTGCCACCGGGGGAAGGTACCGAAGCGGTCTGCGAGAGACCAGAAGAGACGTCTGCGCGATCGGTGCGTTTAGGGGCCGTCAGTGCACGACGGGCGGCTTCACCTCGGACAGTCCATCGGCGTCGGTCGCCGAGATGGTGGTGCGGATCATCGAGCGTTCGCGGCTGTAGTCCCACGGCCGGCCGCGGTGGAGCATCGCCCGGTTGTCCCACATCAGCACGTCGCCCTCGTTCCATTCGTGCTCGTAGAAGAACTTCTCCTGCGCCTGGTGGCGGAACAGGTAGTCGAGAAGCGCATCGGATTCCGCGCGCTCCATGCCCTCCACGAATATCGCGTAGCCGGAGTTGCAGTAGAGCACGCGGCGTCCGGTGATCGGATGCACCCGCACCATGGGCTGCGGGACGGGGGGCTTCTTGGCGCGCTGCTCGGGTGTCAGCGGGCCGCGGATGGAACCGGGGCGGATGCGCATCATGTCCCAGAACTTCGCGAAGTCGTGGATCGCCGTGCGGCCCTCGATGCGCTGCTTCACCTCCGCCGGCAGGTCGTCATAGGCGGCATGCATGTTGCGGAACTGCGTGCACCCGATGGCGCGGCCGTCGCGCCGCGGCACGCGCTTGGCGTGCAGCACGTTGGCCAGCGCGATCTCCTTCGAATAGGACATGTCCGTGTGCCAGCCCTGGCCGGCATCGGACAGGCCGACCGGCTTGCCGGCCGCGTCCTTCATGTTGGACAGTTGCATCACCTCGGGATGGCCCTCGGCGTGGAACAGGTTGGCGACGTTGACCTCCAGCTCCCCGAAGCGGGAGCCGAAGGCGGACAGCGCCGCCGCATCGAGGTCCTGGCCCGGGAAGCACAGCACGCCATGCTGGCCGAGGGCACGCAGGATCGCCGCGAAATCCGCCGCACTCATCGGGCGCGAGAGATCGATGCCGGTGACGCTGGCGCCGAGCGCGCCGCCACTCGGCCGGATGGTGGGCATGCCGGTCTTCCTTTCCTGCCGCAGCGGGAAGGCGGATAAGGGCTGCCGCGCGCCGATGCATCGCAAGGCACGCGTGGTCAGCGGACATGTCCTTCCCACCGGAGCGTCCCGGCCCCGGTGGTGAAAGGCTAGTCCCGCATCCATGCCGCGGCAAATCCGCACGGGATTGGCAGGATTGCGCGACAAGGCCACGCTGCGCCCCCGATCGGGCCGCAGGAGAACGCGATGGGCAAGCCGGTGATTGCGATCCTCGCACAGGGGGCCATGGGTGCCGGCGTCGCCGCGCGGCTGTCGGCGCATGGCGCGCGGGTGCTGACCTGCGTGGAAGGCCGCAGCCCCGCCAGCGCCACGCGCGCCGCCCGGGCCGGCATGGAGGCGGTGCCGGAGGCGGCGCTGGCCGGGGCCGACGCATTCCTTTCCATCCTGCCGCCGGCGCAGGCGGTGGCGACGGCGGAACGCCTCGCGCCGATCTTCGCGGCCGCACCGAAGCCGCCGCTCTACGTGGATTGCAACGCGATCAGTCCCGAGACCATGCGGCGCATCGCGGCGCTGCTCGGCACCTATGGCCTGCGCGTCGCCGATGCGGGGATCATCGGCGGCCCGCCACGCGACGGCTATGCCGGCCCGGTCATCTACGCCTCCAGTCCCGAAGCGGCGCGGCTTGCGGGGTTGCTCGCAGGCTGCGGCATCGACCTGCGCGTCGTCGAAGGGCCGATCGGCGCCGCCTCCGCGCTCAAGATGTCCTATGCCGGCATCACCAAGGGGCTGGTGGCGATCGGCTCGGCGATGATGCTGGCGGCGACGCGGGCCGGCGCGGCCGATGCGCTGCGCGCCGAACTCGCCACCAGCCAGCCGGCACTGACCGCCTGGTTCGCCCGCATGGTGCCGTCCATGTACGACAAGGCGTATCGCTGGGCCGGCGAGATGGAGGAGATCTCCGATTTCACCCGGGACGACACCGCGGCCGCCACCATCTACCAGGGCGCCGCGGGGTTCTATGAACGCCTGGCCGATCCGGGAAGCGAGGCGGAGGTCGCGGCCCTCCGCGCCTTCCTGAACGGACCGTGACGGGGGCCGCGAGTACCCGGTCCTTCTTCCGCGACTTCCTGCGCCTCGCGGGGCCCTTCTGGCTCGTCGGCGCCCAGCGTTGGCAGGCGCGGCTGTGGACGGCGGCGATCGTGCTGCTGTGTGCCGCGCAGGTGGCGCTGGCGATCCGCCTGAACCTGTGGAGCGCGGATCTGTTCGATGCGCTGGAAAGGCGCTCGATGGACCGCTTCCTGGTGCAGATCGGCATCTTCGCGCTGATGCGCATGCCGATCCGCGAGTACCCGGCGATCGACCCGCCGATCATCCAGATCACCACCACCTATCGCGGCGCCTCGGCCCCCGTGGTGGACAGCCAGATCACCGAGATCCTGGAAGGCGCGGTGGCGGGGATCGAGGGCATCAAGTCCATCTCCTCCCAGTCGCGCGACGAGCGCAGCCAGATCACGCTGGAATTCCGCCTGACCCGCAATGTCGATGCCGCGGCGAACGACGTGCGCGACAAGGTCGCCCGCGCGCTGGCGCGCCTGCCGGAACAGGCGGACACGCCCGTCGTCGCCAAGGTCGATGGCGACAGCCGGCCGATCCTGTGGATCGCGTTGGCGTCGGACCGGCTGACGCCGCTCGACCTCACCGACCTCGCGCAGCGGCGCATCGTCGATCGCCTCGCCATCGTCGAGGGCGTCGCCCAGGTGCTGATCCAGGGCGAGCGGCGCTTTTCCATGCGCGTCTGGCTCGACCGCCAGGCGCTGGCGGCGCGCAACCTGACCGTGCAGGACGTCGAGGATGCGATCCGGCGCGAGAATGTCGAATTGCCGGGCGGGCGCATCGAGAGCACCAACCGCGAACTGACCGTGCGCACCGACAGCCGCATGTCGCGCCCCGAGCAGTTCCGCGAGATGGTCGTCTCCCGCGGCACCGGCGGCGCCCAGGTGCTGCTGGGCGAGGTGGCCCGCATCGAGGTCGGCGCCGAGGATACGCGCGGCGGCTATCGCATCGGCGGTCGCCCGGCGATCGGCCTTGGCATCCTCCGGCAGTCCACTGCCAACACCCTGTCCGTCGCCAATGGCGTGAAGGCCGAGATGGACCGCATCCGGCCGACGCTGCCGGAGGGGGTGGCGCTGGTGCGGTACCGGAACAACCGGCCGATCCCCGACGAGCATGCCGACGCCGAGTTCTTCGTGGATTGGGCCAATGGGCCGGACATGCTCGCCGACACCGCGCGGCGGCTGACGCGGCTGCGCTGGGTGGCCACGCTCGCCGCGGGGCCCGATCTCGTGCTGGGGGCCGGGTTCGGCGCGGACGTCGTGGTCACCGGTGGCGTCGGCCTACACGACCAGCCGGTGAGCGAGCACGCGTTGGCGCTGATCCTTGCGCTGGTCCGGGAGCTGCCGGCGGCGGCGCAGGCGCAGGCGCGACACGAGTGGTCGCGGGCCCTGGGCGGACCTCGGCCGCTGCACCCGCAGGGTCGGGTCACGACGCTGCTCGGCGCGAGGGTGCTGATCTGGGGGTTCGGCAGCATCGGCCAGACGCTGGCACGGCTGCTCGCCGCGCTGGGCGCGCAGGTGACCGGGGTGGCCCGCAGCGCCGGGGAGCGGGGCGGCTTTCCGGTGCTCGCGCAGGACGAGCTCGACGCGGCGCTGGCGGCTACGGACGTGCTGGTCATGGTGCTGCCGAGTACCCCGGAGACCAACGGCGCCCTCTCTGCGGCGCGATTGGCCCGGCTGCCGGCGCACGCGCTGATCGTCAACGTCGGCCGCGGCTCGACCGTGGCCGAGGACGCGCTGGTCGCGGCCCTGCACGAGGGTCGTCTCGCCGGGGCGGCCCTGGACGTGACCCGCGTCGAGCCGCTACCCGCCGAGAGTCCCCTGTGGGACGCGCCGAACGTGGTCATCACGCCGCACGGCGCCGGTGGTCGGCCGGTCGGGTCGGCGGCGCTGATCGAGGACAACCTGCGGCGGCTGCTCGCGGGCGAGGAACTGCGCAATCTGGTCGATCGCTGACCGAAGATTCCGGACGAGGGCGGCGATGGGGCGCCCAAACCGATATCGCATTGGTCCGCTGCCGACTTTCCCCTGAGGAATTGTCGCAGTTCACGGGCGTGGGGTTCGGAGTGCCGTCACCAAAGCGATATCGGTTTGTGCTCCCTCGGTCCGGCGGTGCGGCACTGCGGCGCCATCGGCTGCAGCGTCCGGCGGGGATCAGACGCGTTCGGAGACCGTCGGCGTCGGCTTGGTGTCCGGCCAGGGGTGATCTCCCGAGGTGCCGTCGCCACCCGCCGTGCCGTCGCCACCCTCCGCGGCGATCCGGGCGGCCTCCAGCTTGGTGCCCTCCACGTCCAGGTCGGGCAGGAGGCGATCAACCAGGCGGGGATGTACCAGGCCTTCTCCCCCAGAATGTGCATGACCGCCGGCATGGCCGTCATCCGCACCACGAACGCGTCGATCAGCACGCCGATGGCCAGCGCGAACCCGATCGGCCGGACCATCGTCAGTTCGGCGTGCACGAACGAACCGAACACCGCCATCATGATCAGCGCCGCCGCCGTGACGACCCGGGCGCCGTGGCTGAACCCGGACCGCACGGCCGTCCGCGGCGCGTGCCCGTGCGCCCACGCCTCGCGCATCCCGGAGACCAGGAACATCTGGTAGTCCATCGCCAGCCCGAACAGGATGCCGATGACCAGCGTAGGCAGGAAGCTCAGCACCAGACCGGGATGCTCGACCCCGAACAGCCCCGAAAGCCAACCCCACTGGTAGACCGCCACGACCGCACCGAACGCCGCGGCCACGGACAGCAGGAAGCCGGCGGTCGCCAGGATCGGCACGACGATGGAGCGGAACACCAGCAGCAGCAGGATCAGCGAGATCCCGACCACGACCACGAGATACGCCGGGAGGGCGTCGCGCAGCGCCGCGGAGATGTCGATGTTCGCCACCGTCTGGCCGGCGTAGCCCACCGACGACAGCCCGGTGGCCTCCCGGATCGACGGGACCGCCGAGCGCAGGTCGCGGACCAGCGCCGCGGTCGCGTCCTCGGATGGCCCGGTGCGCGGCACCACCTGGAACACCATGGTGCGCCGGTCGTCGCTGTGCCCGACGGGCACAACGTACGCGACCCCGTTCACCGCCTTCAGCTTCTCCCCGATGGTGAGCTCCAGGTCGGTCTGCTTGGCGTCGTCCAGCCCGGCGACGGTGGCCTGGTCGGCCTTGGCGACCGCGATGATCGGGCCGTTACGGCCGGGGCCGAAGTTGTCGCCGATGGCGGTGTAGGTGCGGTACGCCGTGGAGTTGTGCGGCTCGTACGCCCCGTCGGGCAGCCCCAGTTTCAGCGAGGCCGCCGGAATGGCGAGGATCGACAGCAGCACCGTGCAGGCGGCGAGCGTGATCCAGTGGTGCCGGGTGACCAGGCCACCCCAGCCGTGTCCGCGGCCCTCGTGGTGAGTGCCGCCGTGCAGGCCGTCCCCGCCGCCGGACCCGGCCCCGGACCCGGCGAGCTCTGCGTCCTCGGAGTCCGCCTCGGCCTCCTCGGCGGCGAGCTTGGCGGCGAGCGCGGTGCGGGCCTTCGGCGAGAGCGCCCGGCCCCCGAGCAGCGCGAGCAGCGCCGGGGTCAGGGTGAGCGCGAGGATCACCGCGACCGCGACGGTCGCCGCTGCGACGAAGCCCATGATCCCCAGGAACGGGATCCCGGTGAGCTGCAGCGCCGACAGCGCGACGATGACGGTCAGGCCGGCGAACAGCACGGCGCTGCCCGCGGTGCCGGTGGCGCGGGCGATGGATTCGACCAGCGGTACTCCGCGGGCCAGCTGCTCCCGATGCCGGTTGACCAGGAACAGCGAATAGTCGATGCCGACCGCCAGGCCGAGCATCAGCGCCAGCGCCGGGGTGACGTCGGTCATCTCGATGAAGTGCGTCATCGCGACGGCGCCGAGCAGGCCGACCGCGACGCCGATGAGTGCGGTGAGCAACGGCAGTCCGGCGGCTAGGACCGAGCCCAGCATGACGAGCAGCACGATGCCGGCCACGACGATGCCGATGATCTCGCCGGGGCCGATGAACTTCAGTTCCTGGGCGATCTCCTTGGAGTACTCCACCCGTACGCCGGCGTCGGCGAGCGCACCGGCCTTAGCCGGGATGGCTTCCTTGGTGGCCTTGGCCACCGAGTAGCTGTCCTGCGTGAAAACGACCTGGGTGACGGCCACGTCGCCGCGGGTGTTCACGGAACGCAGCCCGTCCATCAGGGCGAGCCGCCGCTGTGCGCGGGTCAGGTCCTGCTGCCCGCCGGGCAGCTGCTTCTTGGCGTCGGCGAGCTGCTTCTCGCCCGCGGTCAGTTCGGCGCGAGACTTCTCCAGCTTGGCGCGTCCCGCGGCGAGCTGGGTCTGGCCGTCGGCCAGTTGGGCGGCGCTGGCGTCGAGCTGGCGGCGGCTCGCATCGAGCTTGGCCTTGGCCGCGTCGAGCTCGCGCTGGCCGGTGGCGACCTGGGTGCGGGCGGTGGCGACCTGGGCGCGAGCCGCATCGAGCTGGGTCTTGCCGGTGGCAAGCTGCTGTTGCCCGGCCGTGACCTCGGTCTGCTGCTTGGCCAGGGTGGTCAGCGTGCTCTGCGCGGTCTGCAGCTTGGTGAGCTGGCCCTGGGCGCTCTGCAACGCGGTCCGCGCGACGAGGGTCTCGGAGGCCGTGGCGCCGTATTGGGCCAGCGCCGCATCGTAGGTCTTCTGCAGGCCGGTCACCTGCTGCTGCAGGCCGGTCACGGCGCCGGGCAGGGTGGCCCGGGTCAGGCCGGCGGCCTGCAGCGATTGGTCGATCTGCGCGTAGCCGTCGGTGATCTGCCGCTGGCCATCGGCAAGTCGGGCGGCGTTCGCGGCGTAGTCGCGCTGGCCCGTCGCCAGCTTGGCCTCCCCGGCGGCGAGTTGGCGCTGGCCCTCGGCGAGCTTCGCCGCGCCCACGTCGTACTGCCTCTTGCCCTCCTGCCACTGCGCCTCACCCGCGGCGAGCTGCTGTTGACCCGAGGCGATCTTGGCGGCGTTGGCGTCGAGTTCGCGCTGCCCGGCGGCGAGCGCCGTCTTGCCGTCGGCGAGCTTCTTCTCGTTCGCCGCGATCTGGTCGCTGCCGGCGGCCAGCGCGGCCGTTCCGTCGGCGACCTGCTTGCGGCCGTCGTCGAGCTGCTGCTGGGTGACGAACGGGTCGAGCGCGCTGTCGACCTCGGGGATCGCCGCCCACTGCTTGGTGACGTCCGCGATGGCGCGCTTCTGGGCGTCCGTGAACGGGGTGCCGTCCGAGGTGGCGAAGACGACGGTCCCGATCCCGCCGGCCGCCTTGGGCATGGCGTGGTGCAGGTCGTCCAGGACGGTCTGGAATTCGGTCCCCGGGATGGTCATCTTCGAGGTGAACGGCTTGCCGAAGCCGGCCGCGGCACCGCCGACGGCGAGCAGCACGACGATCCAGGTCAGCACGACGGCCCAGGCCCGGCGGGCGGTGAACCGGCCGAGCCGGTAGAGGTAGGTGGCCACGAGTGATGTCCTTCCGGTGGCTCAGGCGGTTTCGACGGCGGGGCGCAGCACCTCGAAGGCGGCGCCCACCGTGTGGATGAAGTCGGTTCGGCCGGCGGCGTCCACCGGGCCGTCGGGTCGGGCCAGCCAGTCCCGGCGGGCCACATCGAAGGCGGCGACGCAGGCGGCGGCGAGGACCGCGACGCGCAGTCCCGTGGTGCCCGCCGATGCCGACCGGAGCCGGTCGCCGGCCCACTCCTCGCCCAGCGCGGCGACCGATTCGTGGGTCGACTCCAGCACGTAGCGATTCGCGGCGGGGGAACCGTCGACGACGCGCCACGTCTGGACGGCGTGGGCCAGCGCCTCGACCGTGAACACCTCGCGTACCACGGCCTTGGCGCCGTCGACCAGCGGCTCGTCCGGGGGGCGGGCCGCCAGCCCGGTGCGGAAGTCCTCCAGCACCTGTTGGGCCTGGAACGCGTAGACGGCCTCGACGCTGGGGAAGTAGTTGAAGAAGGTACGCCGGGAGATGCCGGCGGCATCGGCCACCTTCTCCGCGGTGAGGGTCTCCAGCCGTTCGGTCTGCAGCAGCCGTTCGGCGGCCTGCACGACCGCCTCCCGGGTGCGCCGCTTGTTGGCCTCCCGGCGGCCCAGGGGTGCGGTGGCGGTCACTCGTCCAGGGTGACACAAGACTGCACTGCGGGCAAAATTTCTCTTAGTGCAGACTTGCCCCCGGAGTCAGGCCACCGGCGGCGCGGGCGCACCCGGCGACCCGGACCTCACACCAGCGAACGCACGCTGGGCAGGGCGTCGATCTCCTCGGGTGCCTTGTCGTCCCGATAGCGCAGCACCCGCGCGAACCGCAGCGCCACCCCGCCCGGGTAGCGCCGGGAGGTCTGCACCCCGTCGATCGCCACCTCGACCACCTGCTCCGGACGCAGCTGCACGACATAGCCGTCGTCGCTGGTCGCGAGCTCGGTGAAGCGCTGCGTCTGCCAGGCGAGCATCGCGTCCGTCATGCCCTTGAAGGTCTTGCCGACCATGACGAACCCGCCCGTCTCGGGGTCGCGGGCGCCCAGGTGGATGTTCGACAGATAGCCGGTGCGGCGACCGTTGCCCCGTTCCACGGCCAACACCACGAGGTCCAGGGTGCGCACCGGCTTGACCTTGACCCACCCGGAGCCGCGGCGGCCCGCGGCGTACCGGCTGGTCGGGTCCTTGACCACCATCCCCTCGTGCCCCTGCGCGAGCACCCCGTCCGCGAACTCCTGCGCGGCGGCGACGTCGCCGGTGCACCGCGCAGCCACCACCGACGCCGCGGGCAGCACCGCGCGCAGCAGCCGGTCCCGCTCGTGCAGGGGCTCGTCGATCAGGTCGCGGCCGTCGAGGTGCAGCAGGTCGAACAGGTACGCCGTGAGCGGGGTGCTCTCGCGCAGCCGGTCCGCCGGCGCGGTCGAGGCCGTGCGTGCCCCGGTGATCTGGAACGGCAACGGCCGTCCGGCGCCGTCGAGGGCCAGCACCTCGCCGTCCAGCACCGCCGACCGCACGAGCAGCGACCGGGCCAGCTCGACGACCTCGGGGAGCCGCTCGGTGATGTCGTCGAGGCTGCGGGTGAACACGCGCACGCCGGTCGCTCCGAGGTGCGCCGCGATGTGCACCTGGATGCGGATGCCGTCGAGCTTGGCCTGGACTACTGGGGCGGCACCGGCCGAGGCGCCCGTCGCTTCGGTCGACGCCCCGGCGGCACCGGCCGAGGCGCCCGTGGCTCCAGGGGACGCCCCGGCGGCATCGACCACGCCGTACGCCGCCGGCACCGTCTTCGCCGATCCCGCGAGCATCGGCCGCACGGGGCGGCCCACTTCCAGGCGCAGCGCCTCGACCGCGGCCACACCACCGGTCGCCGCGGCGGCCGCCAGCGGACCCGGCGCCCCCGCAAACATCAGGCCGCGGCGCACCGTGTCCTCGGGCACCTGGTAGGCCACCGCGATCGCGGCCAGCAGCGGACCCTCCAGCGACCCCTGCCGCAGCGTGCCCGTGACCAGGGCGCCCAGGTAGGCCTGTTCGTCGGCGGTGGCCGCGGCGTACAGCTCCTGCGCCAGCGCGGCCCGCCCGGCCGCGGATCCGGGGCCCGCGCTGGCGGCGATCCGGGTGAGGATAGCACCGGGTTGAACCGTTTCCCGATAGACTGGTTCACCGGTAGCGACAACGGCCAGGCTACGCGTGGTGGGGATACAGAGCCCGCGCATGGCTTCACTAATAAGATATTCGCGCAACATGGGGGCCAAGGCAGCACGCCCATCGCCACGACGGGCATAGGGTGTGGGGCCAGAGCCTTTGAGCTGTATGTCTACGAGTTGCCCATCAGGCGTTTGCAGTTCACCCAGCAGCAAGGCCCGGCCATCGCCCAGTTGGGCGAAGTGACCAAACTGATGCCCGGCATAAGCCTGGGCAATAGCCGACCCGCTCGCTGGAAATAGATTGCCAGCAAGAAGGTTAAGGTTGTTAGAGGTAGCTAGCGCAGCGGGGTCAAGGCCCAG